>Ga0233442_1002330_pt1 | contig 12794 bp, 11 predicted proteins | sample SI_123_September_3_FD_182789 | JGI IMG/M metagenome (GOLD analysis project Ga0233442, IMG submission 182789) | Seawater microbial communities from Saanich Inlet, British Columbia, Canada - SI_123_September2016_150_MG | ecosystem: Environmental > Aquatic > Marine > Inlet | place: Canada: British... | reverse complement strand
CAATATCAAATATTTTATTTCCAGCAATTATTCCATTTTCCATTTTTACCTCATATTATAGAATGTAAAAAATTTATATAATACTCTCGATGTCAAATATATTTATAGTGTTCTAAATGGATAAAGTACGCTATTACGATTCCTTATCCGCTTTGTAGAACTCCTATTATAATTATGGCTATAACAGATATAACAAAGCCAATTGTAATAATTATCCCTGTTAAAGACATCTTCAAAACTGTCCCACAATATTTACATCTTTTCGCTTTTGAGTTAACCATTTTTTTACAGTTACGGCATTTTATTTGTTTAACTTTCTTATTCAATAATCCCTCTAGCTATAAATTTCATTACAGCATTACATCCCCAACATTGCATTTTTTAGTTTAGGAAGCTCCGTCTGATCTCCTAACCAGATAGAAAATACAGCTTTTTTAAATTCAAGTCCCGGAATTGTTCCTTTTAATTTGTTATTCATATAAACTGAAGTTCCAACTTCCGGTACATAAATTATATCATAAACATCGTCTTTAACAGCATCTGCTGTAAAGTAGGAATTGAAAGTTGCTATTTCTTCTTGCAAGTTCGATATGTCGCTTTTGCCAAATCCTGTATTCCAAGCCTCTATTAGTTTTGCAGGGTCAACAGCTTTATAAATGAAGTGCATTTTGACTGCTATTGGCTCATCTACCGCGATTATTTTATTTGCATCTTTCTCTTTTTCTAATAGATATAATGCACAAGCATAAACCTTTATAACAACTTTCTTACGAAGTCCGGCACCGTTAATAGAAAGTTCATTGTCGCCAACTTTCATTTTGTCTGGAAGTACTCTTCCACCAATTTTGAGTCCCCAAAGAATTGATGTGAATATGAAGGTCATGATTAAAATAAGTAAAATAATTTTTTTCATTTTCAATCTCCTTTTAATAAATAAATTAACATTTGCGAATATTTGGATTTTGCTAAATGATGGCAAGGAATTTTACGATTGTTTGAAGTTAACTATTAAATTCAAATATCTGTTTTTTATAATATTTTGCCTTTTCGATCAATTCATTTTCATCAATAGTTAATAATTTTCTGTTTTTCATAACTATCTTTCCATTAATTATCACATCTTTTATCTGCTCAGATTGTAATGAGTAAACCAAATGAGAATAAGGATCGTACATCGGTTGTGCTTCTATGATATTAATATCAACTAGTATTAGATCAGCTTTTTTGCCAATTTCGATAGATCCGATCTGATCATTTTTATTCAAAGCTATTGCACCACCAATTGTAGCAATTTTTATCATCTCTTTTGCAGGTAATACTGTTGGATCATCATTTAATGCTTTTTGTAATTTTGCGGTTAAACTTATTTCTTGTAACATACTCAAATTATTATTGCTGGCAACTCCGTCAGTACCAATGCTTAAATTCACACCATACTCAACATAGCTTTTAAACGAGTTTAATCCGGAAGCTAATTTAAGATTACTACTTGTATTTATTGCTATCGAACAATTATTGTTAGCAAGAATTCTCTGTTCATTTTCATCTAACCAAATGGCATGCGCAACAACAACATCTCCTTCAAAAAAACCAACTGAATTAAGATATTCAACAGGTCGCATTCCTGTTATATTTACGCAATCAGCTACTTCCTTTTTAGTTTCGGAAAGATGAATATGAAGCAGGATTCTCAACTTAAGTGCAAGTTCTTTAGCTTTTATCAGATTCTCTTTCCCACAAGTATAAATTGCGTGAGGAGCAACTGCAAAATCGATAAGATCACTGGTTTTATATTTGCTATGCATTTTTTTTATGTAGGCAAATATCTCATCAGCATTTTTGTAATTTGCAACGGGAAAATCAAGAACACCTTCACCGAGGACAGCTCGAATGCCAATTTTCTCAGCAGACTTGGCAGTTTGATCTCCAAAGAAATACATATCACTAAAAGTTGTGATCCCATTTTTAATCATCTCAGCACAACCGTGTAAAGCCGAATCTACCACGAATTCAGCTGAAAGGAACCTCTTTTCAACAGGCCAGATATGTTTTGTTAACCATTCCTGCAAAGGTAGGTCATCTGCCATCCCTTTAAAGTAACTCATTGCCACGTGGGAATGTGTGTTCACAAATCCCGGCATTACAATTTTATTTGTTGCATCTATGATCTGCTTGGCTTCATATCTGTGTACTAAGTCTTTTCCTATTTCTAGTATTTTCCCATCGTTGATTGCAATACTGTTTATTTCAGAATTTTTATCAAAATCTAGAACTAATCCGTTATTTATTAAAAGATCTATTGTCATTTTTCCTCATCCAATAATGTTTAATTTCACCAAACAAGATTTCACCTTTTTCATAAACTTGATATCCATGCCTCTCATATAATGGAACTGCCTTTTCACGAGCTTTCAGAATGATTTTTTTAGCTCCTGCTTCGAAAATTTTCTTTTCTAAGGCTTGCAATAATCTTGATCCTACCCCGTGACCTCTATATTCCTTTTCAACAGCCATATAACGGATTTGAGATTGAACTTTAGAATTTAAATGTCCACGCCCACAACCAATTACTTTTTCACCATTAATTGCCATTACATGAATGCTGTCTTCATCCATTTCATCCTGCTCACTTCCTTTAGGTTGGTTCCATGGTTTTCGCAAAATCCACCAGCGGAGATCATAATACTTTTCAAACTCTAGTTTTGTTTTTGGTTCTCTGATCTCAATGTCTGATCTCAATTCTGGTCCCTACTTTAATTAATTTGTAGATTTCGTTCACATCAACATTTTTTAGTGAAATACAGCCAAGAGTCCAATTGTATTTTTCATCGATCATATTATCATAACCTGCAGGAACACCATGAATTCCAATCTCTCCACCAATTGAAGAATTTTGAGAAATTACACTACTTGATTTTGCAGCATTGTGTTTCTTCCATGAATTGGTTGTTGGATAATCTATCCAAATAAATTTTGACCAACTTTTATGCGGATATAATGCACGAACTTTAAATATCCCTTCGGGAGTACAGCTGTCACCTTGTCTTAGCTTATCATCAATTGGATTTGAGCCAAATACAACTGGATAGCTTTTGATCCTTTTATCATTATAAAGTATAGTAAGTTTATATTCAGATTTTTCAATTAATATAGAAATACTGTCTTTATTAATGTCTTCAATTAATTTTGAAATTTGTATCTGGTAATTTAAGTGAGTAGTTTGTGAAAAAAGTAATGATGCAAACAGCAATAGAATAATAATAAATCCAAATTTAAAATGCATAATTCTTTTAATATTTCAACATATCCAGGAAACTTTCGATCCTGAGTTTAGTTCGGCCATCCAACATTCCCGGTTGATCTCCTTCGATTGTAAGAACTGGAATATCAACATATTTCTTTATGAGAATATTATCTATTTGACGGTGACAGAAAGATTGCGAATAACTGATCACAGCATCAAGTTTCCTGCGTTTGATCTCTTTCTGAATATCTTTCAATCTATCAAAAATAGTGTAAGGATAAGTGTAATGCAAATATTGATCTACAATATCATTCTCTAAAAAAGGCATACTGAATTGTCTTTGGATCTCATTGAAAACAACATTTACTTTATGTTCCAACAAAAAGTCATAAAAATCAGTAATAATGGGGGGAACGCCCAGAAATCCAAATTTAAAGTCTGCATTTATAGGTTTTCTATTTTCGGCTTCTTGAATAAATTCATCCAGTCTTTTATCAAAATCAACTGGATCTCCATTAAAATCAGATGAATTCACCAGCCAGAGATGATTTTCCAAACCCGTTACTTTATTTTCTTTAAATGTGAGTTCATCAAGGTAAATAAGTTTTTTCCTAATCTTATCAAGTTGAACTTTTATTTTTAGAATTTCTGCATGATCTACATTAAAATATTGCTCAAGTTTTTCAATTTCAGCTGCAAGTTTTTTCCTATTTCTATTATGAGGAAATGAGAAGGAAATCACATCAATATTTTTATCGATAAGTGTGGACATAAGAGAATGAGTATTAGAACAATCTCCCTCTACCACACCAATCACGGCATCCATCCCAGATGTAAGAGCAACGCTGTACATCCCTTTTATCCAGCTGCAAATATTGCGAGGATAGCCATCGAATTCTGCTTGTTCAACGAAGTCGGTTGCATCTCCGGAAACGAAAATATTGTTCATGTCTATTGGTGTGTGTCCGGCAGCAAATACTACTTCAACGGGGAAAGATGTTGTGAAACCGATCTTCATAATAACTCCAGATATTCATTCTCAAGTTTATCTAATAAATAACCTAAATCTTCAATTTCCTTTTTAATTTGTTTTATATTTTCCGTCAAAGTTTTAACTTTTTGCTGATCGTTATAAATATTCGGTTTGGAAAATTCAAGTTCCCAATAATCTAATTGCTCGGTTTTGGAATTTACAAGTTCGGTAATTTGTTCGATTTCGGTAGAAAGCTTTTTAAGAACAATTGGATTTGTTCTTCTACTTCCGCTTTTTAATTTGCTGTTTTCATTCTTCTTTTTTTTCTCTTTTTGAAAGAAAAGATCATCAAGTTTTTGAGAAGTTTCTTCTATTGTCCCCGATGTGAACATCCATTTTTTCTTTGCTACTTTTTCTATGAAGTATCTGTCATGAGAAACAAAAACAATGGTTCCATCAAACTCTTTCAATGCATCTTCAAGATATGAGATCATGTTAATATCGAGATGATTTGTTGGCTCATCTAAAATTAGAAAATTTGGTTTTTCATGGATCAGTTTAGCAAGATATAATCTAGCCTTCTCTCCTCCACTAAGCACGGAAACCTGCTTCTCAACCTCATCACCTACAAAACCGTATTTTGCCAGATAAGAAAACACATAACCTTTTGGAGCGAGAGGTGCAAGCTGCCAGATCGTTTGCATAATGGTTATCGAATCATCAAGTTCAAGATGCATTTGATCGTAATATCCAATTTGTAGGCTTGCTCCTTTTCTTGCAGAGCCAGATTGCGGTTGCATCTTTTCATTCAATAGCTTTAAAAATGTAGTTTTTCCACAACCATTTGTACCCAAGATCGCAATTTTATCCTGGTAAAACATTTGCAAATTTATATTGGAAGCTAAAGTATTCTCGGGGAAGCCAAAGCTCATATTTTCAAATGTGTATACATCGTTTCCGCTACGTTTTTCTGTCTGGAAATTTAGTTTTATCTTTTTCTCTTTTTTGGGAAGATCAGTTCTATCTATTTTATCTAATCTTTTTTCAAGTTCTTTTGCTCTTACGAACATGGTTTCACTATCTCTTGCACGTCCCCAAATGCGATATTGATCGATCTGTTTCTCCATTCGGTTGATCTTCTTCTGTTGTTTGCGAAATGTTTTTTCCTGAAGTTCCATTCGCATTTGTAATTGCTCTTTATACTGGCTGTAATTTCCAGAATAAATATCAATTGCATAATTCCTGATCTCAGCAATTTTTGTGATCGTATTATCTAAAAAATGTCGATCGTGAGAGATGATTAGATATGGTTTATCAAGTGAAGTAAGGTATCTTTCTAGCCAGTAGATCATCTCAATATCAAGATGATTTGTTGGTTCATCTAAAAGCAGTAGATCAAATGGTTGAAGCAAAATCGTAGCAAGTTGAATTCTTGTTTTCTCCCCTCCACTAAAATTTCTTATCTTCATATCCCAAACATTTTTTGGAAAATTCAAACTTGTAAGAACTAGCTTCATCTCGGTATTAAAGTGATATCCCCCAGCTAATTCAAATCTCTGCTGCATTTGTGCATAATGATCCAAGTTTTTCTGGGAATCATTTTGAGTTAATTTCTGTTCAGCTTCTATAAGTTGTTTATTTAGAATAATATGGTCTGGTCGAGATTGTAGAACACACTCTCTCAAAGTGAGAGAATCATCCAGTTCGGGCTCTTGTGTAAGGTAGGAAATTTTTGCAGTTTTAGAAATGTGTACATTCCCACTATCTGGAATTAAGCTTTGTGTGAATATATTAAAAAGAGTTGTTTTCCCGCTTCCATTTTTACCGACAAGCCCAATTTTACTATTATGCTCAATAGAGAAGTTTAGTGCTTGAAAGAGTTTTTCAACTCCGAAGCTGTGATTTATATTAGAAACTGATACAATGCTCATTATTACCTCATAAACCAGAAATGGAGTTCGAAGAAATATGTCAATTTATCGTTAAGAAATCAAAAAGAAAATAGAAAGATAATACTTGTCAGCAAATTATGTTTTTTCAAATATGTCCAACGTCGGGATGTAGCGCAGCTCGGTTAGCGCGTTCGTCTGGGGGGCGAAAGGCCGGAGGTTCAAATCCTCTCATCCCGACCAAAAATTGTACAAAAATTAAGGGAAAATATGGATATTAATAAGATTTATAAAGTTCTGGAAAAACAATTTCAAAGTTATCCTGCTCCGGTTGTTGATCTCATCGAGGCACAAACTAAAGATCCATTTAAAATACTTGTAACAACAATGCTAAGTGCTAGAACAAAAGATCAAACAACTTCAGAAGTTGCACACAGATTGTTTGAAAGTGTTAATAAACCAGAAGATATAAATAAATACAAAGTAGAAGAATTGGAAAAATTAATTCATCCGGTGGGATTCTTTAGAAATAAAGCAAGATATTTGAAAAAGCTTCCAGACGTTCTTAAAAATGAATTCAATAATCAAGTTCCAGATGAGATAGATGATTTAATTACATTGCCAGGTGTTGGTAGAAAAACAGCAAATCTAGTAAGAGCCATTGCCTTTAAAAAACCAGCAATCTGTGTTGATGTTCATGTTCATAGAATTTGTAATAGAATTGGTTATGTTGAAACAAAAACTCCATTTGAAACAGAGATGGCACTACGTGAGAAATTACCCAAAAAGTATTGGATAAATATTAACTCCTATTTAGTAGCATTTGGTCAGAATCATTGTAAACCGATCAATCCAAAATGTTCTTCTTGCCAAATCTATGATGAATGTGCAAGAAATGGAGTTAAGACAAAGTATCCTAAGTTATAATGTTTTCAATTGACACAGAAACAATATTAAAAAATATAAAAAAAAATAAAATTATAAGGATTATATATGGAAAACAAGCAAATTGATATATTAGACATACTTTTGATTCTAGCAAAACATAAGAAGTTTATATTTTTTACTACATTGATCGTAAGTATCTTTGCTATTGTATATAGTTTGTTAACTCCGCAAATCTGGATATCAACTGCAACGATTTTACCAATTGATAATGAAGTATCAAATTTTTCTTTCAGTTCAAGTTTATCTGGTTTGCAATCTTCTTTATTGGGAAAATCCTATAGTAGTAGTGGATCCAATTTGGTTACAGTGATGAATAGTAGAACGTTTTCCGAGAAAATTATAAATAAATTCAATCTAATAGAGTACTTTGAAATCTCAAGTCCAGATTCTCTATTAAACATGCATGAAGCATTAGATTCTTTTGGGTCAGACATGAGAACAATATCTTTAGATGATGATACGGGATTGATACTGATTACAATAAATTCTAAAGATAAATATATGTCCGCAGATATTGCTAATTACATTGTTTCTCAAATAGAAAAGTATAATGTTTCATCAAGTAAGAGTAAGGGAAAAGAAAAGAGAGAGTTTATTGAAAAAAGATTGGCATTTATTAAGCTCGAGATCGATAATTTATCAAAAGAACTTCTTGAATTTAAAAAAGAAAATAAAGTTTTACTACTTGATGAACAAGTGAAAGCACTTATTGAAATATTTGCAAAACTTGAAAGTGAAAAAAGAGCATTTGAAATGGAAAGGGACTTTTTAGTAATTAACTACTCAGAAGATTCACCTCAAGTTGTAGTGATAAATCAAAAGCTTAACATTATTAATAAAAAAATTAGAACCTTAAAGCAAACTTCAAAAGATTCTGATTATCTATTCGAACTTGATGAAGTGGCAGACATGTCATTGCAATATGCTTATTTAGATACTCAATTAGAAATTAAACTTAAAGTTTATGAATTTTTGTATCCTCAATTTGAAAATGCAAAGATTGAGGAAGTAAAAGATTTATCTACTGTTGAGGTAATTGATAAGGCAAAACCAGCCGGGAAGAGGTCAAAGCCAAAACGTGCTATGATCTGCATGATTGCCTTCTTTCTCGCTATAGTTTTTAGTTCAATTGCAGTGATACTTATACACTTGCTAAAAAGAAAAAATTCTGAGATAAAGTTAATAGGTAATGAACTATTTGGCAAAAAGCAATAGAGCTTATAACTTACTAAGCTTTTTCCTTGTAATGTTAATATTGATGCTTTCAGTATTCATAGCTGATAGTTTACAAACAATTAATGTAAGTAGTATTGTAAAATTATTAGTAATTATTACAATTTTCACAATATATTTTATTTTCAACGAGATTACTATAATTGGATTATTGATTCCTTTTACGGCTATTTATTTAAGACCTGCAAAATATCTGTATTATATTATGATTTCAATTCTTCTATTGGTCTTCATAGCTAAAAGAATTTACAATAAAAATTACAAAGTTTGTCTACCTTACTTCTATCTTTTTACTTTAATAGCTTTTTTTGGAATAATTGCAACATATAGAGCATCTGTCCTATATGAAGGATTACACAATTTGTTTACAATTGTTATTACTCCAATGATTTTAATTTTTGTAATATATAATTCTCAATTTTCATATACTAAGATGATAAAATATATGAGATATCTTGTTTACGTAGCATCATTAGTTGGTTTTTTGGGAGTTATTATTGCAATTACAAATCCAACAGAGCGTATTGGTTCAACATGGGAAACTGCAATGACAATAAATGCATTTTATGTCTTTAGCTTTTTTATTTCTTTGGGCTTAGCATTTCGAGAGAAATCCATGATTCAAAAATACTTCTTTTACTTTCTATCACTAATTATATTGTTTGGAATGTTATTCACTTATACAAGAATTGCTTTGTTAAGTGTTTTCTTTGGGGCTATATTATTGGCAATAAGATTAAAGGAAGTACGAAAGTTTGCAATAGTTGTATTACTATTAGTAATGTTGTTTATACCTGCCTCAATGGTAGAGAGAGCAGGAAAGAATATTTTTGAAGATTCTTCTGTTATCATTCGACTATTTGCTTGGGTTCATAGTTTTGAACTAATAAAACAAAATCCAATTTTTGGGATAGGATTTGATACATGGAAAAATACTTATGAATATGAAGTTCCATTATACTGGCTCTATGCAGAACATCCTCATAATGTTTTTATTAAGTTGTTATTAGAATTAGGTATGATTGGAATGACAGCATACTTCTTTATTGTATTTAATATTATTTGGAGATTTTATAAACTAATTAGAAAATCTAAAAACATTGAATTTCATCTCTCTATGATTGTGGCTATAATTGCTATTTTATTCTCGTGTTTAACTGATGTCTTTATTGTGAAATTACCAATAGCAATTATTTTTTGGATCATGTTAGCATTTATGTTGAAAATGACTGCGTCAAAAGATTTGGAAGTAAATTATGAAAAGTCTCCAGTTAGCAATAATTAATTATTGTAAATCGAATAATTCTGAAAACATATTTTAAGTATGAAGAAGAAAATAAATCTTAAAAAAAATATCTCGATTTCATTAATAACTAGAATTCTATCAATGTTGATAGGATTTACTTTAAGTATCTTTGTTACTAGGTATCTCGGCCCTGAGCTTAAGGGCAAAATGTCTTATTTTCTTACGTTATCAGCCACAATCTGGATGATTCTAGATCTTGGTTTTCATAAAAGCTTGCCTTATATTTTATCAAAAGATAGAAATAAATTAAATAGTTTATTTTCATTTTCTTTATTGTCTCATTTTTGGGATTTTATCTTATTGATCTTAGCAATGTTGATTTTTAAAGAATATTTTTTTCTTAAGCTTGATATTATAGCACCTATTTATCTTATTTTATTTATAATGTTTACTGCAATTACTAGATTCAGCTTTATACTTAAATTTATTATGCTAGGAATTGATAAAATCTTAATGCAGAATTTATTAAATATATTACCACTTATTACATATGTGATATTATTTTTCTTTATTAAAGCACATTTTATTATTGAAGATAAATATGTTTATGTGTTAATTATATTAATATTACCATTAATATTTTGGACACAATATTATGCAATAAAGCTATGTTTACAAGAAAAGATTAAATTTAATTTCAAGTTTGAAATTTTAGAAATTATTAGTGCTTATAAAATTGGTATAAGGGCCTTTTTATCTACACTCTTTATCTTCTTACTAATTAAATTTGATATTTTTCTAATCGAAAAATATGAAACCTTTGTAGAATTAGGAATTTATTCTTTAGCCGCTAATTTTGTAACAATATTGCAATCATTTAGTAATCTTGTTGGAAGTTTAATGCTACCTAAGTTTGCAGGGAATGATAATGATGATGAAGAGAATATGATTATAATGAGAAGGGTTGCATTGATTTTTTTCATATTGATGATAATATTAACTGTCGCTTTATTTACAATAGGAAAGCAAGTTATTACTTTCGTATATGATATTGAATTTGTTCGTACTTATGAAGTTTTTATTGCTTTATTGCCAGCTGTATTTTTTCTTTCTTTTGGATCAATTTTAAATACATTTTTCTGGAGTAAGGGATTCCCTAAAATGACCATAATTCTTCCGATAATTGCTTTAATGATTAACATTGGATTGAATATTGTTTTAATCCCATCTATTGGAATTATCGGAGCTGCAATTGCAACAAGTATTTCATATGGTGTTTGGCTAATATTACTTTTATTTTATTTCTTCAACACAAAACTTGTAAATAATCCTAGAAGCCTATTATGGCAAAGAAGAGATTTTGAATACTTGTTTAATGAATTCAAGAAAATTGGATTTAAAAGGAAATCATGAGGCGAATTTTAATTATAACTTCATTATATCCTAATAGAATAAATTCTTCTCGCGGAATTTTCGTGAAGGAACAAGTAGAAAAACTGAAAATGGACAATGAAGTGGTTGTATTTGCTACCGAGAACTCAAGAATGAATTCATATGAGGTATTTTACAAGGATGATATTGAAGTGCATCAAACAAGAATCAATATACCGAGATTTATTCTATCACCATTTTTCTATTTTTTCTCCGTTAGGAAGAATCTTCTGAAACTACTTAGTAACTATGATCCAGATGTAATTCATATTCATGATTATAAGCATATGCCCGAGATCTTTACTTTAAGCTTTTTATTATGTAAAGAAAACATCAAAAAATCAGTCATTACTTTTCATAATTCAAGACAATTATTCGATAGCCATTTTAGTGTTCGATGGTTTTATTTAACAACATTGAAGTATGCTTTAAATAAATTTCCTAAAATAATTGTAGTTAGTAAAAAAGTAAGGGAGCTAATTCTACCATTCAGTAATAAACCTAGTAAAATCAATGTAATAGGTAATGGTGTAAGTAAGGATTTTCCAAAAATCATGAATACTGATTTGATAAAGTATCTTCCAAAACCTAATAGCTCATATAAGATTATCTCTGTAGGTAATCTTGTTAAATCTAAAGGATTTGATTTACTAATTGAGGTCGTTACTAAATTAAATAGTGAAGGACATGATGTTGAACTTGCAGTAATTGGAGAGGGAATAGAAAAGGATAACTTGGAAAACTTAATAATCAATAATAGTATGAAAAAAAGAATTCGATTATTGGGTAGAGTTAATCATTATATTGTGATGAACTTATACACTCACTATAATGCATTTGTTCTACCAAGTTGGAGTGAAACGTTTGGAATTGTTTATTTGGAAGCAATGCTAAGTAGAATTCCTGTTATAGGTGTTGAAGGTGAAGGAATAGATGGAGTAATTGTTGATGGTGAGAATGGATTTCTTGTTGAAAGAAATAGTGTTATTGATCTTGAAAAAACAATTCTGAAAATGATGTATTCAGATAATATTGAGAAAATAACAGAAAATGGATTTAATAAAGTTAATCAAGATCATCTTCTTGAGAATGTGATTGAACAAATTGAGAAAGTATATGAAAAATAAATTATTAATATTAGCAATGTACGATTTATCAGTGAGAAATATCGCTCCAGCTAGAAGGATGAGAGCAATTATTAATACTTTTCAAAAAATTAATGTACCCTTTGAATCAATTAGTGGATCTAGAAAGCAGAGAATGAATAATGCACTGAAGTTATTGTTTTCTAAAAGAACTAGTGATTTCTCGGGAGTTTACATAGAATCAACAAATAGTGGAATGCTATTTTCCGAGTTTCTCCTCTTATTAAAATTCAGAATAAAAAAAATACCAATATCTGTATATATTCGAGATATTTATCCAAAATATAAGCAATATTGGCTTTGGAATAATTATCGAGTAATTTTTGCACATTTATTTTGGTTATTAAGTTATTACGTTTATAAACAAATGTGCAAAGTAATTTATGTTCCAAGTGAATTAATGGCTCAAAAGCTTTCTTTAGAAAATTACAAAATCTTGCCACCAGGATTTAGCTCAAGTATTGAATTAGGAAGAGTTAAGCAAAACTCAATTTTTTATGCCGGTGGTACTGGACCACAATATGATATCGAATGTTTTTTATTGGTTTGTGAAAAACTATCTAAAGAATTAGATATTTCAGTTACTTTCTTTTGTCGTAAGAATGAGATTAAAAAAATTGATAAATGGCAATCTGAAAGTTGGTTTAATATTCATCATAAAGATTTAGAACAATTGGATTTTCAA
>Ga0233442_1002329_pt1 | contig 12796 bp, 7 predicted proteins | sample SI_123_September_3_FD_182789 | JGI IMG/M metagenome (GOLD analysis project Ga0233442, IMG submission 182789) | Seawater microbial communities from Saanich Inlet, British Columbia, Canada - SI_123_September2016_150_MG | ecosystem: Environmental > Aquatic > Marine > Inlet | place: Canada: British... | reverse complement strand
GTAGGTTTTGAACCTAATATATATAGAGAAAGTAATAGCTATGGGCAATGAATATTAGATATAATAAATATCTGAGAAACAAACCTTAAATTACTATGAATTCTGGAAAAGGAATGATTAAGTGCCCAAATTAGCTCTCTTAGTTCAATGGAATGAATAGAAAAAACTAATATAGTTCTAGATAGTAATTCAACTCATAGCTGAGCTATGATAATGTTAAATAAATTTCATTTGTGGAAACAAGATCAGCTTAATGATGAATGAATAAGTTTTTGAGAATTTGTTAATCATAAAGATAGACTTATTGCCTTGAGAAAAGAAGTACTAGAGATTATAGAACAAGATAAAGTAATTTGTTTATTTCCAAATGCCCCAAAATATAGCTTTGATAATGAACAGGCTAGGTTTGATACATTTTCAGATTTCACTATAGTTAAAACTGCAGAAGAAGCTATGGAAATTATTTCTAGTTCAAAATAATTTTTATATTAACCTATACTAAATCTTCATCTCTAGCTAAATTTTCATATATATCTTGAGCAAGTTGAGCTCTTATATCTGATATATCATCCATTACTGAAATAGTTTTACTTTCTGCTTCTGTAGATGATATATCTTCTAATATTTGACTTTTCATAATATAATTGTTAAAAAATAATTTACTTAATCTTATTACTTTTTTATTTTTGTGCAATTTTATGTATAATTTATATTAAAATATATTTCTAAATAAGTTAAAGATTATATGCTAAAATACTTTTGGTTCAAATAATCTTTTATAAGGCTTTATCAGAATTATTTATGCTAATTATTTTCTTGAAATACATTTAATTCTATATATAATACTCAGCAAAAAATTAGCCTTAATAATTAATAAAATGTTTAGTACTAAAAGAATTAAAAAACCTAATCCTTTGTTTTTAATATTAAAAATATCTATATTAATATTTTTAGTTATATGATTTTTTATTTACAATTGATATTCTAACTTTAAAACTGATATATTGGTATGAGAAGAAATTATTATAAATATAGAAGAATGAAATAATTACAAGGATATAGCAACTAAATTGAACCTAAATAATAACTACTTAAGAATATATCTAAAAAATGAAAAGCCGGAATTTGAATTATTAGTTTGAAAATTTCAGATTAAAGAAAATTCTGATATAGTACAAGTATTTGAAGCATTAAAAAACCCAATTATAGAAGATGAAATAAATATAACAATTCTGGAATGATGGAATATCTATGATATAGATTATTTTCTGACAAATAAAAAATTAATTATAGAATGAGAATATATTAGCTATGTGAATAGTCTAGAAAAAATAGAAAAGTTAACTGAATTCTTTCCTTTTCTAAAATGATTAAAAACTCTAGAATGATTTCTATATCCAGATACTTATAGAGTGATTTCAGATGGATTCAAAATAAATGTATTTGTAATCAAGCAATTGGAAAACTTTGAAAATAAGGTTTATAATGAAATATTATCGGAGTATGATAATAAAACAGTTGAAGAAGTTGTTAATCTAGCAAGTATAGTAGAAAAAGAGGAAAAAAATACAACAGAAAAGCCAACGGTTGCTTGAATATTGAAAAAAAGATTAAATGAGTGATGGATGATCTGAGCTGATATAACAGTTTGTTATCCTCATGAATTAACAGCTGAAGAATGTAAAATGGTAGTAAGTAAATATATAGCTGAAAAATCAGAATATAATACAAGAACTATGACCTGATTACCAAAAACACCAATTTGAAATCCTAGCTTTGAGACAATAAATGCTACACTAAATTCAAAAGGTTCTCCATATTATTTTTATTTACATGACACAAAAACTAGTAAAATATACTATTGAAAAAATAATGCAGAACATGAAATGAATAAGAGTTTATATTTGAGGTAATAAAAAAAGCTAATTATTAAATAATTAGCTTTTTTTATTATAATTAATCTTCTACACTATTAAAGAATTCTTCTAAAGTAGCATTAATTTCCTCTTCAGTAAGAGCTTCGTCAAGGACAGTAGCTTCATTAACAAAATCTTCAACGATTTCAAAAGCTTCATCTACAACTACATCTGTAGCAGTTTCATCACCAGTAATTGCAGGCACTACTATTTCTTCATCTAAATCATAATCAAAACATGAAGTTAAAAATAATGACATAGCAATTAAAACAATAAGTTTTTTCATAATAATTAAATTAAAATTAAAATATTAAAGCACAAATTACTCTGAAGTTTCTAATACAGCGATTTTATCTTCCAAAAGTACTCTTATATATTCAAACATATTTCTATATTCTAGTTTTTTTGATTCTGAAATATCTGACTTATCAATTTTTTCTAAAAATCAATTAATATTTCCTGCTAATATCTTATATTTTGATTTTTGCTCAATTTTAGATTTTGTTCCAACTTTATTAGTATATCTATTCATTGATGCATCAACATTTGCAGCTGTTTTTGATGCTTTGTTTCTAGCTTCAGAAGCTCTAGTTTGTCCTTTTTCAGAATTCATCATTCAAGTTCAACTTGCATTATTAGTAGGACCTGATCATAATTTTGTTCAAGATCAAACTTGTGTTCATGCCTCATCTGGCATATTTTCCTGAATTCTATCTAAATCTCATTTCATTTCTTTTTTTTGTTCTCCAGAAACGTCATTCCCCGCATAAGAAATTGAAAAAAAACATGAAAAAATTACCCAAAAAACTACTGTACTAGCTATTACTTTTTTTGTTCCCATAATATAATAAATTATAAAATAAAATGTACATAAAAGAACCTAGAAATTATATACTCTATTTAATAATAATCAAGGACATTTTATATTTTTTCATTATAATATTCTTTTAATCTAAATAAATTTGAAAATCTTTTAATCTATCTATTTCTTCGTTCGTTATTTTTTCATAAATATCACTTCTTGAATATTTATTATCTCAAATTCTTGAACTATATTGAGTGCTGTCTTTTTTGTAAATAAGTTCTTTTCTAAAGCATTTTTCATCTAAACAGTATTCTCATTCATATATTCATTCTGGAACTATTATTTTTGTATCCCTTATATAATCTAGTTCTATAGCTTTTTCTATTATATTATGCCACACATATCAAGCTCAAGTTATTCAGGTAACTCAAATCATAGAAGAATTATCATTATTCCCTATCCATATTCATATAACAAAATCTGGATGGTATGAAATAATTAAATTATCTCTAAAATCAGAACTTGTTCACGTCTTTACTGCTTGATAAATAGAAGTATTCAATATAGAATTTACTCAAAAACTTAGATCTCTATTATCTGGATCAGATAAAATATCATATAATAAAAATTTATCTTTATCCACTCAATCTGGAATTAATTTTATATAACTTTTAACTAATTCACTTAATTTAATTGAGGGATTTCATAATACCAATGAATATCAGTAATGTTCTGGATCTTTATCTAAATTGAAATTATATTTTTTATAAAATTCATATACATTATCTAGACCTATTTCTCTAGCTAATCTTACACTAGCATTATTTAAACTATTTCATAAAGCTTTTTTAAATCTAACTAATCAATATTCTTTTAATGAATAATTATTAGAAATATAAGTTTTTCAATCAACAAAGCTATTGTACTGACTTTCCAAATCTAATACTAAATCATCTGGATTTGCTCAATTCTCAAGCGCTAATAAATATAGAAAAGGTTTCATTGTACTTCCAGGTTGTCTAAGAGATTCTATAACATTTACCTGACCATCAATTTCTCTAGAATTAAAATCTCTACTTCATTGATAAATTAATACTTCTCTAGTTTTTGGATTCATAGCAAATATTGCTCAGTTAGTTACATTTTTATCCTTTAGTTCATCTAGAGTTTTATTTAATATTTCTTTTGCATATCATTGTAAATCTGAATCAATTGTAACTTGTGAATTCATATAATCTATATTTAGATTATTTGTAACATGGGGAAATATATCTATATTTTCTTTTTTGTTTAGCTTAAAAATTGTCCTTTCAAAAGTATATCACAATTTGGTTTTTACTTTTTCAAAATAAGCTCTGAAATTCTTCTCTTCCAAAGACTTAACTCACGGATTATGAATTAAAGAAACTAGCAAAGTAATTTCTTCTTCACTTAAATCCTCTAAATTATTTTTATTAAAATATACTTCTAATGCTGCTCATACTCAATACAAATTGTTTCAAAAATAAGCATTATGATAATATAAATTTAATATTTTGTTTTTTATATATTCTCTATCTTTTCAAACTCATAGAGTGCTTTGTACATAAGGCAGTGAATAATAAAAAGCTAAAAAAGCTTCCCTAGATTTTTGCAGATAACTTCTATTTGAATTTAAGAAAAATTTATTCTTGATATATTGTTCCGTAATAGTACTTCATCAACTTACTATTTTTCAACTAATTAAATTATTTTTAAGTGCTCAAAGTTTTGAAAAAAAATCAATTCAATAATGATTGTAATAATTTTTATCCTCTATTTCTACTAATGCTTTTACAAATTCACTATCTATACTAGTTTTTGTGTGTTTATAATATCAATTAGGCTTTGCTTTATCTGTAATGACTATTCAATTTCTATCTTCTATATATATTCTACCTGCATCATTATTTATTTGTGGTCCATTATAAAAAATAACAGGATAAAAGCAGTAAGTTAAAAAACTTACTGCTAATATAAAACAAATAATTGATATATTTTTTTTCATTTATTATTTCACTTCAATTACTCTAAATTCTGTATTTGCTCTTATTTCCGGATTGTACATCATATAAGTAGTTGCAGGTGGTTGAACATAAAATCATTCAAATTCAGCTCTAACAAAATATTCAAAATTTGATCCTCATTTCCAAATATATGAAGCATTTGCCATAACAACATCTGGATTATACTCTACATGATTCCATCTCCAAGATCTAGTTGTTCCTTGATTCACAGAAATCTGTTCTGTTTTAAACTTAGAATTTATTACTCTAAATGTTCAAGGTAGGTAGTCCTCAATTGTAAGGTTTCTCCTATTTCTATTATCATCAAAATCTATACGTAAATCAACTTTATACAATGATCATTTCTTGTATACATTATCCTCTACTAATTTTAATACTTTTGAACAATCTAAGGTACTCTTATTCCAATTATAATAATTAGAAGAACATTTTACTAAGTTATTTTCATCTAATACTTCATATATTTTTCTTGTTATATTTATTCAGTTGCTATATGATTTTATCTTGGTTTTATCTTTTGGATAAGTTTTTAAAATATAATTAATATATAATTTATCTCAAAATAAATTTGTAGTTTTTAGATTTAATTTAGTACTATTTTCACTTATAAGATCTGATAATTTAATTGTAGTTTTATATAAATTATCTTTATCATCTCAAACTTTAGTTCATCCTTTTGAACTAAAAGTTCAAATAGAATAAGAGAATTTTGAACTATTTTCTTTAGAATATTTTTCTATATATTTAGAAAAACTCATAAAAGCATTATTTTTTGCCTGAGTAGAATAATAGTAACTATTCCAATCATAAGTATATAAATCTCATATTAACTGATCTATATAATCACGAGAATAATCAAAATCAATTAATAATTTAGTAAATATTGCTTTATCAGAAAGATTATTCCAATAATAGTTGTAATCTTTATCACTTAAAGTTGATTTAATTTTTTCAATATTCTTTTCTATTTCTAATTTATATTTCTCTTTATCTGTTAAGATAAGACCATATGTGTACGCTATCAAACCATGTCTTTCAGTATATGAATTCATTTCTGTAGGAGAAAAGAATGTATCTTTTGCTTTTTGTCAGTCTCATGCATATGCTAAAGCCCAAAATATTTCTGATTTCCATAATATATCTGAGTCTCATTTATTTATAGAATTATTATTACTCGAATTAAATGACTGTAAATATTTTATAGCATTTTCTAATAATCAGTCTGGTAAGTTAACTCATAGTTCTTTCATTTCTAATAAACTCCTAACTACATAAGGAGTTATATTTGAATTAGATTCATTTGAACCTTGCCAATATGCAAATCATCAATCCTCTGTTTGCATAGACTTGATTCTATTAACTCATGCTTCTATATTAGTATCAATTTTTGTGGAATCTTCTACAATTCATGAGAATAGATTATCAAACTTCTTTAATATAGCATTTGGTAGAGTAGATGATACTGTTTGTTCAATACAACCATATGGATAACGAGCCAAACTAGAAACTATTTTTTCTATTCAACTAAGCTTGTTATTTGAAAAGCTAAGTTCTACTTCTGTTTTTTCTAAATCTATATTTTCTGGAAAATCAATATTTAAATCTAGAGTTTCTAAAGCATTAACTTTTCATGATTTTATAATATTATTAATCAAAACTGGAGATTCTTTGAATTTTATTATATTTTCAATTTTGTCACTATTTTCTGCACTATCTCAAAGTGCTGTAATCTTGTATGCTATTTCTTTATTATTTTTATTAGCTTTTATTGCCCAATAAATATCTTTACTAGATCAAGCTTCTATTATAATATTTCTAACATTTTCAGCTACTGCAACTTTTGTTTCTAATTCAACTTTAAATCAAATTTCTTTCTGAGTATTATTAAATATATTAGCTCAAATAACAGATACATCTCAATCTCTTAAAATAAGAGGGGTTTTATCCTCTACAATAACATTTTTTCTTACTTCTATGAAACTCTCAGAATAACCAAATAAGTTATCTTTTGAGTTTGATACTACCATTACTCTAAAATTCGTTAAATTATCTGGAAGATCAAAACTGACTTCTGCGTTTCAATTTTTATCAGTTATAACGCTTGGATTATAGTAAGCAGTATTTTTAAATATATTTCTAGAACTAACTGCACTATCTCATCATTTAAAACTTCAAAATCAACTTCATCCAACAATACCAGGTCTAGAAAAATAATAATTATCTAGCATAGCAATATTTGTAATACTTGTTTGTATACTAAATGGAAGTTTTTTATAAAATTTTTCTAAAGAATTTAAATCAACATTTCATAATAAACTTATTAAAGAATCATCTACAACCATAACAGTAAGTTCTCAAGGATTAGCTTTTGAATTTTTGTCCTTTACATTAATATTCAATGTAACTTTTTCTCTTGGTTTATATGTTTCTTTATCTGAATTAATAGTTATAAATGATTTTTTATCAGTTTTATCAACTACTATTTCTGAATATCATACTTTGTATTCCGGTACTTTGTCTCAATTTATTTCAATTGCTACTACTCAGATATAAGCATTAGGAATAAATTTATCATCAATTAGAATTTCTTTAAAAAATGTATTTGAATTAACATCTATATATTCAGTTTCTAAAACTCATTGTTTTTCTATTGTCCAAAGAATTTTTCATTTAGAAAATGGTAATCTAATAAGGACTTTTGCTTTTTCTCATAAATTATAACTTATTTTTTCTGGTATAACCCTTATTTTATTATCATTAACTAAAGGAATATTTCAGCTTGTATCTCAATAAGTAAGTACAGAAAAATATTGTTTATCAGTATATAAATCTGATAATTTTATATTTTCTTTTATTGTTTTTTGTATAGTTTTACAATCAGTATTCTCTACATAATCTATATTATCTCTAAATTCTTTTATTACTTTTCTCTTAGGAGCTTCATCATTATTCTCAATATTATCAGAATTATGAATTATTTTTTCACATACCTCTATGTCTTTTACAGTTTCTACTTCTTTTTCTAATATTTTATTTGTATTAAAATCATTTATAATTTTATTTAAATCAATATTTTTTTCATTATCAATTTTTCAATACTCTAAAATATATTCTCAAACATCATCTAGTTTATAATCAAGCTTTAATTTTCAATCAGTTCATAAAGAAAAATTAGTATTATTTACAAATAATATTTTTTCCAATTTTTCTTCTACTCTAGTTATATTTCTTTCGTATCATCTAACATCATCAACTGCTTTATTCTTGTATTCTTTTTTCTTTATAACAAGTACATATTTATCATTATAATCAGATGTCCAATTTCATACATTTAATCATCAATTTACAGTTAATTTATCTCAAGCTTTTACAAACTTATCCTTTGGATTAAATACTACTGATAAATCTCTATTATACCTTTTGTACTCAGCCGGCAACTTTGCAACTACAGAATTAGTTCAAGATATAGTATCTCAAATTTTATCTGTAACTGTTACTTCAACTATATATTTATAGTTATTATAACTAGAACTAAAAGCAATATCTATTTCAAAATTTCATGCTCAATTTTCATCTAAAGTTCCTTTTCACTCAGAATAGAATTCTTTTCTTGGTTCCCAATAACAACCGTAATAACAATCATCCCAATAAGAATTTTCATAATAATATTGTTTATAAACCTTGTATTTATAGTTTGCATTTGCAACACTTGCTCAGTTATAATACTTAGAAAAAACATTTCATTTGATTTTAAAATCACCAGAATAAATATTTCTAGACCAATAATTATTATCTTCTATATCTGTTGTTTCTATTTTTACAAGTCAATCATTTAATCAAATAGTTTCTAATGAAATATCATTTTTAAATTTTGGATTTTTGAATACTTCTACTGAAAAACCTCAAAATGCTATACTTTTTTCATCAACCCATAAAATCATATTATAATTTCATAGAGCTGCAGTTTCAGCTAAATCTATACTACTTGATATACTTCAATATTCATTTAATTTTAATTCCTCTTCTAATAAATTTTTTCATTTTGAATCATTAATTTGCAACTTAACAATTTTATCTTTTGGTATACTTAAGTCTTTTGAATCTCTTATTATTGATTTTACATTAACAGTTTCTCATGGTAAGTATAATAATCTATCAGTATAAATATGTGAATAATAATCTAACTCTGTTCTAGCCCATCTATCTAATTTAATAAGATCTTGATCAGAATTCTTTTGTGCCCACCAGTAATAGTTAGATGTTTTATATCAAAAATTCCAAGGAGCAATTCATGCATTCCAAGTTGAATTAACATAGGATAAATTGGTATCAGAAGCTGAAGTTATAAAAAATGTATTATACAATCATTCCCAATTAAATTCCCAATCACTAGAAAAAGTTCTAGAAAATGCTCATCTTAAATCCTCTTTTATATATGGATCATCTACTAATTCTTTTAAATTTACTTTTAAAATTCAATCATCTCATGTTAATCATAAATATATAGCTTCAGAAAATATATTTTTATCTAAAACCGATAATTCTACTATATCATATCCTCATTGATTCTGATTATATTCCTTTTTGATTTCTTTAAAATCATTAAAATATAATTTAATATTTTGTTTAGCTAATGGTTTTCACTCAAAATCATTTACAAAGAAAAATGCTTCTCAATTTCTAGAAATTTTCATTGTCACATGAGAATCTACAATTCAGAAAAATATTGGATAATTATATCTTCAATTAAATTCTCTATCTGAAGAATCTACAAATTGTACAAAATACAATCAACTTCTAGATTTTTCTCAAATCAGATCATCAAAATTAAAATCTTTTTTTATTAGATTGGGTTCTAATGGAGTTGTTGATTCATTATAAACTATTTCTTTTTCGCTACATTCAAAATTTTCTAACTTTGAAATTTCTTTTTCAAAAAACTCTTTAACATCTGTTCTTTCTGCTTTTTTTCTAAAAACTTCTATTTTTGCATAGGTTTCATTAGGAATTCTACATATTTTTACTTTTGATTTTGTTTTACTTGAGTTATATTCAATAATTTGAAATCTTGGAGGATTATTATCCTGATAAAGAGATACTTTATCCAATACTTTCATTCAAAAATATCTATTTTCTGGTGTAGTAAAAATAAAATCTTTGTTTTCAGTTTTTTCTCAAATAGTAGTATCAAAATCCTTAAGAGAAATTTTATATTCTGTTAATGGCTTTAAAGGTAATTTTAGTATTCATTTTTTAGAATACAGAACTATATCACCTATATCAAATTCTAGTTCGGGAGTTATAGTTATTAAATCCTTAAGTCTCTTTTTTGCATCAATTCTATTAATTAAAAATTCATCACTATCTTCATCTCAAATATCTGTATAAAAATCTAGAGAAAATTCTAGTTTTATTTCTGTTTTAAAATCATTTTCAACATCAAATAATGCTCAAGTACTAAACTTTGTTGTTAAAAATTTAGAAGTACATTCTTTTCTCTTTTCTTCAAAATTATCAAGAATAATATATTTATCTACAAAAGTATTTTCATTTAATTTAATTATATCTTCACAATTATCTTTGCTTAAATCTATATTAGCAACATTAAACTTATTATCACATCTAGTATTCATTCAATCAAATCTAGACTCATTAAAAAAATCATTTTCTAAAGCAATAGTTTTATCAAAATCTAGAATAACTGTACAATTATCAAAATTTTCAGTTCAATTATCTAAAACTATATTGATATTTTCTACTTCTTTTTCTGCCTTGATTTCTAAAGCTTTCATTATTCAAAAATATGCTCAAATTAGTACTATAACTGAAACCAAAATATAAATAATTATATATAACCTATGCTTAATAGATGAAATTTTATCCATGAGATAATTAATAAAAAATTAATAATTGAATTATACACAAACAAATAAAAAAGACCAGATTTTCTGGTCTTTTTAGCTAATTACTTGATATATCAATCTGCAAATTTATTAGTAAGTGCTATAAATTCTGCTGGATTTTCTAATTCTCATCATTCAAGCAAAATTGCTTGATTATAAGCATATTTCATTATGTCTGATAATTTTTCTGATTTGATATCTTTATCAAATTCATTTTTCATAGAATCTATTAATGGATTCTTTGGATTAAGTTCTAGAATTCGTTTTTGTGCTGGCACTTCTTGCCCCATAGCTTTCATCATTTTTTCCATTTGAGGATCTACTCAAGTAGCGGATGTCTTTAATGCTCAAAGTGAAGTTCAAAGTTTATCATTTAATATAACTTCTTCTATTTTTTCTTCTCAAATAGTTGATTTAGCTAAATCTAATAATCATTTGAAATCTTTAGTTTTTTCTTCTTTTTCTTTCTTTTTTGCTTCTGTTTCTTCTTCTAATTCAATATCATTTGAAGTAATAGAAACTAATTTAGAACCTTTATATTCATTAAATCATTGTACTAAAAATGAGTCAATTGGATCTGTTAATATAATCACATCTATATTTTTCTCTCTAAATTGTGCTAAATATGGACTAGATAATGCTTCAGATTCTGATTTTGCAATTATATAGTAAATTGTTTTTTCTTTTACTTTTTCTTTTTTAGCATCTTTTTCTACTTCTACTTCTTTTTCAGTAGCTTTTTCTAAATATTCATCAAGAGTAATTAATCATGAATCATTAATTCAATTAAATAGTGATACTCCTGCTATTTCTTCTTTTAAGTCATGTTCATAATGAATACCTTCTTTTACTAATTTACCATAGTTATCCCAAAATTTAACATAATCTTCTTTAGAATTTTTAAGAGTTTTTCATAATTCAGTTATTACTTTTTTTGTAAGACCTTTTTTTATTTTATCAAGAGTAATATTATCTTGTAACATTTCTCTAGATATATTTAGAGGAAGATCACTTGTTTCTATTACTCATGAAATAAATCTTAACCATACAGGCATTAATTCTTTTGCGTGTTCTAAAATAAGTACATTTTGTACATAAAGTTTTGGCCCATATTCTACATTTGGATCAGATAAATTTTGATACATATTTACTTCTTTTGGAGCAAATAATATAGACTTGTAACTAGCCATTCATTCTACATTATTATGCATAGTAAATAATGGTTCATTCCAATCATTAGAAACAGATTGATAAAAAGCCTTGTATTCTTCTTTTTTTATTTCTGATTTAGATTTTCTCCAAATTGGTTTAGTTTCATTTACTTGTTCAAGCCCCATAACTTTAGGCTCTTTTTTCTTTTCTTCATCTGTTCTAGAATCATATTCCATCATCATAATAGGAACTCCAACATAATTTGAATATTTCTTTACTAATTCTTTTAATTTCCATTCTGCTACTAATTCTTTATTAGCTTCATTTACAAATAAAGTAACTTTTGTTCCTCTATTATCTTTTTTTATTTCTTCTATATCATAACCTGTCTTACCATCACTAGACCATTTATGAGCCTTATCATCTAAAGCTGAACTAGATTCTACTTCTACTTTATCAGCCACCATAAAACTTGAGTAGAATCATACTCAAAATTGACCTATTAAATTATGTTCTCAGTCTTCTTTTGCTTTTTGTAATTTTTCTATAAATTCTTTTGTTCCTGATTTTGCGATTGTACCAAGATGAGAAACCATTTCTTCCTGAGTCATACCAATACCATTATCTTCAATAGTTATAGTGTTAGCTTTTTCATCACTAATTATAGTAATTTTAAATTCATTATCATCACCCAAAAATGTAGTATCTGTAAGCGATTTTAATCTCGCTTTATCAACAGCATCAGCTGAATTTGATACTAACTCTCTTAAAAATATTTCTTTATTTGAATAAATACTATGAGTCAATAATTCTAGTATTCTTCAAGTCTCTGCTTCAAAATTGTATTTAGACATAGTTTTTTTATTAAATTTTATTTTAAAAATAGCACTTAGTTTTTCTAAGTGCTAATATTTTATTGTTTTTTGAGTTTTTGTAAAGAGATTTTATTTTTTAATAGTAAACTTCTAAATCATC
>Ga0233442_1002325_pt1 | contig 12808 bp, 12 predicted proteins | sample SI_123_September_3_FD_182789 | JGI IMG/M metagenome (GOLD analysis project Ga0233442, IMG submission 182789) | Seawater microbial communities from Saanich Inlet, British Columbia, Canada - SI_123_September2016_150_MG | ecosystem: Environmental > Aquatic > Marine > Inlet | place: Canada: British... | reverse complement strand
GTAGGTTGTACGTTTTTTACTCATAATTTTTTACTCCGAATTGCTGGGTTAAGTTTAACTCGTTCGAAATAAGAAATCTTAAATTGTTGTCTTAATTTGTTGGGGCGCTATAATCAATCAACTTCCCAAAAATAGCCATAATTTTCTTTACTCTGAGTATATTTTCTTTTTTAAATTCAGAATCATATCTTTATTATCTTCGTAAAACTTTGAGATTCTACTCTTTACATCTTCATCTAAATCCTTTTGAACAACCATACTATTTATAGCTGCTATTTCAGGTTTCTGTTGCAAACATTCATATGCATCCAAAAGCTCTATTACGCCATCTTTAGGAAACATGTTGTACAGTTGTGAAAAAAACTTATAATCATTAATTTCATCAAGTGTCATTCTATAATTTTCACATTGATATTCATCATCAATCTTAATTTCTTGCACGTTAAAGATCTCAGGGCGATTTATTAAATAACCCCATATTTCCGTATCCACTTCTTCTTTAATGGCACAAACAGTTTTCAGTGCTTTTGTCTTAATGCCATATATATTGACGCCAATTGGCATACCAGTAGTATAGACAAAGTCAAGACTACTATCTAATCTGATCATATCTGAAATAATATTTGCATGATAGATGGAGAAAATTGGATTGTCTGCTGTGATACCGATAACATAATCCATTTGAAATAATTCAGCAGCGTCTAGCATTCTTTGTAGCACATCTTCAGAGCTGCCATTATAGTAATAGATATTATTCTGATTAGCTACCCTCATCAATGGCAAGTCTTGATTCGAGCGAGATGTGCACAATACAATATCGCTACACTCCTCAACTTGCTTTGCTCGTTGTATTACGCGCTCTATAACAGAATAACCATTTAACAATTTTAATAGTTTTAATTTTAATCTGCTAGATTTTAAACGTGCAGTAATTATAAATCCTATTTTCATGTTATTCCTTATTAATTAAATATCTAGCCATTAACAGCGCTCCAAGCTCAAGATTTTTATTTATCTTTTTTCCAATAGACCTAACCACATCCACTTGCGACATATCTGACACTTCTTTGGTTCGTGTAAATTTAATCATATCCAGAGTCAAAATATCACCTTTTAAAACATCTGTTTTTAATACAGCCGCCTTCTTCATGGGGCCAAATACAGAATAACTTAACTCACTTTTATTCATAGATAACACCCCATCACCATTCAACTCATCAAGAACTTTTACTTTCTTATGTAGGTTGTTAAACATGTCTATGGATATTGCAGCTGGCCAATCAACCCTCTCCTCCCCATAGCATGTGGTAACGTGTTTTTCTATATACGACATACCACTTGCCGCTCCTAGCAATGTAACCAATTCATTATGCTCGCTGTCCCAAGCAGTATGGTCTGCATAGCCATATTCAAAATTATCGAACAATTTCATAATTTTTCTAATCTTATTAAGATTTACATCTTCATAAACTGTTGGATAATTCTGAAACCCAAACATTAGTAATACGTTAGAGTGTCCCAGGTAATTAATTGCATAATCTATTTCATCAATACTTGTTCCACCTACTCCAAAAACCATCTTCGTACTTTGATGCAATCCTCTTTTCAACTCATTAAGCATAAAAACATCATTTAAACAAACAGAGTGAATTTCAACATATTCTGGATTAAAAGATAGGCCAAATTCTATTGCTTTATTGTCATTCAATAGCAACATGAGCTCCTTATCATGATTTCGAACAATTACAACCAACTCTCTCCATTGAGTTTTGCTAAATAGCCATGGCTTGACCATTTCATACACCTCATGACCTGGATCCATGTACTCATCCATGTCTAATGTAATATGCATTTTTATAATATCTGCATTTGTTTTAGTTGCAATTTCAGATACCAAATTTTTCATAAATTCATAGTCACCCTCATGGTGCAATGCTGTTTCTGCTATAAGCTTCATTTATAATCCTAGTCTAAATTCATTAAGTCGATATATATTTAGAATATATTATGATATTCTGTGTTAGCTCTTTCATAGTCAGCTATCCTGCCAATGTCCAGCCAATATTCTTGCAATGGAAAGGAAATCGTTTTTTCATTATTCAAAATCATCTTTTCAAACAAAGACGGCATGTCATAAAATTCATCTCTTGGAATTAGATCGATACAGTCCGGATCCAATATATATATGCCTGCATTTACAAAAAAGTTGTGAATTGGCTTTTCTTCAATAGAGGTAATATTTTCATTAGCCACATTCACCACACCATAGGGCACTTCAATATCATATTCTCGTATACACATGGTAGCTTTGGCATCATACACCTCATGAAAATCTAACATTTTTTCAAAATCAAGATTAGTCAGCAAATCTCCATTCATTACAAAGAATGACTCTGTTGGTTTTTCTTTTAAAAGGCTTAACGCTCCAGCGGTTCCCATTCTCTGATCTTCTAAAATATACTCTATATTGACCCCGAACTCACTGCCGTCACCAAAATAGTCTTGAATGATATGTGATTTATAATTTACACACATCACTATATTTGTATATCCACAGTCTGCAAATTTTTTCACTATGGTTTGAAGGATTGGCTTACTGCCTATTTTTAACATAGGCTTTGGAATATTCTCTGTGAGTGGCCTTAAACGTTCTCCAAGTCCTCCAACCATTAATACAACCTTATTTGTCTTTTCTTTTGGTTTTACAAGATCTTCTATTTCTCGAATTTCTAAAACTTTTCCACTGTCATCAACTATTGGTATTTGGTGAAGTTTCTTGAAAAGTGCAAGTTTTAAAATCTCTTCTTTTGTATCACTAATTTTCGCAACAGTTGGCATTTTAAAGATGAGAGATTCTATGGAGTTGTTTAAATCCAGCCCTTTTAACAACCCTCTTCTAATATCTCCATCGGTCAAGGTTCCCAACAGCTTATCTTTTTCATCAACGATAAGCGCAATTTGCAGTGCTGCTTTGTTTATTACCTCCAGAGCTTCTTTTATAGTTGCGCTTTTAAATAGTTTTGTATTTTGTATGTTTTTCATATTAAAGTCTTTAAATCAAAAAATGATTTTTTTAAAATATTATCAAGTTGTGCGGTTTTTAAAATTTTAATTATCTTTTTACTTGCACATCCATCTCCATAAGGATTTTTAGATGTTTTTACTACTGATTGGAACTCTTTTGAATATAATATCTTGAATGCATTTTTGATGCTTGCTTTATCTGGAAAACAATCAATAACACTATCTGCTTTTATACGGCCTTTTTGTCTATCGCCTATATTAATGGTTCCTGTTTTAAAACTTGGCGCCTCAGCCAATCCACTTGAACTATTGCCAACCATTGTATCCATATATTGCAAAGCACTTAGATATCTGAGCTGCCCTAGAGAAGTAAATCCTACAGATTTATCACTGTTTTTAGATACATATTTATCAATCATTTGATTTATGATTCTTCCATCGGTATCACTATTTGCTTTCGTGAAGATGATGCTCGTCTCTTCCAATTCATCTATAGCATCCAAAAGCTCTTGGAACTGTTCTTTTGCTGTCGAGTTTTCAAGTGTTACAGGATGAAATGTCACTAAGATATTTTTCTTATTCAACTTAAAATCGATTGACTTTTCAAACTCGTCTCTGCTTTGTAGTTGTAATCTTTTAATGTTTTCAATCCCCATGCCACCAACATTAAAAACTCTATCAGAACTCTCACCTAACTGAACCACTCTATTCGCATACTCTTCTGTACCAGTAAAATGCAAATGAGACATTTTTGTAATACTGTGACGAATTGCCTCATCAAATGCACCTTCTGATATCTCTCCACCAGAAAGATGTGCTATGGGAATTCTTGCTATCATAGCGGCACCAACCGCACTAAAAATCTCATATCTATCGCCAAGAACTACAATAATATCTGGCCGTAGCTCTTCATAAGCTTCAGAAAAAGATATTTGCGCCAAACCCATAGATTTTGAAATACCTATAGCAGTATCAGAAGATAAAAGCATTTCTATTTTTTTATCAATTCTGAAATCTTTCTCTATTTCTTTGTAAGTTAAGCCAAATTCTGGGCTTAAATGCATCCCTGTGGCAATTATTTGAAGATCAAGCTCTTTGTCAACCTCTACTTCTTTCATTAACCAATAAAGCAGGCCATATTCTGCGCGTGTACCTGTAACTACGCATACTTTTCTTTTGCTCATATTAACTCGTCTTCACTGTAATTTTTAGTTGCATAAGTTCCAACTACTTCATCCCATCTCATTGGATTTATGCCATTTCCAGGTCTTTTAACAATTAAATTTTTTTCAGTAAAAATCTCGCCTTTTTTGATATTGCATCTCGATACGATAGATCTACGCACTATATTAATATTCTTCACTTCACCTTGTGCTGGCTCCTTAATACCATTACCTAAAGCCGACTCAATATTTCTAATTGATTGAACCATTTTAAAAAGTTCATGTGGCTCTAATGAGGCTTTATGATCTGGCCCTTTCATGGTTTTATCTAGGGTAAAATGCTTTTCAATTACCTTTGCTCCCAAAGCTACTGCAGCAATAGGTACCTCTATACCTTCCGTATGGTCAGAATACCCCACATCCACTCCAAATTCTTCTTTCATACTCAACATAGCATATAAATTTACATCTACCATTTTAGTGGGGTAGTCAGTTGTTACATGAAGTAGGGTCAACTGCTCTTTTGTTAATCCATTGTCATATAACACATTGACTGCATCTTTAACTTCACACATAGTTGACATTCCGGTAGAAAGGATTATTTTTTTAGCTATTTTTGCCACATGTCTTAAATATGGTAAATTTGTTATTTCACCAGATGGAATTTTAAAATATTCCATCTCTAGCCTTTCTAATTCCATAATAGAAAGATGGTCAAAAGGAGTGGATAAAAACATAATATTGATTTGATCACAATATTGTTTTAACTTTTTGTAGTCAGTAATAGGTAAATGAATTTTTCTTGCCATTTCAATTTGAGATTCAGTTTTTCCAATATTCTCAATCTGATATTCAGCCATTGTCGCGGTATTAGTCATAACTAGCTCTGGTACAGCTGTTTGAAATTTAACCGCATCTGCTCCTGATTTTTTAGCCTCATCAATCAGCTTGATGGCCAAATCAAAACTTGCATTATGATTTACACCTGCTTCTGCGATTATAAAAACCTTATTACTCACAATAATTCCCTTATTAAGTTTAAATTTATCTCATTGATATTGAAAAACTTGATACCAATATTTTCAGATGCCTTATCTCTGTTTAAATCATCTCCTATGTAGATCATTTGTGAAGAATGTATATTAAAAAAACTCAATGCCTCTTCAAACATATGTGTGTCAGGCTTTCTTCTTCTTGGTTTGTAGTCATCTGAAATAAGTATAAGATCAAAATATTTACAGATATTTAACCCAACAATCTTATTATTCTGAATCTTGCTATTGCCATTTGTAATAAGCGTCAGCCTATAATTTTCATCCTTTAACTTTTTTAAAGTATTATTTACTCCATCATAAAGTGAAATATTTTTAGGAATAAAATCCCGATAGATATTTAAAACTTGCTCTTTAACAAAAATATCCCAATTAATTGGCAGCTTACCATATGAATTAATCATTGCTTTATCAAAAAAAAAATTCTTCTCCCTCATATAATAAAGTCGTTTTAATTCTTCCAGATATTCATCTTTATCAATATGAAATTTCTTACTAACCATACTACTTATACTTTCAAACACCTCAAACTCAAAAATTTCTTGGTTATACAATGTATTATCTAAATCAAATCCTATAACTTTAATCATTTCTCAAGCCGCTTGTATATATTGCATCATCAAATCTCAACATTGAAAAATTATTCTCGTATCGAGAATCGCCACACTGCGCAATCTCATTTTTTTTGACTAATTTTTGTATGTGTTCAATCATATTGGCACCTGAGTGATACGCTAAAGGAAACCCGCCACCAAATCTTGGATTTATTTCACCAACATAGTGTTGATTATCTTTTGTCATTACTTGAATATTTATAACTCCGAAAAAAGATGTTTTTTCTATAATCTTTCTTATTAGATGAGTAATCTCTTTATTTTTAGTTGTAATCGCTCTTTCAACTTCGCCACCTCTTGTTTTAAGCCTTTTTCGCTGACACAATTCAATCATTTGATTATTTGAATCAATAAACACATCAATTGTAGTTTCATAGTCAAAATCAATGTACTCTTGCACAATATATTGCTCCAAATCTAAATTCTTAATTTTGGAAAAATCCAATACATATTTTTTATTAATTTTATGTATCCCGGCCCCACTAGAGCCATTCTTTGGTTTTATAATGACCGAATCTGTTTCAAATTCTTGCTCATTAAAAAATTTTAACAAAGCAGTATATGGATTTTTAACAAAGTCAAATGTATTAAAAAATATAAATGTATTTAATTTATCACTTGAAATAGATATCGATTCATATAATGAAACCATTACTTCAATTTGATTTTTGTTAAATATTGTTTTGTATTTTGCATACCACTCAAGCTCAGGATCGATTAATGGTATAACTAAATCTACTTTTTCCTTAATGCAAATATCTAAAACCTCTTTAATGTAATTGTCATCAATTTTAAAAGGCAATTCATATTTTTTATCACAAAACAAAAGCGCAGGTGAATTGCTTGAATAATCACCGCCAATAATGTAAACGTTATCAATTTCTTTTTTGAAGATTTTTATCAACTCAACTCTTCTACCAGGGCTTGAAAAAAATATTTTCATTATAACATTACGCTACTGGGTATGTTGACAACACGATCTTCAAGCCACTCTGAATTTGTCAAATCACCACATTGTGCATCCTTAAGCATGGGTAATTTATTCATCAATGTCCAGATTGGGCGAGTCATAACACCTTGTGAATTAGACTCGTTTAAAAAAACATTTCGCTGCTGTTTATCATTGAAAATAATTGAATTTAACCAGTAATTTGAGCTACTTTCTACTGGCTCTTTAACAAATTTACAATCGACATCTTTAAAAAATTTCCCATACATATCAGCTAGTTTGCGTTTTTTATCTATAAAGTTATCTAAATTTTCCAGCTGGGCAACCAATAAAGCTGCATTTAAATTTGGCATGCGGTAATTATAGCCAACCATATCATGTGCATATTCCCATTTGTGCGGCACTTTGGCTGTCGTGGTCAGGTGTTTGGCTTTTTTTGCTAGACTTTCATCATTCGTAACAATACAACCGCCGCCGCCAGCTGTGATAATCTTGTTTCCATTAAAGCTCATTACTCCCATTCTACCAAATGTTCCGGTGTGTTTACTTTTGTAGAAACTACCTAAACTTTCAGCTGCATCTTCTATCAAAGCAATGCGATACTGGTCGCAAATATCTTTAATTTCATCTACTCTGCAAGGGTTTCCAAATGTATGCATTGGTACACACGCCTTAATAACTTTACCTGTGGAATTGTTAATGCATTTATTATTGCTTACAGTAGTATTGCCATCCAAAAATTCCTGCAATGCAACTGGTGACAACCCCATGGTATCTCTATCAACATCAATAAACAGAGGTTTTGCGCCACAATAACTAATTGCGTTGCAAGTGGCAACAAAAGTTAGCGGCTGAGTAATCACTTCATCATCCCGCTCTACATTAGCAAGTATCAATGATATGTGCAGTGCTGAAGTACCATTACTGGTTGCGATAGCATATTTTACGCCAGTATAATTTGCAATTTTCTCTTCAAATTCATCTACGAACTTGCCTACCGATGAAACAAATGTTGAATCGATACACTCGTTTAAATATTTTTTTTCATTGCCGATAAATCTTGGCTCGTGCAAAGGGATAAATTCTTTTGTTTTGTAGGTGTCTTGAATGAAATTTATGATATTTTCAAACATTACATTTTTCCGTCAAGGTACTTACCATTATCATGATATCCAAACTTGGGAATCATCTTAAAGAACTCATTGACAATTGATTTTTTATCCCAATCCATGCTGGATTTAAGTTGACTTATGGTGCTTTCAAAGTTATTTAATTGATTTTCATCGTATTCTGGCTCATTTTTTATCACACCTAAATTTTCAAAGCGATCCATATCTAGCACTTCTTTATCAGTGTAAAACTCTTCAAAGTCTTTTTCGCCAGTTGTGTCACTCTTTGTGAATAAACAAGGCCACTGTTTTGAATGTTCAATTTTGAGTTCTGAATTCCTAATAAAGAAGTTTCTTGCTTCATCTTCGTCTTCACATAGATAGGGTTCATAGCCTTTTTCTTTAAGGTATTTTACTGCAATATCTGCAAATGATATTAAATTCAATGCTTCGCTCAGTTTTGGAAAGAATATATCTCTATTTTCGCCAAAAATACAACTCATCAAACAAAGTTCCCCACTTTCTTGTGGGGTTACAAAATAACGTTTAATATCATTAGGTGCGGCAATTGGTTGCCTCTTTTCAATTCTTTGGTTAAAGCCATGTAACAATGAGCCATCACTAAAAGCAACATTAGCAAATCTTGCTGTTGAAATATCTATGTCTAAAGACCTGCGCATTAAAAACATTTCCATAATGCGTTTACTAGCACCCATCATATTAATAGGATTGGCTGCTTTATCAGTACTTACACAAAAGTATTTTTTTGTACCATTTTCAATAGACTGCTTAATAGTTTTATCTGTATTAAAAATATTTACATCAATCATTCTCATTAGTGTAAATGGGTCTTCTTCGCTACGAACATGCTTTAAAGCTGAAAGATTTAATACATAATCATACTTCCCATCATGCTTAATAAAAGCATCATATTCTACAGAACCTATATCCAGCGCAAAGGCTTTAAAATCACCCTTGATATATCCAAATGAACTTCGAATATCTCTAACTAATTCAGCAAGATTGTTTTCACTGATATCAACAACATGTAGTTTTTTTGGATTTCGTTTGAAAATTTCTTTAGATACAGCTTGACCAATTGACCCAGCTCCGCCAATAACAAGAAATGTGGAATTTAAAACGGCATTATTTAAATGTCTTGCATTTTGCACAATATCATCTGAAAATAACAACTTATCTCTTCCAATTAATTTAAGTATTTCTTTCACTAATATAAAATCCTTATTACAAAAAAACCTATCAATGTGTCAGTCTGTCGCCTCATTCATCCCTTCAAATATCATGTACTTTGTCTGGTAATCCAATAATGCTAGTACCTTATATAAATTAACCTGAGAGTGTCTTAAAGCATTTTTACAACTGTATTCTTCGACTGACCTCTTGAGCTCACCATACCTTATATATAACGAGCACCAAGCTGGTCAGCACCGACAGGCAATATGATATATATCATGCTTTTTCCACTGAGACTTGATTTACTCGCTTTTCGTGAAATTCCTTGATCACGGACTCGATTTTACTTAATTCGTCAAAATCTACATACACCGTCCCCATGGCTTCTAGCGATTTTGCTGCGACCATCAATTCACCCCCAACATCAGTCTGATTTAGCCGGAACTTTCGAAGAATATTCTTGAGCGGTTGCTTGCACACTTCTGGAATCACTCGTATAACAAGCAATCTAATAGGGTTTTGTTCGCGGAGGTTCTCACGAAACTCAAAATAGGCTTCAACGCCTTTAACTACAGATGCACGGCATCCGTTTGATTCTTTTGTCACGTCTGATAACTCCAAAAAGCCTTCTGACATTATCGACAGGAACTCTTCTTGCTCATATGAGTTATTCGCATCAAGCCACCAATCGAAGATTCTCTTACTTGGATCGAGACTGATATCAGTGCCTCTTACTGGCTCCGTTTCACCATGAGATCTAAGCCACATAAGTTCTGGAATTACTTTAGATTTACCAGCATACCCCATGAACATTTCGAACTGCAATTCAACAGCAGCGTAGAACGGGAACTCCCTTTGCAAAATATGTTTAAAGGAGCTCTTCCAAGCGTTTGTTTTACAAACTGCATAAATCAAAGAGGGAACATATTCATGCATATGCTTGACAAGTCTTTCTTCAGCGCTGTTTGCATCGAGAGTATAATTCTCTAAATCAGGATATTGAGGCATACCCAAAACAGAATCACTTCTATAGGAAAATCCTAACGCCCGCCCACAGCACGCTACCAAATCAGGGTGGCGTTCCATCTCATTAATACAGCTAACAACGGCGGATGGTATATAAAAATCGTCATCACCTGCCAAAGCTACGAAGTCAGTAGTGATTAAATCTAAAGATATCGACAACCTTTCGTACAGTCCAATAGGTTTATGAAAATACCGAATACTTGGCGGATACTTGGAGAGTAAATCTAATGTAATTGGCTCAGGACTGCCATCCAATAAAATAACCTCAGACCCTTTATCAGCCCAATAATCCATTAAGCGAAGCGCAAACTGCTGTCGCTTGTAGGTTAGGACAACCAAAGTTAAGCGGCTCAATTCTATCATGCATACACTCTCATAGTTTAATACTCAAATTAGAAATCAACTTATTCGTTTTAAATACCCATCAGGTGCAACGGTAATTAATAGTTTATTCTCAATATCTTTATCAATCTCAAAATTATCATTTTCTTTCAAAAATTCCCAAACTGCGGTTTTTGGATTATTACCTTTACCCCATGGTCTATCAGGATAAAGATCTTCAGGCAAATCTTCAACAACAGTATCAAATACGATACAGTAGCTGTCTTTACTCGTTAATGGAGCATAAGCTTTTAGCTCTGCTAGTACATGATCATGAGTATGATTACTATCTAAAATAACCATCACTTTTTTGCCTTGTTTTGCGAAATCATGTACTTTTTCAATCATTACATCAGAAATACTTGAGCCCTCAAACATTGTAATTCTTTTACTCATAGGATGAGCCTCTATAGCTTTTTTATTATGCTCTCGTATATCTATGTCTATCCCAAGAACTTGTCCATTTTCTATCTCTCCACAAGCTTCAAGAAGCGTCAGCATAGATGCTGTAAAAATTAATGACCCGCCATGAGCTATACCCGTTTCAATAATTAAATCAGGCTTTACATCCCAAATAATCTCTTGCATGGCTACTATATCTTGAGGATATTGAATTATTGGCCTACCCAACCAGGAAAAGTTATATGTGTACTGTGTATCCACAGTATCCTTAACAAAATCTATACCAAGTTTTAACTTAGCGCCTTGTTTTTGAATGTTTTTCTTTTTTTCTATATTAAATTTTTCCACTTCATTCATTTATTTTTCCTCTTTTTCTATTACACACAATGCTATAGGTCCAAAATTACCACAAGAAGGTAATTTACTGCCCAATTCATGGTGAATATTATAGTAATCTGGTTGACTACCCTCCATCATACAAGTTTTAGAATAAATAACTCTACTTACTAAATAATATGCACTACTTATATTTTCATAACTACTTAAATTAAACCCTATATTTTCTACAAAATTTTCTATATTAGGCAAATCAAAAAATAAATTATGATCACGAATTGCTATATCATTTAAACCAAAGCTTTTTCTAATATTATTTAAATTATTCTGACCATCTATAAAATTTTCTATCATTACATAAATTCCATTTCTTGTTAAAGAGGAAACTATTTTTTCTAAAGCAATTTTTTGATCATTCCATGATGTTAAATTTATTAAACATCTATCGGTGTAAATAAGATCATAAGAATTATCTATATCATCATTCACAACATCTAAAACATTGAAAGAAATATTTTTCAATCCTTCGTCAATGGCTTTTTGCTTTGCATTTTTAATCATTTCCTCAGAATAATCATATCCAACAAAATTTACATTCTTGAATTGTCTTGCCAGTTCGATAGTGGAAAAACCATTTCCACATCCAATATCAGCTACATCTTTAACTCTATCTATGTATAAATCAATCTTATTCTTAATTGACCTAATTTCAATTTCTCTCATATAGTAATCATTAGTTGTTGCTTCTGGTGATTCTTTATGCTCTTTGGCTCTTTCGTTCCAATAATCCCTTACATCTTCGTGTTCCATTATCTTGACCCCATCTTTATTTTAATTTTCTCACATATAAAATTAACATCATCCACATTCATATCAAAATTACTAGGTAGATTAATGCCATTTTTTCCAATTTTATTGCTAACATTATTTTCAACTATTTCATCAAATTCTGGAAAATTACTTACTGGATAGAAAAATGGCCTTGCTCCGATTCCAAAAGAATTTAAATAATCAATAAATTTATTCCTATCAAGGCCTAACTTTTCATCTAGAATTATTGTAGGCATCCAATATGAATTTTTTGCATATTCCTGCTCATGATTCATTGATATGCCTTCTATTTTAGATAGCTCATCTTTATACATACGAAATATTTCTATTTTTTTATCAACAAGCTCTTCCACTCTTTGTATCTGCGCGAGACCAAGAGCCGCTTGAAGATTGGACATCTTATACTTAAATCCAACTTTTTCAGCCCAAAAAGTTTTCTTTATTTTTGGATCTCTACCGTGGTCATGTAGTATTGAAGCTTTTTCGTACAGATCGGCACTATTTGTTACAAGCATACCGCCTTCGCCAGTGGTTATGGTTTTAGTTCCGTGAAAAGAAAAGACCCCAAAATCGCCAATACTACCTGCTTTTTTACCTTTGTATTCACTACCTATTGCTTCTGCACTATCTTCTATGACATATAAATTATGTTTTTTTGCTATAGCCATAATTTCATCCATCTCACACATGCTGCCATATAGATGAACAGCTATTATGGCTTTAGTTT
>Ga0233442_1002321_pt1 | contig 12821 bp, 13 predicted proteins | sample SI_123_September_3_FD_182789 | JGI IMG/M metagenome (GOLD analysis project Ga0233442, IMG submission 182789) | Seawater microbial communities from Saanich Inlet, British Columbia, Canada - SI_123_September2016_150_MG | ecosystem: Environmental > Aquatic > Marine > Inlet | place: Canada: British... | reverse complement strand
TAATAATGGCAAGTATTTAAGACATAAATATAATAAGGAATTTCTGTTAAATAAATGGTTTACGGTACACTCTTAACTTAAAATTAAATAAGGTATTTTTTATAAAAATGATAACTGCCATTATCGTCATTTATGATTTTTTTTGCACCTTTTCTAGAAACCAACTCCTCCACTAATTTATTCAAATATATATATGAATGCCATTGAAATTGCTAAAGAAGTTTTTGAAATTGAATCTAAAGAAATAAGAAACTTATCAAACCTTTTAACAGAAGACTTTCAAAAAGCAATTGACTTAATACTAAATTCATCTGGAAAGTTGATAATATCTGGCATGGGTAAATCAGGCATTATAGGAAAAAAAATTGCAGCTTCATTGGCTAGCACTGGAACACCAAGCTTTTTTTTACATCCAGGTGAAGCTTATCATGGTGATCTAGGTATGGTTGAAAAAGAAGATGTTGTTTTACTGATTTCAAATTCTGGTGAAACAGATGAGGTGCTTAAGTTAATTCCATATTTAAGAAATCAAGGCAACCAAACTATTTCAATGAGTAAAGATCCAAGTTCAATCTTGGCAGAAAATACAACATATCATTTAAATATAGCCGTGTCACAGGAGGCGTGTCCTTTACAGTTGGCCCCAACGTCATCAACGACAACAACATTGGTTATGGGTGATGCTTTGGTAGTTGCGTTAATGAAAGCTAGAGGGTTTTTAGCAGAAGATTTTGCTAGGTACCACCCTGGTGGAAGTTTAGGAAAAAAACTTTTAACTCAGATTAAAGATGTGATGAAAACGGACGATCTTCCTATTTGTAATGAAAATACTAAGATAAAAGACATTATTCATATAATTACAAATGGAATGTGTGGCTTGGTTGTAGTTCTTAAGTATGAAAAAATATACGGAGTGATTACAGATGGAGATATTCGAAGAGCAATGGAAGAGAGACAAGAAAAGTTCTTTTCCTTGGTAGCAAGCGATATCATGACAATAAATCCTAAGATAATTTTACAAAATAAAGGGCTTATAAGTGCAGAGAAAATGATGAATAAAAATCAAGTAAGCTCCTTGATAGTAACTGATAGTAATAGTCAATTATCTGGCGTTATGCAAATACATAATCTATAAATATGGAGAAAAATTAGCTACTATGAAATTATTAGACTTTGAAATTGGTATTGAGCACCCATTTTTCTTAATTTCAGGCCCTTGTGTGATCGAGTCTGAATCTTTAGCGATGAAGAGTGCTGAAACCCTCAAAAAAGTGACCGATGACTTAGGTATTAATTTTATTTATAAATCTTCATACGATAAAGCTAATCGCTCTAGTACTGGCAGTTTTAGAGGTCTAGGTGTTGAAGAGGGCTTGAGAATTTTACAAAAAGTTAAAGACGAAATTGGTGTACCGGTACTGACCGATGTACATGAAGATACGCCTCTTGATGAAGTGGCCTGCGTGGTTGATATGATGCAAACACCGGCATTTTTAGTGCGTCAAACTAATTTTATTCAAAATGTTTGCAGACAAGGTATTCCCGTTAATATTAAAAAAGGCCAGTTTCAAGCGCCGTGGGATATGCAAAATGTAGTCGATAAAGCCTTTGAAGTAGGTAATCAACAAATTACCATTTGTGATCGTGGCACCTCATTTGGTTACAACACTTTAATATCCGATATGCGTGGATTATCCACCATGCGTTCAACGGGTCGGCCAATTGTATTTGATGCAACACACTCTGTACAACAGCCTGGTGGCAATGGGTTGACGTCAGGCGGACAAAGAGAAATGGTACCTGTTCTGGCTAGAGCGGCCGCAGCAGTGGGCGTCTCTGGGTTCTTTATGGAAACCCATCCAGACCCTGAAAATGCTTTGAGTGATGGACCAAATATGATCCCTATTCACAAAATGGCAGACATGCTGAAAACCTTGCAAGATATTGATAACATCACTAAGCAAAATGGTTTTTTAGAAGATGAATTAATATGAAAAAATTACTGATCACAGGCGGGCGCAGGCTTCAACAGCTCTGCTGTTATTCGTCATATTGTTAATAACACCAATCATAGTATTATTAATGTTGACAAGCTTACCTATACAGTCAATTTAGAATCTTTAGCTTCTATTGAAAATGATGCGAGATATATATGCCTTTGAGCAAGCAGATATTTGCGATGCAAAAGAGGTTAATTGTCTTAATTAATTCGTTCAATCATTGAACAAGTGTTATAATTAACCTTATTATAAAAAAGTCTTTATATAAATTTACTATATTCAGAAAAATGTCAGAGTGTCTAAAAAACAGAATAAATTTCAAATTTTAAAATCTTTAGGGCGAAACTCACATCCTACTCAAAGGCAATTATCTAATGACTTAGGCGTTAGCCTTGGCAAGGTTAACTATTGTTTAAAAAGCCTTATTAAAAAAGGTTTTATAAAGGTTGATAATTTTAAAAACAGTAACAACAAAATTCAATACTCATACTTATTAACTCCAAAAGGAGTAGAAGAAAAAGCAAAGCTGACTTTGGATTTTATAAGAATCAAAACTCAAGAATACGACACACTAAAGCAAGAAATTGAAAGTTTAAAACAAGAAGAAAAGAATATGGATAGGGGTTTATTGTGAAGTTATTGGTATTGATAACACAATGCAAATGAACTTATTTGCAATTACAGAAAAAGGAGTAAATTTTGAATATTTCTAAGTCATTAGGCTTGTTGTTTGATAAAAAAAATATCGCCTTTTCTAAAGACATATCCTTTGGTAAAAAAGTGTGCCTACTGGATGTAGGCGCAAGAGATGGCATTGGTTGGCCTTGGTGTACTGCACAAAATAATGCTTTGAATGTAATTTTAGTAGAGCCAGACCCTATTGAAGCTAAAATATTAGAAGATCAAAACCAAGGGCGTGTTCTTCCCTATGCATTATGGAATGAAGAGACTGAATTAACACTTAATATTAATAACTCTCCAGGAACTTCATCAGTATTCAAGCCGAATATGCCATTTTTACAACAGTTTGAAGATTCTCAGCGCTTTGAGGCAAGGGAAGAGATCATTATACAAACAAAAACTATAGACACCCTAGCTCAGAATAAAGAAATTGATTCGATAGATTTTGTTAAGATTGATGTTCAAGGTGGAGAGCTAGCAATATTACAAGGTGGAGAAGATTTTTTCAAGAAAAATTTAGTGGGACTTGAGGTTGAAGTTGAATTTTGCCCAATGTATCGAGATCAGCCTTTATTTTCAGATGTAGATTATTTTGCACGTGTTAATTTGGGACTGGAGTTATGGGATATACGAAAAACTTATTGGAAATATAGTCAGCATGAATATCGAATGCCTTTAAAGGGTAGATTAATATTTGGTGATGCACTTTATCTTAGACCAGTGGCAACATTAGATTTCTGGCTGTCTTCAATGGATAAAAAAAAGTCATCACAGAAATTCCATGCTCTAGTAGTTACAACTATTGCCTATGGTTTTTTAGATTATACAAGTGCTTTAATTAATTCAGATTTTTCTGAAAATTACATTAACAAAGAAGATAAAGAGGTATTAATTAAACATATTAGTAAAATATCTAAAAGTTTTTACCCTTTTAGTAATGGTAATAAGTATCTATATAGAATATTTCAGGTTTTAATGCATAGTTTTAAGCCAACCTATCATGGTTGGGCAAATGCAGAACAACACATTGGTTCTAAGAAGACATTTAATTTTTGGGTCTAATGTAGGTGATTTATACAAAGAAAAAGTAAATTATTATTTAGAATATTTTTAGTTAATAGGGGTTCAAAATGACAAATAAAACGGGCGATTTAATCAAGACAGAAAATGCAGACTGGTCGTTTGGAGGGGATGTACCTGACAAGTTTGATTCTCATGTTTCACGATCAGTCCCGCTATATAACGAAGGGCATGAACTTATTTTAAAACTTTCTGATTATTTTCTTCATGATGGAAGTGTTTGTTATGATTTTGGATGCTCAACCGGTGCATTATTTGAAATAAAAAAATGGCAGCTTTCGATAGTATAGTTTTTTATTCTAGCAAGAAATAGAAGTGCGGTAAAAAGTTGATAATTTTAAGAGAGCATTGGATTTTAGTGTGGGTAGTATCAAGATTAAAGAGTAATTTATTTTTTTTGGTAAGTGCTAAATGGGCTTAATATAGGTGATTTTTATGCAAGGAAAAAATAGATTGTTATCTATAGTGAGTAATAAGATAGGAGTGCTACATCAAAAGTTATTAGATAAATTTTTGAATCGAAGCCGTACTGTTGTACATAATTCAATTGAAATGCAATTTTGTGTACCTAATTCATTGAATAGTTATCGTGCTAAAACTTTTTCAAGTAAAGAGCCCGAAACACTAGAATGGATTGAGTCGTTCAATGAGGGATCTATATTTTGGGATATTGGGGCCAATATCGGTCTTTATTCTATTTATGCTGCCAAATACAATAATGCACAGGTATATGCATTTGAACCGTCAGTGTTCAATCTAGAGTTTTTGGCAAAAAATATTTATAAAAATACTCTTTCAGAAAAAGTTAGGATTTTTCCTTTAGCATTGAGTAATCATCCGGGTTTTAATTTATTTAAGATGAATAATCCAGTATGGGGTGGAGCATTGTCAACCTTTGGTGAGGATTATGATCAAAATGGAGAAAGTTTTAAAGCTACATTTGAATATACTATTGCTGGTGTGACCGCTGATAAAATAGTGGAGTTATTGTCCACTCCAAAACCAGATTATATAAAAATAGATGTTGATGGAATTGAACATTTAATTCTAGAGGGTTGTGAAAATATTTTAAAAACCGTTAATAGTGTATTAATAGAGATTAATGATGGATTTGAAAGGCAATCCAATGATTCGGAAAAGTATTTATTACAAGCTGGCTTAGTGTTAAAAGAGAAATTTGATTTAAAGGCTGGAAATCAATACAACCAACTTTGGGTTAGGAATATTTAATGTCTTATTTTCCAATATTAAAAGCCCCACACTGCACTGGACGGACTACTCTTTATAATTTTTCACCTAATAACTGGGAGTCTATCTATAAGGGGAGTCAGACTATTAATTTAAGTTATACCGACGGTATTTTTTGGCATAGCATGGTATTAGGTGAATTGGAGTATGGAGATTGTCAAGTTATTAAGCATCGCGATGTTAAGAGTTTAATGCCAGATGATGACACCTTGCCGTTATTGTCTCTAACGCAAAATAAGCTTGATAAAATAAGCAAAGAGTTGCCTCAATTAGTTAGTAACCAAACTACTGTTCCAGAATATCGATCAACATTAGGTTTAGTATCTCAATATACAGAAACTAGCTACCAAGGAGAGCTTAATCCTTTCCCATCAAAGGCATCGTTATTAACTTTCTCACCGTTTTTACAATTTACCGAGAAGGTTGAAAATTTTGTATTATTACTTAATCTTGAAAAACAAGCGGAAAATAGAAAAGTTAAAGTAGAAATTTTTGATGCAAGCACCAAAACACTAAAATGTGAAAAAACTGCATTGTCAAATAATATTACTGTCATCTCATTAGATGATTGCGGATTTTCAAAAAATGATTTGCCTGTAGTTATATGTCGAGAAATGGCAGCTATTCCATTATATTTTTCTTGTGCAAATCAGGGGGAATTTTTAAGTTTAGAGCATACCCATCCGCCAGCATCACTTGTTGTTCATGGTGCTCGTTTTGGCGCACAGAAGCATTTGAAAGATTATTGGTTTTCAGAATGTAAGGGTTTATGAAAAATTTTATTAAAAGAGTTGGAAGGGCGTCATGGACCTTTAAACAGTCGCTTACTGCAGTACCAAAAGATAAGCAAACTAAGATTAGTGATTTGTTTGTTTGGAGGCATAATGATGTTTGGAAAACATCCTTTGAATTATTAAATACTGCTTATTTATTTGGTGAATATGGGGTATTTCAAGTAGATATTGTATTTTTTGATACTAGGGGTTGCGTATTTTTTGAAAAAACCATAGATTTGTCTAATGGGGATAGGCAGACTTTAAATATATCTGAAATTTTAGAAAATAACTTTAAATCGGGAGTTATTGGAGGATTTGGAACTTTTTCAGTATTTCATAACAATACCCCTGAAATTGCTATTAAACTCAATTCTTTTGTGGCGGAAAGAGGTTATGTTAGTTATCGCTATAAAGATTCATTGCTTGCTTCATATGTGCATGGTAATCTTGATGCTATTGGAAAAAATGATCAAGGTTATGTCTCTTTGGGCAGTGTTAGTTTATTAAAAAGAGATTACAATCTGCAATATCAGCTGATTTCAGACTGTGAATATGACATAGTCCTCACTAATCCATGCTCAAAACCTCAAAAAGTCACCATAAGAATCTTCTCATTCAATGATGGAAGGCTGATTGAGGTTCATCATGCTAAAATTAATTCAAAAGCAGTCATTGTGCACACTTTAAAAAAAATATCAGAATCGTGTAGGGTTTCAATTGAAAGTAGAATGATTATGGCAAGACCTGTTGTTTTCATCAAAAAGGGCGGCAATATGGACGTATTTCATGGGTAAGAAGAGCTTATATTATTAGAAGAGCCTCAATCTGTATAAAATCATTTTTTTTAAACAAACTACTGGATCGAAGTCGCATTATTGACGAATTATTAAAAAGTAAATACATAATTAATTTAATATAGAAAGTTATCAATCACTTAAAAAAAGGAAATAAATATGTTAACAAATAAATCAATACTTATTACGGGTGGAACCGGCTCTTTTGGTCACACCTTTATTCCAATGACTCTAGAAAGATACAATCCAAAGCAGATTATTGTTTATTCTAGAGATGAGATGAAGCAATGGGAGATGGCGCAAAAGTTTGAAGACGACCCAAGAGTTAAATTTGTGATTGGAGATGTTCGTGATCAAGCACATTTATCAAGAACACTGAATGGTATTGATTATGTTGTGCATGCTGCAGCAACAAAGATAGTTCCTACTGCGGAGTACAATCCATTTGAATGTGTAAAGACTAATATTAATGGTGCTACAAATTTGATTGATGCTTGTATTGATCGTGGTGTTAAGGGTGTAGTTGCATTATCAACTGATAAGGCTAGTAACCCAATTAATCTTTATGGTGCAACAAAGCTTGCTTCTGACAAACTGTTTGTTGCTGGAAATGCTTATGCGGGTAGCCATGATACGAGGTTCTCTGTAGTTCGTTACGGAAATGTTATGGGCTCAAGAGGCTCGGTTATTCCATTTTTTATCAAACTCAAAGAAACTGGCGAACTCCCAATTACCGATCCAAAAATGACACGATTTATGATTAGTCTTGAAGAGGGTGTCGAGTTAGTTTGGCATGCTTTTAATGATATGCAAGGCGGTGAAATATATGTGAAGAAGATTCCTTCTATGACAATACCTGATATTGCTACAGCTGTTGATGAAAAAGCAGTACAGAAAACTATAGGAATCAGACCTGGTGAAAAAATTCATGAACAAATGATTGGTCTAGAAGATGCCCCTCATACTTATGAATATGATGATCATTATAAGATTTTGCCAGCAATTTACAATTGGTCATCTGACCCAAAGCGTAACAAAGGTGGCGCTAAGGTTGATGAGAATTTTACCTATTCATCAGAGCAGAATAAAGAGTGGATGAGTGTTAAAGACTTGCAACAGTGGATTACAGCTAATAGAGAGAAAATTGGACAAATATAGTCAATGAAAACAAAAGTACTTATTACTGGTGGGTCTGGCTTATTAGCCGTTAATTGGGCGTTATCCACGCGTAGTAATTATGCAGTTACATTATTACTACATCATAAAAAAATATCCCTACTAGGAGTAGAGACAGATATTGCATCTTTAAGCTCTTTGGATGAATGCTCATCTATATTAGCAAAGCACCAGCCAGATATTGTAATTCATACGGCTGGACTTACCAATGTAGAAGAGTGTGAGGCTAATCCTGATTTAGCTCAAGAAGTAAATGTAGATTTAGCAAAGAATATAGCAATTTCTTGTAGTAATCAAGGTATTAAATTAGTTCACATTTCAACTGACCATCTATTCTTAGGCGATCAAGAATTCACTACAGAAAATGCCAGTATCAACCCTGTTAACAACTACGCTAAAACAAAATTTCTAGGTGAGCAGAAAGTTCTAGAAAACTGTAAAGATGCGCTTATTATTCGTACAAATTTTTTTGGTTGGGGTACAAAATATCGCCAATCCTTTAGTGATTTTATTTTAAATAAATTAAGAAGCGGAAAGTCTCTTGATCTATTCCAAGATGTCTTTTTTTCCCCAATATTAATTGACGACCTATCTAGTAAAGTACATCAACTAATTGATCTAAAGGCCACCGGTTTATTTAATATAGTTAGCAGTGAACGAATATCTAAATACGATTTTGGTATCAAACTTGCTAATTGTTTTAATCTAGACACTAGTTTAATTAACAAAATTAGTGTTGACGATAAACCAAATTTAGTAAAAAGACCCAAGGATATGAGCCTGTCTAATGCAAAACTCGGTCAAACGCTTGATTGTAAAATCCGTAGTCTTGATGATCAGTTGCAAGCCCTTAAAAAACAAGAAAGTGAGGGGGTTGCTAGTCAAGTGACCTTAGATATTATTCCTTATGGTAAGCATTATATTGATGAGAGTGACATACAGTCTGTTGTTGATGTATTGAGACACGGTATGCTTACACAGGGACCTAAGGTTGCAGAGTTTGAAAATAAGATTGCTAATTATGTAGGTGCAAAATATGCGGTTGCCGTTTCCAACGGCACAGCGGCATTGCATTTAGCATGTATGGCATTAGAGATTGGAGAGGGTGATAGGGTGATTACAACTCCCAATACCTTTGTTGCAACGAGTAATTCAATTTTATATGTAGGTGCCAAACCAGTATTTGTTGATATAGATAATCAGACACTCAATATTGATATTGATCAAATTGAGAAGGCAATACTTGATTCGAATAATATTAAAGCTATTTTCCCTGTGCATTTTGCTGGATTACCATGTGACATGGAACGAATCAAGCAATTAGCAGATAAATACAACCTAGCAATTGTTGAGGATGCTGCACACGCATTAGGCTCAACATACAATGACGGGTCAAAGGTCGGTAACTGTCAATATTCAGATATGACCATCCTATCTTTTCACCCTGTAAAGGGTATTGCAGCAGGTGAAGGGGGTATGGTTATAACCAATGATAAATCCCTTTATCATAAGTTAACCCTACTTAGAAGTCACGGCATTACCAAAGGTAATTTTGAGTTCCCCGGCATTAGTAAGCCAGATAACTTGTTAATCAACAAAGATGAGGCACTTGAAAATGGAGAGTTGAAGCGTTGGTATTATGAAATGCAGTATCTTGGATACAACTATCGTATCACTGACATTCAATGCGCATTAGCTATATCACAAATGAATAAGATTGATCTATTTTTAGATGCTAGAAAATCAATGGCCAAATATTATGATCGGGCCTTTTCAGGAACTCCAAATATTACCCCACTACAGGCGCATGGAAGAGATAATAGCTCCCATCATATCTACGTAGTTAGTATTGATTTTGATAAGGTTGGTATAAGTAGACATCAGTTTATGAAAAAGTTAGCTGAACAAGGTGTAGGGTCGCAAGTACATTATATTCCTGTTGTTAATCAACCGTATTACCAAGATATGGGCTATGGTATTGAACAGTATCCAGAGACTGAGGCATACTATCAAAATACATTGTCTATCCCTTTGTATTACGGTTTGAGTAGTACCGAACAAAAAATAGTGATATCTTCAATAAAAGATTTGTTGGAAAAATAGATGGTTATAAATACTGAACGCTTCCAATTAAAAACCTTGACAGTAGATGATGCGACAGAGGAATATTTATCATGGTTTAGCAGCTCAAAAGAGGTTGGTGAATATATTGCTTATGCTAAAACAAATGCAGATATTAACAAATTAAGGCAGTATGTAAAAGAGCGGGAAGATAGAGAGGATGTATTATTTCTTGGAATTTTTACTGATTCTGAGCAACACATTGGAAATATAAAATATGAGCCAATTAACCTAAAAGATAAGTCCGCTACAATGGGTATTTTGATAGGTGATAAAGAATGGCGAGGGAAGGGTGTTGCAACTGAAGTAATTAAAGATAGTAGCAAATATTTGAAAGAAAATTATAATATTAAATACATTGACTTGGGTGTGAACAAAGATAATATAGCTGCAGTTTCCGCTTATAAAAAAATGAAATTTAAGGTTATTAAGAAAACCGACCTTGGCTTTATGATGAGATTAAACATAGAATGAAGTTAGCACTTGGAACGGCTCAGTTTGGCTTAGATTATGGCGTTACTAACCATGATGGACAGGTGGCAATAGACGAAGTTAAAAACATCTTAGATTACGCCAAGGGCAAAAGTATTGATACATTGGACACTGCATCAGGATATGGTAATAGTGAGCAAGTTTTGGGTGAGCTAGGTGTTAATAACTATCGAATTATTACTAAAACTATACCCTTAAAAAATGGTGTAGATGGAGTGATAAAGGGTTTTCATCAATCTTTAGATAGTCTCAATGTTGGACAAGTGGATGGATTATTAATTCACAATATTGATGATACAAAAGATAAGAGATTCAGTAAATTGTTTCATAAATTGAATGAACTAAAAGAAGAAGGAGTGATTAAGAAAATTGGTTTTTCAACTTATACGCCAGAGCAAGTGGATTTTTTATTGGAAAATTTTGATTTTGATTTAATTCAAGTGCCGTTTAATGTATTTGACACTCGCCTTGTTGAAGGTGGACAATTAAAAGCATTAAAGAAAAAAAATATAGAAATCCATGCAAGAAGTGTTTTCCTGCAAGGTGTGCTGTTAAGTTTTGATAGTCTTTCAGATTATTTCTCAACTTGGGATGCGCAATTTGAACAGTATCAAGGGCTGGTCAGAGAAAAAGAATTATCCTTGTTAGAGTACGCATTAAATTTTGCTTTAAACACTCAAGAATTAGATAAAATTTTGGTAGGTGTTGATAGTGTTAATCAACTAACTGATATTGTTAACGCCTTTAAATCGGATGTTGATTTAAAGGCGTTTAAAATTGACGATATTAATTTATTAAACCCAAATTTATGGAATTAGTGACATATGAAAAATAAAATAGAAATTATTGCAGAAATAGCACAAGGTTACGAAGGCAGTGAGAAATTAACTAACTTATTAACTAAAGGCGCAATTGCTTCAAATGCAGATGCAGTCAAGTTTCAACTGGTTTATGCGGATGAATTGGCAACACCTGATTATGAATATTACGACTTATTTAAAGACTTGGAAATGGATAAAGATGTCTGGGTCAATGTATGCAATCAGATACATAATGCAGACAAGAAGGTTTATTTTGATGTATTTGGTTTATTTAGTTTGGATATGGCAAAAGAGATTGGCGCAGATGGCGTTAAATTATCAACCACCGAGTTTTACAATAATGCTTTGTTTGATCGCGCTATTGCCAAATTTGATACGCTTTACTTATCAGTTGGCGGCATTCCTGCTGAGGATATTGATCAAAAATTATCAGCATTAAGCGTAGAACAGGTAAATAAGATTTGCCTAATGTATGGTTTCCAGTCTGAGCCTACGCCTTTAGATCAAAATAATTTAAATAAATTAAGTATTTTTAAAAATCGTTATCCAGACTTTAGAATTGGATTTATGGATCATTCTGATGGCGCATTAGATGATGCATTTCATTTGCCTCTAGTGGCAATGGGTACTGGCATCAACGTGATTGAGAAGCATATTACCTTAGATAGAGAGCTTGAAATTGAAGACTATATTTCAGGTGTTACCCCAAGTGAGTTTATTAAATTTGTTGGCTTGATTCGTCGATTTGAGCCTGTGATGGGATTGGACTCTCTAGAGCTTACTAAGCAAGAAGAAGTATACCGCAATAAGGCCACTAAGTCAGTTGTCGCGTTGACTAATTTAAAAGCAGGAGATGTTTTAACCTTGGAGACAGTTGCCTTAAAGCGTTGCTCTAAACCGATTACTGAACACTCTATTCTTGAGATTGAGCATGCACTTGGGAAAACTTTAAAGGTAGATATAAAAACTGATTCACCTGTTGCTAAGGGCGACATATGAAAAAATTAGTTGCAGCATTGGCTTGTCGTAATCAAGGGAGTCGATTGTATGGCAAGCCTTTGCAAAATTTAGATATAGATAATGGTATTACCATCCTTGATAATATTATTAATTGTTTACAGCAGATTTCTGCAATAGATGACGTTATTTTGGGTATTGCCGACGGCGTTGAAAACGATGCATTTGTTGAATATGCTAACAATAATGACATTAAGTATATCCGTGGCAATGAAGAGGATGTTTTAGAGCGTTTAATTAAGTGTGGAGATATTAGCAATGCAACTGACATTCTTCGAACAACCAGTGAATCTCCATTCCCTTACTTTGACTTTATAGATTCAGCATGGGAACAACATGTTAAGCAGGACAATGATGGCACCTTCCTTGACAATGTTATTGACGGCTGTGGTTTTGAGATGCTGACATTAGATGCATTAAAAAAATCTCATGCTGAGGGTGAAGATAGACATCGCTCTGAACTTTGTACTTTGTATATTAGAGAAAATAAGGATAGATTCAAGATAGAGTATATTGATCCACCCATTAAATTATCAAGAAAGGATATTAGACTAACAGTAGATTATCCTGAAGATTTGGTTGTTTGTAGAGCGGTATATGAACATTTTAAATCTT
>Ga0233442_1002301_pt1 | contig 12907 bp, 14 predicted proteins | sample SI_123_September_3_FD_182789 | JGI IMG/M metagenome (GOLD analysis project Ga0233442, IMG submission 182789) | Seawater microbial communities from Saanich Inlet, British Columbia, Canada - SI_123_September2016_150_MG | ecosystem: Environmental > Aquatic > Marine > Inlet | place: Canada: British... | reverse complement strand
GGTCTGTTTTTCATAATGTAGTCCTTCAGTTCGAAGTTCTTATACTTCTATTGTAGCACTATATTTTTTAATTTATTATTTTCAACCATTAACGTCGACAGAGCCTTAAAATTTACTTTTTTCACTCATTTTATATATTAGTTTAACATACTCATGGATGTTTTTTAAAACAATATCTGTAATTATGGGGTCAAAATGTTTACCTCTCTCATTTTGAATAAGAGTAATAACTTCTCTTGGATCCCATGGCTCTTTGTACACACGTTTGGCTAAAAGCGCATCTAAAACATCTACAACGGCAACAATTCGAGCGTAGATAGATATATCTTCACCTTTTAATCCTTGTGGATAACCGGTACCATCATATTTTTCATGATGTTCATGCGCAATTGATGCTGCAATTTGTAAAACTTTACGATTAGAGTGTCGTAAAATATCATAACCAAGTTCTGCGTGTGTTTTCATAATTTCAAACTCTTGGGTATTGAGTTTTGCAGGTTTATTTAGTATGGCATCCGCAATACCAATTTTCCCAATGTCATGTAAGGCAGAACCTAGCTCTGTGAGGGCGATATCCTCATCGTTAAATCCTAGTTCTTTGGCAATAAGCCCCGATAAAACGGTAACTCTTTTGGTGTGGTACTTTGTGTCATCTGAACGAATTTCTTCAATTCTACCCATAACATGCATGGTCTCTTTTAGGGTTGACTCAATTTCATTATTGAGATTTTGAAGCTCAATATTTTTATGGTGGAGTTCATCTTCTCTTTTAATGATTTTGCTATTAAAAGTGTTAATGTTTGCAATAACATCAGAAAACTCTTTGGACTCATAACTATCTTTATAAAGTTCTTTTTTAAGCTTATACGCACGTTGTCCATCATCAATAATGTTTAGAAGAGGCTTCTGTATGTATTTCTCAATAACATGATACATATTGATAATAATAGCTACTGCAAAAGCGAGTAAAATAAATGCAACTATATAGCTATATTGGTAGATGAAACTTTGATACTCTTGCATGCCCATATTAATATGAACGGCTCCTAAAACAGTACCTTCTTCGACGTTATGACACTCTAAACAGTTTAGATTACCTTTTGAAGAAGCAATATAAGGAATAATTGCATCAATTTTACTGCGTTGCGATTCCCATTCAAAGTGAGGTTTTTTAAGTGCTAATATATTTTCAATATTAGGATTCATTTTTTCTTCAAAAGGGGTAGAAGAGAGACCAAACTGATTATCAACAACTTTAGCGCGTATAATTTTGATAGAGTTAATATCATACATAGAGGAGATTTCATTTAAAAAGTAATCACGTTTGTCCATAGCTCCCATTTTCATGTGAGAGGTTAATCCTGCTTTTACAATTTCTGCAGTCGTTAGTGCTTTGTTTTGGGCAATGAGTGTAAAAAAACTCTGATAACTTATGGTGACTACAATAGCCATAATAAGAATTGCTAGTAGAAAAACTTTTAATAAATTACCAAGGGCAATACTTTTAATACTTTTTTTTTCACTCGTTGACATAAAAATTTCCTATTAAACAAAGTAATTATTTAATTATTGTACTCTTTTTTTCTTATGCCTTTATCTTAATGTAGTTTCTCTAAAATACCTTATGAAAAAAATAATAATTATTGGTGCAGGTCTTACCGGATTATATACGGCATATCTTTTAAAAAATAAATATGAAGTGACCATAATAGAAGCACGTAATCGTATTGGTGGACGTATCTTGACTCAAGATGGACACGACTTAGGTCCCTCATGGGTTTGGTCACATCAGAAAAATATTTTAGCTTTAATACGAAGTTTTAACCTTGAACTTTTTTCGCAATATAGTTATGGATTAGCACTTTATCAAACCCCTAATACTATAGAACGTTTTACCCCTGCTCCTTCTGCCCCACAAGCCCGACTTGTTGGTGGTATTACTAGTTTAATTCAAGCGATAGTTAACGAGTTGGATGGTGTTAAAATAATACTTAATGAAGAAGTGAGCGTTATTGAAAATATAGAAGAAGCACATAAGACAAGTATAAAAATTTCTACTAAGAAAGAGATTTATGTGGCAGATAGGGTTATTATGACCCTTCCTCCTCGTGTAGCGTTAAACGTTGATTATCGACCTACTCTTGATGATAAAAGTATAAAAGTTCTACGTCAAACTCCAACATGGATGGGGCATTCCCGTAAGTGTGTTATTGAATTTAAAACACCATTTTGGCGTGAAACAGGTTTGAGTGGATTCTGTTTTTCACCTAAAGGTGTTTTAGGTGAAATTCATGATGCAACGACACAAGAAAAAGCAGCACTATTTGGTTTTGTCAATTCTACCGTTGATGATAAAGATATTGAACAAAGAGTGATCCATCAACTTGTAAAACTATTTGGTGAGGAAGTTAAAAGCTATACAAACTTTTATGATGTTTCATGGCGTGATGACGGTTACAGTGCAGTAAAAGAGGATAGAAGTATGAAAGAACACCCTAAATATGGATATGAGATAAGTGCGTACTCAGATAGACTACACTTTCTCTCAACAGAGTCCTCTTTTGAAGGAGGCGGCTATTTGGAAGGTTCTATAATTGTAGCCAAAGAGATGGCAAAAAAATTATGGTTTTGTGATGCCTAAGTTGTCTTCTTTTTTGAAAAGAGTAAAACTAAAATAAGACTTGATAAGGCACCAAAAAATACAATACTATATCCTGTTGGTAAATCGTAATAAAACCCAATAATCATTGCAAAAATTGTAAATGTCCATCCAAAAACAAACGCAGTATAAAGTGCAGAAAATTTAGTAAAAAGAGTGGCTACCATAGCGGGAGCAATTAAAAGTGTAAAAACAACAAAGACACCTGCTAGTTGTACGGAGGATGTAACAGTAATGGCAAGAAGAGAGAAAAAAAGTAACTCTTTAAAAAAACCATTAACTTTAGAATAAAGAAAATAGATAGCTAAAGCGACTCCAAAATAGATAGCACTACTTTGATATAAGTCTTCATAGGTTGTAAATAAAATATCATTCGCTAAGAGTGATTTAAAGTGCTCCATCCCTTCAGCACTTTGTGCTAAAACCATCATTATTCCACTCGCCCCTAAAACATATAATAGACCAATATAGGCCTCAAGATGAAGTTGCTTATATGAGCCCAAGGTAATTAAAAAGGCACCTAAAAAAGCAAAAGTAAGAGTAAAAAGATATAAGTACTCCCCATGAAAATAGCCAAAGCTAATGGCTGCCCCTAACGCGGCAAGTTGTCCAATAGCAAGGTCAGTAAAGATGATACCCCGTTCTAATATTTTAATACCAAACCAAGTGTGAATCATTACTAGTACTAAAAGTAAAAGTGTAGGAACTAAAAAGATATCAAGCATTAGTGAATGTCTCCTGTTGCAATAGCTTGGGTTAAATAATCAAAGAGGCCAACAAGTGAAGTGATACTTTCTAGCGCTCCAATATCGTGAGGCATACGGATGACTTTTATTCCTGTTTTATTATGAATGTAATCTGCTGTTTTTGTTGAGTGATAAACATCATGAAAAATATAACGTGGTTTCTCTTTTTTAATAAGTGATATTAATTGAAACGTATGTTTTGATGAGGGTGGAATACCAGGAAGAGGCTCAATGACTCCGATAGTTTTTAAATTGTAGGCTTTGTTAAAGTAGGCAAGGTTATCATGATATTGAATAACCTGAAGATTATTATAGCTACGCATTGCTACTTCCCATCGTATAAGATGTTGGTTCCACTCTTTTTCAAAGTTGTTATAGTTTGTTTCATAAACAGACGTATGTTCGCTGTCAATAGAAATTAAAAAAGCAGCAACGGTTTGTGCTATCAAAGTAATATTGTTAGGATCAAGATGAAAATGAGGGTTGCCTTCAGGATGTACATCTCCTTGGGAACGGTCTACGGATGTTGGTTTTTGAATCATAGGAATGTAGTGGGCAAGGTTTAAAAAATTTTTACTTTTTTGTACTACTTTTTTATTGTTAGCACGACGTATCAGAGGAGGGAGCCAACCAATCTCAAGTTGTGCTCCATTCATAATAAGTGCATCCGCACCACGAAGTTTTGAAATAAGTGAAGGACGTGGTACTACAAAATGGGGATCCCAATTCCCCTTGGCTAAGACAATAGTTTTCACATGATCTTTGCCAATAGCCTTTGTAATCGCTCCAATATAAGGGTAACTTACAGCAATGTTAAGATGTGCTAAAAGTGTTATTGGTGCGAACAAAAATAGTAAAATAGTGATGAATAAAGGATTCATAAGGTTTTCCTATATATTTTCTTAGAATGCATGAGCACTATGAGCTCCAATAGCAATATTCGCAGAGATAATAACGGAATGTATGTCTGTTTTATTAAAGGTTTTTGCATTATTGTATTGTACTCTAAATCTAGAAAATTCACTGGGATGATACTCTATCATGATAGAATTTTTTGCAGTGATTTCATTTGTTTCAATTTCGAGTTTTTCATCTAGTAAAAGTCGTTCATTTCTAATACCAACACGATAGTTTTGATTATAGGCATACACAAGTTGGGTGTAGTATCCTGATAAATTGGCATTGATGTCTGTTTTTGTAGTGAGTGTAGGTTCAATATCGTAGCTATCTCCTAAAATATCTTGATAGAGATATTCACTTTGGAGTGAAAGAAAACTGTAAGAATCAAAATAATGTTTAAGGGTAACATCGGCACCATAGATAGACTTATTTCCTATAAAAGCGTGTTTATCAAGACCATGGGTCTCTTCATTGTTGTACGCCCCATATATATAGGAGAGACCCATCATTAATGTAGTGTCATCAATATCGAATGAACTTTTTACATATGCAATAGCCAAAGAAGGTGATGTCGCTTTTGAAACATTAACATCACTGACTTCTTGATTAGAAAACTTTGTTTCATTACCACCTTCTAACGCTTCTACTCCAAACATTAAATAGTTATCAAGGGGTGCAAGCCATTGAAGTTGTACTCCTAAATCGCTAAGTCCTTCACCGCCTAAAAAATAATTATTGACTAAGGCATTATCACTAAAGTTCCAAGTATGGTGATGTTGTGCATTAAGGCGTCCAAAGTCAGATAGAAATTGACCCCCTTTAGCTTCGAATCCATATTCAAGAGCGGTAGTTGTAAAGTAAACCTCCTCGGCTTCAACACCTTCTTGTGTAAAATGGAAAACGGCATCTAGATTTAAGTAGGGATCGACACTGCTAGAGAGTACTAATTCTGCATAATTAAAGTTAAATCCTTCGTTAGCATTGGATGCGGCGTGAGAATGTTCTTGATGCTCTTGATTATCGTCGAGACTCTTATTTTGATAGAGATAGGAGAAGTCTGTGATAAGTGAAATATCAGGGATATATTGTGACTGTGCGAAGGTACGTTGACTAATAGGTTTTAGTGGGGGTACTTCTGCAAAAAGTAAGCTAGTAAATAGTGTTGTAAAAAGTATTGTTTTTTTCATGGAATATCCTTATATTGTAAAATAATTATTAGGTAGTGATAATTTTTGTGTTAGTTGAATTATATATTATAAGGAGGTGCGCGTTCGTGAAGTGTTGTAAAAGGTTTTAATGAATGTAAGGTTTGATATTGAGATAAAATATTTTTAGGACTAAGGGTGATTTTACTAAGGTAAAATACGTCTAGAGGAGTATCAAAGTCAGAAAGAGTATTTTGTACCACACACATTTGACAATCAACATGTTGGATTATATCATCATGATGGTGAAGTCCATTCATAAATGTGACAGTAATAAAAATAATATAGAGATATTTTTTTATAAAGCGATGTGTCATAGATAAAATAATATCATATAAAGTAACTAAAAGTAAATATTTTGTAAAGAAACCTATAGTGTTTTGTCATGACAAATACTTTTGAGCCATTGGTACATTTTTGCTTCATATCCAATATCTTTAAAGTTAACAAACTTTAATGGCTTTAATAGATATTGTTGAGGAACATAACCCCCGTAACTATGAGGATATAAGTATTCTGAGGAACGAGGTAAAATGTGTTTTGGAATATCTATCATGATACCTTCTTGAACTGCTTTCATAGCACTGTTGATAGCTTCATAAGCGGAATTTGACTTAGGAGAAGCACATAAGTAAATAACCGCTTGCGCTAAAATAATACGTGCTTCGGGATAACCGATTTTACTAACAGCGGTCATGGTACTTGCACACAATGTTAGTGCCTGAGGATTTGCATTACCGACATCTTCACTGGCTAAGATTACTAACCGTCGAGCAATAAAATCACTCGGCTCTCCACCTTCAATTAACCGTGCTAAATAATAAATTGCCGCATCAGGATCACTTCCTCGAATACTTTTAATCATGGCAGAAGCTAAGTCGTAATGGTTACCAGCTTCACTAGAACCCCCACTTTGCTGTTTAGGACGAAGCGATTGTAATAGTTCAAGAGTGATATGATTTTGTAATGCGGTGACCATCTCTAAAAGTTTTAACATGCTACGTGCATCTTTACCACTTGAAGTAATTAAATACTCTTGAGCATCATCTTCAATTGTAGTATTTTGAGTAGTTAATGCCTTACGTAATAGCAGCTCTAAATCTTGATATTCAATTCCTTTTAATTCAAAGAGTAGTGCTCGTGAACGCATCGCAGCAGTTAGTGAGAAAAAAGGGTTTTCAGTTGAAGCTCCCATCACTAACACACTATTGTTCTCCATGACAGGGAGTAAAACTTCTTGCTGATTTTTAGCTAAACGATGCACTTCATCAATAAAGATTAGAGGTCTTTGTAAAGAGTTCTTGTATTGTTCAAAAATTTTACGTAACTGTTCGATTTTAAGTGAAGTGGCATTAAATTCATAAAAGGGCAAATCCATATTTTTAGAAATAATTCGTGCGAGTGTTGTTTTCCCACATCCTGGAGGGCCATAAAAGAAGCTATGAGAGAGAGCGTTTTTCTCACAAAGAAGTCGTAATGGTGCATTTTCGCCAACAAGATGATTTTGCCCCATCATCGTTTCAAAACTATTGGGGCGAAGAAGATGGGTAAGGTCAGGCATAAAAAATTATTTTTTTCGTTTAGAGTGTGTCTTTTTGGAATCACCACGACGTTTTGGTGCTTTTTGCTCATAGTTTTTAGGAGAACGTCGTTGAGGTTGTTCAGATTTAAAACCTTCTTCTCCCTCACGAAGTGTAGTGTCGCCACTACGTTTACGTTCTAAGTCATTTTCATAACTGTCGCGACGCTGTTTTTTGTCAGCATCTTTTTGCTGTTGTTTATTACGAGAACGTTCCTCTTTCATAAATGTGTGTAAAGAGTTGTATTCACCACGTGTTAAAAAACGGGTTTTAGACGTTGGCAGATTATTTAATGAAATACCGCCAAAACTAAGACGTTTTAAATCAACAACTTCACCACCAAAGTGAGCGAAGAAACGTCTGATTTCACGATTTTGTCCCTCTCCAATAACAACTTTTAAAATAGAGTAGTCACCTTGGTCTTTAATGACTTCATAAGCATAAAAAGGAGCAAATGTCATCTGCTCTATTTCAGTCTCTTCATGAGCACCGTCAGTACCTTCAATAGTTAATCCCTCACCCATGGCACTTTTCATACCCTCAGTAACGTGACCTTTGATTTTTACACGATAAACACGTTCCATTTTTGAGTGCATCATTGCAGAAGCAACTTGTGAAGAGTCGGTTAAAAGCAGAAGCCCTTCAGAAGCGTAATCAAGACGACCAACACTAATAAAATGTTTGTATTTTTTATCTAAACTATCATAAATAATACGGCGACCACGAGGGTCATTTTTAGTAACAAGTTCCCCTTTTGGTTTGTTATAAACAATAACCGTATATTCATCATTAGGAATAATTTTCTTACTTCCAACGTATACAAGTACCCATTTTTCATCTACTTGTGTCGCAGGATTTGTCTCTTGTTCACCGTCAATTTTTACTTTTCCCTCTTGGATAATTTTATCCGCTTCACGTCGTGAATAAGTAGAGTAGTGTGCTATATATTTGTTAAGTCTCATCATTTATTTATATCTTTTAAATTACGTAGATTAGAGTAAATCGAATCTACTACGTTAGAAGCACTAGGCTTGCTAAAGCGAGACGCTAAAGCGTCAAAGTTTATTTAATTAGCTAATGCCTGCTTCAACAAGCTTATGAAGGTGTAAAACACCTTCAATTTTTTTCTCTTTATCGCATACAACAAGAAGCTGTATTTTTATTTTTTCTACTAAAAGTAGGGCATCTGAAGCTAACATACTACTATTTTGAATGGTTTGAGGATTTATAGTTGCATACTCTAATACGGGTTTTTCAAGAGAGAAATCCTCTTTTAACAGTGCCCGTCTGATATCTCCATCACTTAAAATAGCAACAAGTTTATGTTCATCATCAGTGACTAAAGCAGTTCCTAATCGGCCTTCACTAATGGTAAGAATAGCCTCTTTTATTGCTGTCTTATCGTTAATAATAGGTAGGGAATCTTTTTGCATTAAGTCTTTAACTTTAACAAAAAGTTGTCTTCCTAAACTTCCACCCGGATGAAAAGAGGCAAAATCTTCTTTTTTGAAATCACGTGCCTTCATTAAACAGATGGCTAAGGCATCACCTAAAGCAAGTGTCAATGTAGTTGAACTTGTTGGTGCTACATCTAAAGGGCATGCCTCTTTTTCAACGTTAACACAAATAACACAATCACTAAAACGTCCTAAAGTAGATTCAGGGTTGCGAGTCATTCCAATAAGAGGAATATCAAAACGTTTAATATGAGGTAAAATAGAGCTAAGTTCTTCACTCTCCCCACTATAACTAATTGCAAGAACCACATCACTTTTTTGAATCATACCTAAGTCACCGTGCAGTGCTTCGGTAGGGTGTAAAAAGAAACTAGCTGTTCCTGTAGAAGCAAGAGTAGCTGCAATTTTTGCACCAATAAGCCCTGATTTCCCGACACCGGTAACAATAAGTTTTCCGTGAGAGGCTAATACCATCTCAATAGCTTTATTGATGCCATTGTCTGGATTCTCATCGAGACTTTTAGAAGCATTTACAAGAGTATTGGCTTCTATCTCTAGGGTTTCTTTAGCAATTTTTAAATAGTTATGTGTGTTATGTTTGCGTTCCATGAATGAAATTATAGCTAATTAATAGAATGCTTTGTTTATTTATAAAAGAAGCATGTTATAAAAGAGGAAGTCTTAGGATGAATTGCGCTCCATTTTGACTATTGTTAACAACAAGTTTCCCACTGCAGTGATCTTCAATAATTATTTTTGACATATTTATAATGTATGGGAAGGAGTATTCAATCATGATAAAAAGTTTTATAATTAATCTTATAGTATTAGTTTTTTTAGTAGGTTGTGGTGGTGGCGGTTCAGAAGGAAGTGTTGAGGTAGTTGATGAAGTTGGAAATAGTGATATCTCCCGAAGTTTTGTTTTATCAAGCTATTATGCCTTGAACAGTGATAAAAATTATGACCAATGGTTATATGATAGCACACAACAAACTTCTATTTCACAATATTTCTCATTATGGAATCAAGAAACAACACCCTCTTTATTAGTATCTAAAGCAGTAATTAATGATGACGTTATTAAAAAAAGCATTATGATTGAATCAACTTTTGTTACGGGCTCTCAAGTTGAAGAGGGGACCCTTATTTGTACTTTACAAAACTATCATGATAGTAAAATATTTTCTCCTGATGGGATTATAACTTACGACTACAATGATGTTTTAGAGATATTATGTAAAAAAGAGAGTGTTATGACATTAACACTAAAAGATGGACGTGTTCTGAAAAATTTAGTAAATAGTGACATATATACACTCTATTGGGCAAAGAACTTGGGTGAAGTGGCTTATGAAAATAGTAATTGCCATTATAGATATGAAGATGATCTAGATGATAACTTTGTAAATGATGGAAGCAATAGTTGTAGCTTTACAGAGAAATTTTACCGATATTTAAAGCTTTAAATAGTTACATCTATCTTTTAAGATACTTTTTACGTTTTCATATGTATACTTGAGATAAATTTAATTATGTTTTTAGGAGTAGTCTATGGCTGGTGTACATTTTTCATTTTATGACTTTCCAAGTCTTTTAAAACTTAATATGGGTATAGCGGATCGTTTAGATGAAAGTCGTGCAGAGTGTTTTACAGTACTTTTTTGTGACTATACCAAATATAGTGATGCTACGCTTCAAGAGAGTTTAAAAATTGTTACAAGAGATTCTGACTCTATTGTCCATTTTGATAAATATTATTTTTTTGTTTTTCCCTATACTGATAAATATGGTACGAGTATTGTAAAAGATAAACTTGTTGATGTTTTAGATAATAAAGAGTTAAAAACTTTAGCAATCAGTTATCCTATAGATGGAGAAACACCAAAAGAACTTTTAGCAGAGTTACAATTTCAACTTTTTCAAAAGTATAGTGTTGATTTAGAATGTTTTGATAATAAAATGTTTGAAAAAAGTGGAGCAATGAGTAGATAAAAACTCTAAAATGAATAAAATTTAGAGTTTTTGTAATATTTTAATGCAGTAGAAATTTCACTTTCTCTTTTTTGTCGTTTAGAGTCTTTCCTTTTTTCTACATTTTGAGTATCAAAACTATTGTTACAAAGGCGGTTGGTTGACTCAAAAGAGGCTAAGGTAGCAAGACTTTTTAGCGTTTTACTACTAACGTCTTTTTTCATAGGCTTTGTAGAACTTTTTGTAATAAATGCGTCATCTGCCAATTGTTCTCTCGCAATTTTGCAAAATTTTAAAGCATCATTTTTAGTAGAGAAACTTTGAAATTTTATCTTAGTCCATTTTTCTTCGTGTGAAACAGTATGTTTAATGTTGTTAGAAGTTAAACTATTAACTATTCTCATAAATGGTGCAGAAATAGAGTCTTGATTCTCCACTGCAATTACTTGAACGGCTAAATTATTATTTGCTAGAAGGACAGTAGTTGTAAAAGGTAATATTATAAGTGCTAGTAAATTTTTCATAAAAATATATCGACATAAATATTAAAAAGTGTAATTAATTAATAAATAGTTGTATGTTGACATGGATATTACGATTAAAATCAAAAAAAATCAAAAATTATTTTGTTACTATAACAAAGCAATAAACTATCAAATGTTTTCAAAGTAAAATTGTTTGATAATATGAATATTAGGAGTAGAAAATGAAAAAGTTAATTATGTTACTCGGATTAGGTTGTATGCTCTTTGCACAAGAATATTATTATGAGTACGGTAAAAAAATAGAGGTGCAAGAGATAAAGAATACCTCTAATAAATCTCCCTCTAAAGATAGTCAGTTACGTCACTTTACAACATCACAAGGATTTAAAGTAGGTGTGAAAGATGAGATACTTGTTGTTTGTGTAGAAATAAATGCTTGTTCAAAGACACTTGAAAATTATTCACTTAAAAGTGTTAAAGCGCTAAGCAGTAATATTTTTTTAGTACAAGTCGAAAATATAGAGGATGTTTTTAACATATCAAATTCATTGTATGAAGAGCAGAGTATAAAAAGTGCACATCCTAATTTTATTAAACAAAAGGTATTACGATGAAACCTATAAATAATATTTGTAACACGTTGTGTTTGTCATTACTTCTTTTAGCCTCAAGTGGATGTGGAGGTAGTTCTTCTTCAGCTTCTCAAGAAATAGTAAAAGATACTGTACAAGAGGAAAATGAGGTAGAAAACAAAACCGATAATGAAAGTGAAACACCAAGTGTGAGTGTGAAAGAAGAGCCGTATTATAAATATGCTTGGCATTTAGAATACAGCGCAGAAGTAGAAAATTTTGGAGTTAGTAAAGAAGCACATATAAATGTGAAAGAAGCATGGAAGACATACCAAGGAAAAGGTATAAAAATAGCAGTAATTGATTCCCGTTATGATGTAAACCATGAAGACTTAAAAGCAAATATTGTAGCCACTTTTCATGCAAATAATAAAGATTCTGATGTCATTGATATAGGAACAGAAGGAACACACGGAACTACAGTCGCTGGTTTTATTGCTTCACCCTTAAATGATAAAGGTAGTGTTGGCGTGGCATATAATGCATCTTTAATTTTAATAACTGAAGAGTTTGGTGATGATGCAGATACAATTGCAGCATTTGAGTATGCAAAAGCACAAGGCGCCAAAATTATTAGTAATAGCTGGGGTACAGAACATGTTTCTGAAGCAGTAGCTGCTGAAATCCAATCACTGCATGATGCAGGTATCGTTATTTTATTTGCTTCTGGAAATGATGGAAAATCATTAGATGACAATGGTATTGATGACGAGTCAGAATTAACAACAGTAATAGGAATAGGTGCAAGTGATGAGAAAAATGATGTTGCAGTATATTCTAATTATGGAATAAATATAGATCTATTAGCTCCAGGAGGAGATACAGATAATTTAGGGTTATTAGGAATAGATGATACAGGAACTAAAGGAAGCCCAAATCAACAAGCACTAATAGATAATAATTATGCTTTTACAAATGGAACAAGTTTTGCAACACCAGTTGCCGCAGGAATTGTAGCATTGATGTTAGAAGCAAATCCTAACTTAACTCCAACACAAGTTCGTCAAATTTTAATTGATACAGCTGACAAAATAGGGACAGGTGTAAATTATCCCAATAATTTTAATGAAAAACGAGCTTTTGGAAAAATAAATGCATCCAGAGCAGTTGAATTAGCAAAGACGACGAAGTAGTAACATCTAATAAAGCCCCTAAATCCGGGCTTTCCCTTCTATAATCCCCGCAATTCCCCACAAATTCCGAAATTCTTTTCACAAACCCTTGACAACGCAAAGATAATCTCCTATAATTCCCATCCACAAACACAGAGAC
>Ga0233442_1002297_pt1 | contig 12917 bp, 9 predicted proteins | sample SI_123_September_3_FD_182789 | JGI IMG/M metagenome (GOLD analysis project Ga0233442, IMG submission 182789) | Seawater microbial communities from Saanich Inlet, British Columbia, Canada - SI_123_September2016_150_MG | ecosystem: Environmental > Aquatic > Marine > Inlet | place: Canada: British... | reverse complement strand
CAACCATACTGGAGATGACTCTAGCGCTGTCCTCCAGGGGCTCCCCTCTGCCAAGTTGAATATCACGTGGAGATAGAAACATGGCGTGACCACCGAGTTGACTCATGCCACTCTCGAAGGAGACACGGGTTCGAGTCGATGACTTTTCAAATATCATCGCCAGTACTTTTCCAGTAAGGGGAGTATGAGTGATGCCTGATTTCAAACGTGTTTTTACATCAATGGCGTGGTGCATTAATGCTCTTAATTCGTCGCCTGAAAAATCAAGCAAGCTGAGAAAGTGTTGTGTGGACATATTATTTATTTGTAAATTGTTTGATAGATTTAACCAGCCTGTCTGCTATTTCGCTGGTTTGCTGCTCATTTATAACTAATGGCGGTAACAGTCGAATGACGTTTTCGGCTGTCACGTTAATCAAAAGTTTGTTTTGTAGCGCAATTGTTACTATTTCATGACAGCTTTGCTTCAGTGTAATGCCAACAAGCAGGCCAAGATTGCGAATCTCAACGATATCGTCGTTATCAGACAGCTGCTGTTTTAATGTATCTACAAGTTGTTGACCACGAGCTTGTGCATTGTCAGCCAGTTTTTCATCAGACATGATACTGGTGACGGTAAAAGCCACTTGACAGGCAAAAGGATTCCCGCCAAATGTAGAGCCATGATTACCCGGTTGAAAAACATCTTTTGCTTTTCCACTGGCCAGGCAGGCACCTACAGGAATTCCATTACCTAGAGCTTTGGCCAATGTCAAAACATCCGGTTTAATTGATTCGTGTTGAAATGCAAACATTTTTCCGCTTCTGGCCATGCCCGTTTGAATTTCATCCAGCATCATTAACCAGTTGTGTTTATCACACAGTTTGCGAATTTCCTTCAGGTATCCGATGTCGGGTATATTGATTCCGCCTTCTCCCTGAACCGGTTCTACCAGAATAGCCACAACATTTTTGTTATTTTCTGCGATAGCTTTAAGTGCTTTAATATCGTTATAGGGTGCCCTTGTAAAGCCAGATACCAGCGGCTCGAAACCGGCCTGAACCTTCCTGTTACCTGTGGCAGACAGAGTAGCCATCGTGCGACCATGAAAACTGTCTTGCATAACCACGATTTCAGGTTTATCGATATTATTCTGATGGCCAAATAAACGGGCTAATTTAATAGCGGCTTCATTAGCTTCAGCTCCTGAATTACTAAAAAATACCTGTTCCATGCCGGATAAATCACACAACAGGTCGGCCAGTTTTACCTGATTGTCAATATGATAAAGATTAGAGGTGTGCAGCAGTCGACTAGCCTGTTCATTGATGGCTTGAGTGACTGCTGGATGATTATGCCCCAGACTGGTGACTGAAATGCCGCATAATGCGTCCAGATACTGGTTATCATCTTTGTCCCAAACATATATGCCATCACCTTTGTTAAAGCTAACTGGTAACGGTTTATAGGTCGACATCAAATGGTTACCCATGATTTTTCCTGCAAAAAAACGGGTTAAGATACGCAGTTTTATAAATATTTCAAGATATATTTTAGTAGTAGATATCGGATGCTGTGGGAATACTGCTCCTGCCCATCCTTGTGCGACCGCCATGGATGGCGGAAGTGCCGGGAATGCAGGAGCATTTTCCCGGCCAAAAAAAGCCCCGTCAAAACGGGGCTTTAATAAACTGGCTAACCAGGTCGGTTAGCTATACTTTTAGTAGGCAATTAGAACAGCATGCCGTGACCAAAAGCAGTCATTCCAAATAACATTGGAATAGATAGCATGGTGTTGGTGCGTGAAGCCATAAGCGCTACAACTTTAGCTTTAGCAATTACTTCAGCACTGTGCTCTTTTCCGTCCAAACCCAGAATCTTCTTCTGGTTTGGCCAGATAAGACCCCAGACGTTAAGCAGCATAATAGTTCCCAGCCATGCGCCCATACCTAGAACTGCAAAACGACCTTCTAATGTAAATGCAGCGACAAATCCAGAACCTGGTTCAGTATGAACAGCTTCCAGAGCCATAGCACCTGTTAACCAGGTAGCCAGTGCTGCCCAACGAAACCAGAATAGTGCGTTAGGAGCGATGTATTTATTGATCGCAACCGGACCAGGTCCGCCGCTGTCTTTTTCAGCCAGTGCTTTTCCAACACCCGGTACTTGAATAAAGTTGAAGTAGTATAGTAAACCGATCCAGGTGATACCCACGATGACATGGATCCAGACCCAGAACTCTAAAGGATTTACCTGGCCGGTTGTGCCAAGTGCAAACATGATGATAAAAGCCAGGACAAAGCCTGCAATAATAGTGCCCAAGATGGACTTTAATGGATTCATTTTAATCTCCCCAGAATAAAAAATTGATGTGTATTTTGAACGCGGCGAGTATAAGTATATTCTAATGAATAAGCAATCAATCTCTGTTAAAGTATTGAAATTTAATGAATTACATTAAGGTTCGTGAGGATTTATGTGCGGGATATTTGGTGGTTTGAGTCTCTCTGATAAGGCGGTTGACAAAGCTGTTGTTGAACGGATGTCTGAGCAGGTGGCTCGGCGTGGTCCTGATGACCGGGGTGAATTTTATGATGGTCCTGTAGTGCTGGGGCATCGACGTTTAGCGATTATTGATTTGTCTGAAAAAGGACATCAGCCAATGACTGATGTGCAGCAGCATCTGACTATCGTGTTCAACGGAACTATTTATAACTATCCTGAACTGCGGGAGTTATTAATGTCTAAAGGCTATCGCTTTCAATCTCATAGCGATACCGAAGTTATTCTGAATGCTTATGCTCACTGGGGTGAAGATTGTGTAGAAAAATTGCATGGTATGTTCGCTTTTGCTATCTGGGATAATAGATCACAGAGTTTATTTCTAGCCCGGGATAGAATGGGTATCAAGCCGCTGTATTACTTAAAAACTGACCAGTTTTTCTTTTTTGCATCGAACCCTCAGGCGCTGTTAAAAACCGGTGTGTGTGATACTTCCATTGACCCTGTCTCTTTGCATCATTTATTTACCTTGCATGCTGTTGTTCCTGCGCCGGGTACTCTGTTTAATGGAGTGAAGAAGTGTCCGCCAGCTCACACCATGAAGTTTGATAAAAGTGGTTCTTTAATCTTTTCAAGGTATTGGCAACTCATTGCTAAACGACCAAAAACGCCGAAAAGCGATGCACAGTGGCGTGAAGAGATACATCAGTCATTGTTACAGGCGGTAAAAAAACGCCTGGCCATTGCCGATGTACCGGTGGGCGTTTTGTTATCAGGAGGTCTGGACTCCAGTTTGCTGGTCGCGTTGCTGGCTGAAGCCGGTGTGCCGGATATAAAAACCTTCAGTATTGGCTTTGAAGATCAGCCTGAAGAAAAAGGTAATGAATTCGAATATTCAGATCCTGTTGCAGAAATGTATAAAACAGATCATCACAAATTTTTGATTCCTAATGCAGAGGTTTTGCAAAGGTTGCCGGAAGCGGTAGGCAGTATGGCTGAACCCATGTTCGGGCAGGATGCGGTGGCCTTTTACCTGTTGTCAGAACGGGTATCGAAATCAGTCAAAGTGGTGCAGAGCGGGCAGGGAGCGGATGAAGTATTTGCCGGGTATTTCTGGTATGGCAAAATGTTAGCCAGCGCCGGTAAACCTCTTGAACGTTTTTCTTCCTGGTATTTTGATCGTGATCATGATGAATATCTACAAACCTTTGATCTGGCCTACCATGTAGATGATGTAACTTCAAAATATGTTAGTGAAGCGTTAAGTACTGAACACAGCGATACCTTTATGGATGCTGTATTGAGATTTGATACCACGACTCTGGTAGTTGATGACCCTGTTAAAAGAGTAGATAACATGACGATGGCCTGGGGACTGGAAGCAAGAGTTCCTTTTCTTGATCATCATCTGGTTGAGCTGGCAGCTCAGTGTCCACCAGAACTAAAATTGTTACATCAGGGCAAGGGCATTTTGAAAGAAATCTCACGCGGAATTCTACCAGATGCCGTTATCGATCGTCCGAAAGGTTATTTTCCGATGCCTGCACTTAAATATGTTCGTGGTGATTTTTATGAGTTCATGGCTGATGTGTTGAATTCCCAGCAAAGTCGTGAGCGAGGCATCTTTTCTCGCTCTTATATTGATAAATTACTAGCTGAACCTGAATCTCATTTTACCCGCTTGAATGGAAGCAAGTTGTGGCATAGCGCATTACTTGAATTCTGGTTGCAAACACATCTTGATTAAGAAGTCGGAAGTCGGAAGTCGGCAGTCGGCAGTCGGCAGTCGGCAGTCGGCAGTCGGCAGTCGGCAGTCGGCAGTCGGCAGTCGGCAGTCGGCAGAAAATTTTGTTGGCATGTGTTTTGGGCGTCAAGTAAAATTTTGACTTACGACTTACGACTTACGACTTACGACTTACGACTTGTAAATTTGTTTTTGTTTCTTATAATACCCGACTAAATTAGTCGGTTATTATTTTTTGAGGTAAATTTGATGGATGTTTTAGAGCGAATTAAAGAGCAGGTTGAGTCTAACCCTATCGTTATTTATATGAAAGGTACTCCCCAGTTACCGCAATGTGGTTTTTCCAGTAGAACAGCTGAAGCACTGAAATCTCTAAATCTGGAATTTGCATACGTTAATGTATTAACTGATCCTGAGATATTTCAGAATTTACCACGTTATGCTGACTGGCCAACATTCCCACAGGTTTATATTGATGGTGAATTAATTGGTGGTTGTGATATTACACTGGAAATGAAAGAGTCCGGTGATCTTGAAAAAATGGCTCAGGAAGCAGTTTCTAAAAAAGCCAGTTAATAATTAAAGCCTGATTGTGAAAGTGCAGTCAGGTTTTTTATTCTTTGACAGCTTTCTAGATAGATTTAAAGTTTTCTTCTGCTGCATGCAGTATTTTTGATATATCCGGTAAAGGGTCGAACTGGTCGCTGTACCAGATAGAAATAGATAATCTCAATTTCTTACCCTGATCTGTAAACTGATTGGTATGTTTTAAAATACTGTTAGTACTTCGTTTAAACATGTCGGTGTTAAACGTTTTTTGGTCTGCATACACCAGGGCGATGGCAAAGGTGCAATCGTCATAACGTACAATTTGGTCCATTGGGCGTAAAACCAGTTTCAATGAATTGGAGATGGTGCGTAATGTTCCTTTGCGGATATTACTTATTACGCTGCTGTCTTCCAGGTTTTGTCCTTCTTCTGTATTAACCCGTATCAGGCATAAACCAACTCCACCGCCACGTGTTTTACAATGCTCGATCATTGAGGTAAAAGAAATTTCAAGTTGTTTTCGGTTGGCTAAACCGGTGTCAATATCAGTTAAACTTATCTTGTTATGATGTTGAAAATGATTGGTTAAATCACGGTTTTTCTGACGTATCTCATTCTGTAATCGAGCTGCTCTGCCTGTTCCATAAACTCTGGCAGCAAGCTCATACAGATTGGCTGACTTGGAGAGAAAATCATCTACGCCCCTGTCAAATGCAACCACTATGCTGGATGTAGTATCTTCAGCTGTTAGTAGAATGATGCCGGTATAGCGATTATTGTTTTCATCCCAACGTCGGATGAGGTCGGTCATTTCCAGGCCATTCATTTCTGGCATCCAGAAATCAGCGACAATGACGTCGGGTCTTTTCCTGTTTATCAGAAGCATCGCTTCATTAGCCGAATTGGCAGTACGGATATCTTTGTATCCTGCCTTTTTTAGCCCTGATTTGATAACTTCACAACTAAATTGAAGGTCATCAACAATGATTATAGATAGGTCTTCTTTGCGTAACATTTAGAAGGCGGTTTGTTTTTATATGTTTCGATTATAGTCCATGTAGTTCAGATTGCTGTTTATTCTCAAAATAATTTTAATATAAATTGATGGTTAAATTTGTGCTGGTGTAAAAGGCATATCGTTAACGATTTTACAAAATAGTTCAGCAGTCATTTCTGCATCATATATCGCGGAATGGGCTTCGTTGTTATCCCAGCCTAAACCAGCTGCCTGAGCGGAGCGAGATAACACAGTTTGACCATAGGCCAACCCGGATAAAGATACCGTGTCAAAAGTGCTGAATAAATGAAACGGATTTCGTTTAATACCACAGCGTTGGGCTGCAGCATTGATGAATTTCAAATCGAAATTCGCATTATGACCGACCAGGATGGCTCGTTTACAATTATTATCTTTCAGGGCCTGACGTATAGGTTTAAAAATTTTAGGAAGAGCCTGTTTTTCATCGAGCGCCATTCGCAGTGGGTGGTCCGGGTCTATACCGTTGACTTCCATAGATTTAGGTTCGAGGTTAGCTCCTTCAAATGGGGTGACATGACAGGTATGAGTCTCGGTAGTGACTATTTTTCCTTCATCATTAATAACCAGCATGACAGCTGCTATTTGTAACAATGCATCGGTTTGTTCGTTAAATCCGCCTGTTTCTACGTCTACTACAACGGGTAAGAAACCTCTAAAGCGTTTTTCCATGGGAGTTATTTCAGTCATTTTTTTATTATTTATCCAGTATCTTTAATCTATTTACCCAGGGTCCAGCTAATCGTCTGTCCAGCTTTAAAAGGTATTAATGTTTGTTCTGCAAAAGTCAGGCTATCGGGCACTGTCCAGCTTTGCTTTGTTAGAGTGATATTTTCTTTGTTAGCGGGTAAACCATAAAATTCAGGTCCGGCCAGACTCATAAATATTTCAAAATTAGAAAAATCTCCAGCCTGTTCAAAAGCTTCAGCATAAAGTTCTATGGCGGCAAAAGCCGAATAGATTCCTGCACAGCCACAGGCTGATTCTTTGGCATTTTGAGCGTGAGGAGCACTGTCAGTACCCGCAAAAAACTTGCCCGGATGCTGGCTCGCTGCCTTTAATAAGGCGACCCTGTGAAGCTCTCTCTTTACCACCGGAAGACAGTAATTATGTGGATTCATACCACCTTTGAATAAATCATTTCTATTGATTAACAGGTGGTGAGCTGTAATTGTCGCCGCTGTTTTTGAATTTTGTGATATCACGTAATCTACAGCGTCAGATGTTGTAATATGCTCGAAAACAATTCGAAGCTCAGGATATTGTTGCCTGATTTTTGTTAATGTTCTGTCGATGAATACCTTTTCACGGTCGAAAATATCGATGTTATCTGCCGTGGCCTCTCCATGAACCAGTAGTGGTAAATCGTATTTTTGCATGGCTTCAAGAACATGCTGAATTTTATCGATGTGTGTCACACCTGCATCAGAATTGGTGGTTGCACCGGCCGGGTAAAGTTTAGCTGCATGAATATATTGTGATTCAGCTGCAGATTTAATTTCATCGATGGACATGCTGTCTGTGAGATATAGAGTCATCAATGGTTCAAAGTCGTGAGATGAATCAATGGCAGACAATATTCTCTGTCGATAGTTTAAAGCCTGCTTGCAACTGGTAATCGGTGGCACCAGGTTTGGCATAATGATGGCACGTGCAAATTGGGCTGCAGTATCGTTTACCACAGCTTTCATTTGATCATGATCACGCAGGTGCAGATGCCAGTCATCTGGCCTGATAAGGGTTATTTCTTGCATGTAAATTATTAATAGTCTTAATTCTAATGATTAAATTATCTCATGAATAGCTGATAAACTCTAAATTTAACGTATAATACACGCCATTTTTATAGTGGTTTGGAATAGGTATTGTTCCAAACCCGGTTTGTAACCCATCTATCTACTAAAAGGATTTCTCTATACAAAAGCTTATTGTAACCGGATAAGCGCAGGAGAAATTCTTAAGGTAAGTGAAATAAGTGAGATAACAAATGACAGATATTACTGATCCAGATCCACAGGAAACTCAGGAATGGGTTGAGGCTCTTGAGTCGGTGCTCGAAAATGAAGGCACTGAAAGAGCTCATTATTTACTGGAAAAATTAATTGATAAAGCCAGACGCTCCGGTGCGCATTTGCCTTACTCTGCAAATACTGCATATTTAAATACCATTCCTGTAGCACATCAGAAGCCATCTCCCGGAAACCTGGCTATTGAGCATCGAATCCGCTCAGTTATTCGCTGGAATGCTGCTGCCATGGTGGTGCAGGCGAACAGAAAAACCAGTGAACTGGGTGGTCATATCGCCAGTTTCTCATCGGCTGCAACTCTTTACGATATTGGCTTTAATCACTTTTTCAGAGCGCCTACTGAAGAAAATAAAGGGGATATGGTATTTTTTCAGGGTCATTCGGCACCCGGAATTTACTCTCGAGCATTTCTTGAAGGTCGTATCTCTGAAGAACAGTTATTAAGTTTTCGTCAGGAAGCGCTTAACGATAATGGTTTATCTTCTTATCCTCACCCCTGGTTAATGCCTGACTTCTGGCAGTTTCCAACGGTCTCCATGGGCCTTGGGCCATTGATGGCCATCTATCAGGCTCGTTTCGAAAAATACCTGGAAAACAGAGGTTTGATTGAACGACAGAATCGTAAGGTCTGGGCTTTTATGGGTGATGGCGAAATGGATGAGCCGGAATCACTGGGTGCTATTTCCCTGGCGTCCCGAGAAAAGCTGGATAATCTGGTTTTCGTGGTGAACTGTAATTTACAAAGGCTGGATGGTCCGGTTCGAGGCAATGGCAAAATTATCCAGGAACTAGAAGCAGTATTTCGTGGCGCCGGGTGGAATGTCATCAAGGTAATCTGGGGCGGATACTGGGATGCTCTGCTGGATCGGGATAAAGATGGATTGCTACAAAAGCGAATGGAAGAAACTGTCGATGGTGAATATCAGGCTTATAAAGCGCATGGTGGATCCTATACTCGTGAACACTTCTTCGGCAAATATCCTGAATTAAAAGCGATGGTTGCAAATATGTCAGATAAAGATATCTGGCGTTTAAATCGTGGTGGTCATGATCCACATAAAGTGTATGCAGCTTATGCTGAAGCGGTTGCGCACAAGGGACAACCTACAGTTGTTCTTGCCAAAACAGTTAAAGGTTATGGCATGGGTGAAGCAGGTGAAGGACAGAACATAACCCATTCGCAAAAGAAAATGGGTGAAGATGCATTAAAGGCATTCAGAGATCGGTTCAATATTCCTGTGTCAGATGATGAAATAGCCGATGCGCCTTTCTATCGTTTTTCTGAAGACAGTGAAGAAATGAAATACATGCGTCAGCAGCGTGAAGCTTTAGGTGGATATATGCCGGTTCGTAAGGATATGGCCGAACCTCTGAAAATTCCTGAACTGGATGTGTTTGATGCTCTGCTTCAGGATAGTGGTGAGAGAGAATTTTCTACCACCATGGCGTTTGTCAGAATGTTATCTACTCTGACCCGTAATAAAGATATTGGTAAAAATATTGTACCCATCGTGCCCGATGAAGCTCGTACATTTGGTATGGAAGGCATGTTTCGTCAGTTGGGAATTTATTCGCACAGCGGACAGTTGTATAAACCGATGGATGCTGATCAGGTGATGTATTATCGCGAAGATAAAAAAGGTCAGATTCTTGAAGAAGGTATCAATGAAGCCGGAGCGATGTCTTCCTGGATAGCAGCGGGTTCATCTTATTACACGCATGGCGTCAATATGATTCCTTTTTATATCTACTACTCCATGTTCGGTTTTCAACGTATTGGTGATCTGGCCTGGGCTGCGGGTGATATGCAGGTTAGAGGCTTTCTGATCGGTGGAACAGCCGGTAGAACGACACTGGCTGGAGAAGGGTTGCAGCATCAGGATGGTCATAGTTTAATCGTTGCTGGCACTATACCTAACTGCGTCTCTTATGATCCTGCCTTTGCTTATGAAATGGCGGTAATCGTACATGACGGTATGAAACGCATGTATCAGCAACAGGATAATGTGTTCTATTACATCACCGCGATGAATGAAAATTATCATCATCCGGCTATGCCCAAAGATGCGGAAGAGGGCATTCTTAAAGGCATGTATTTGCTAAAAGAAAGCAAAGCGAAAGGATTGAAAGTTCAGTTAATGGGCTCTGGTACTATTTTACGTGAAGTGATGGCTGCTGCAGATTTATTGAAGTCAGATTTTGAAATTGAATCTGATATCTGGAGCATGACCAGTATTAATGAACTGGCCAGAGAAGCCACCGATGTCACTCGCTGGAACCAATTGCACCCCACTAAAAGAGCTAAACAAAGCTACATTGGAAGATTGTTAAGTGGGCGTAAAGGACCTGCAATTATTGCGACCGATTACACACAAACCTATTCTGATCAGATAAGAGCTTTTGTTCCGATGCAATATGTGACTTTGGGTACCGATGGTTTTGGTCGAAGTGATACACGAGCGAATCTCAGAACTTTCTTCGAAGTGAATAAATATTATGTCGTGGTTGCTGCTTTAAAAGCGCTAGCAGATGATGGCGAAATAGATAACAAAGTGGTGCAGCAGGCGATCAAGAAATACAATATTGATGCTGAAAAACCTAATCCACTTAAGGTTTAGCTAGAACTGAAAATATTCACCACGAAGAACACGAAGAACACGAAGAAGGTATGTTTTATTTTAACAATATCAAACTTCGTGCTCTTCGTGAGCTTCGTGGTAAAACTTTTTAAAAATCATGAGAATTTAACTGACTTAAACTTAAGGAGTTAAGTTTTGACGGAGAAAAACGTGGCGAATATTGAAAAAATATTATTACCTGATGTCGGTGACTTTGATGAAATCGAAGTCATTGAAGTGATTATTAGTGTCGGTGATGAAGTCGAAAAAGATGACTCGATAATTACACTTGAATCAGATAAAGCAACCATGGAAATACCGACTTCATTCACTGGCAAGATAAAATCTATCAGTGTCAATGTCGGCGATAGAATTTCAGAAGGAACTGTTATTGCGGAAATTGAAGTTTCTGAAACTGTCACTGACGAAAGCGAAGTAACTTCTCAGCCGGACCTTGAACCAGAACCGCCCGTAGTAGAGAAACCAGCTCCTGAAGTTGTTGCAGCCAGTGCGCCTGAAACGGTGAAATCAGCACAGCTTCCGCCTCCTGTGCCTGTATCAGATTCCGATTCAAATAAGGTTGCTGCACATGCTAGTCCTTCAGTCAGGAAGTTTGCCAGAGAATTAGGTGTGGATATAACCCGGGTGACGGGGTCAGCAAGCAAAGGCAGAATATTAAAAGAAGATGTACAAAATTACGTTAAGTCTTCTTTAGCCCGTTCAGCTCCAGCACCTGCTGCATCGGGTATTCAGGTCAGTGATGCGCCAGTGATTGATTTTAGTAAATTTGGTGATGTTGAAACAAAAGCGTTAAGTCGTATTAAAAAGATTTCAGGTGCTCATTTACACCGAAGCTGGGTTTCTGTTCCGCATGTCACTCAATTTGATGAATCAGATATTACTGAACTTGAAGTATTTAGAAAATCTCTTGCCAAAGAAGCGGAGAGAAAGGGCGTCAGGCTGACTCCACTAGTTTTTATCATGAAAGCTGTTGTGGCTGCATTGCAGCAATTTCCTGACTTTAATGCATCACTGGATGCAAGCGGTGATAACCTTATCTTGAAAAAATATTTCCATATAGGTGTTGCAGTTGATACACCTAACGGACTGATGGTACCTGTCATTCGAGATGTCGATAAAAAAGGTATTTATGAGTTATCTGCCGAGCTTGCTGAAACAGCGGGCAAGGCAAGAGAAGGTAAGTTGATGCCTAAAGATTTACAGGGTGGATGTTTTTCTATTTCCAGTCTTGGTGGAATCGGTGGTACACAGTTTACCCCAATTGTTAATGCACCTGAGGTAGCAATTCTGGGTGTCGCACGTGCCAAGATGCAGCCAGTTTATCAGGATGATGGATCATTTAAGCCAGCACTGATGTTACCGCTGGCATTATCTTATGATCATCGTGTGATCGATGGGGCGCAAGGTGCACGTTTTACTAATTATTTAAGTCAGGTTATAGCTGACATGAGAAGAGTATTATTATAGTGAACCACTTAAAATTGTCTTTTTCTGTGATAGCTGCGTATTCACCGTGCTCAGATCCTCATGTAATACTTATACACTGCGGTCTTGCGCGCGGTTCTTTCTTACTCTCACAAAAAAATCCTAATTTTAAGAGGCACACTAATAATGGCTAAATCTGATTTAATAGTCCCGGACATTGGTGGCTTCGATAACGTAGAAGTTATTGAAGTACATGTAAAGAAAGGCGATAAGTTAGAAAAAGAAGATTCAATAATTACCCTGGAGTCTGATAAGGCGACGATGGATATTCCATCTCCTGTGGCAGGCGCGATCTCTGAGTTGAGTATCAAGGTGGGTGATAAAATTTCTGAAGGTAGCAAACTGGGTGTTATTGATGCATCGGATGCTGTATCAGAGCCTGAAGAAATAGTTGCTCCAACAGAATCGTCTACTCCAGATGTGGCATCGGATGCAGATAAACACTGCGAAGTTCTGGTTTTGGGCGCAGGGCCTGGTGGATACACGGCAGCCTTCCGTGCTGCGGATTTAGGTAAAAAGGTTATTCTCGTTGAGCGTTATGATTCATTGGGTGGCGTTTGTCTAAATGTCGGTTGTATTCCATCAAAAGCTCTTTTGCATACTGCTCAAGTTATTAACGAAGCTGAACATATGTCGAAAAACGGTGTCAGTTTCGGGAAACCTGAAATAGATCTGGACGGTATTAATGGTTTTAAATCTAGGGTTGTGACCAAATTAACCGGTGGGCTTAAGCAGTTAGCTAAACAGCGAAAAGTCGAAGTGGTTTATGGACTGGGTGAATTTGTTACGGATCATCAGATAAAAGTCAGTAAAGAAGGTGTTGATACAGTTATCTCCTTTGATAACTGTATTATTGCTGCAGGCTCCCAGGCTACAGAGATTCCTGTCTTTCCAAATGATGATGATCGTTTAATGGACTCTACAGATGCATTAGAGCTTAAAGATGTTCCTAAAA
>Ga0233442_1002295_pt1 | contig 12925 bp, 8 predicted proteins | sample SI_123_September_3_FD_182789 | JGI IMG/M metagenome (GOLD analysis project Ga0233442, IMG submission 182789) | Seawater microbial communities from Saanich Inlet, British Columbia, Canada - SI_123_September2016_150_MG | ecosystem: Environmental > Aquatic > Marine > Inlet | place: Canada: British... | reverse complement strand
AACCTTCATTAATTAGTTGTTGCTCATCCATACGAGTTGGTGGAACAATCCAGAATTTTTCAACACCGTGTTTACCTTCTCCACGCATAACTTCACCAGCCGCGCGGTAGTGGCCGATATTTGTCATACATGAACCCAAAAATACTTCATCAATTTTAGTACCAGCACATTCAGATAATAATTTAACGTTATCGGGATCATTTGGACATGCTAAAATTGGTTCTGTTACAGTATTTAAGTCAATTTCGATTACTGCTGCATATTCTGCATTAGCATCGGGTTGCATAAGAGTAGGATTAGCTAACCACTCTTTCATTTTAGAAACACGACGCTCGATAGTAGTTTTATCAGAATAACCATCTTTAGCCATAGCTTCAAGAAGAGTTACATTTGATTTTAAATACTCTTCAATTGGAGCAGTATCTAAAAGAACAGTACACGCGGCAGCAGAACGCTCAGCAGATGCATCAGAAAGTTCAAACGCTTGTTCAGCTTTTAAGTTTGGAAGCCCTTCAATCTCTAAAATACGTCCAGCAAAGATATTTTTCTTACCGGCTTTAGGAACGGTTAAAAGACCATCTTGAATAGCTTGGTAAGGGATAGCATTAACAAGGTCACGTAAAGTGATACCTGGTTGCATCTCACCAGAAAATTTAACAAGAACAGACTCAGGCATTGTTAAAGGCATAGAACCTGTAACTGCAGCAAATGCAACAACACCAGAACCACCAGGGAAAGAGATACCTAAAGGAAAACGTGTATGTGAATCAGCACCCGTACCAACAGTATCTGGAAGAACCATACGATTTAACCAAGAGTGAATTACTCCATCACCTGGACGTAAAGCAACACCCGAACGGTTAGAGATAAACTCTGGAAGATTAGCATGCATTACAACATCACTTGGTTTAGGATATGCCGCTGTATGACAAAATGATTGAAGTGTCAAATCAGCATTAAAGCCTAATGCTGCAAGTTCTTTAATTTCATCACGAGTCATTGGACCTGTTGTATCTTGAGAACCAACAGTTGACATTTCAGGCTCTACATACATGCCTGGACGAACACCTGTTAGACCAGAAGCTTTACCAACCATTTTTTGTGCTAAAGTAAACCCTTTACCGTTATCAGCTGGTTGCTCAGCAGTTAAAAATGCTTCAGAAGCACCCATACCAAGAACACCACGCGCTTTAGAAGTAAGACCACGACCAATAATTAATGGAATACGACCACCAGCACGTACTTCATCAGTAATTGTGTTAGGGTTTAGTTTAAAAGTTGCAACACATGCACCCTCTTTGTGTACTTCACCAGTATATGGATAAATAGTGATAACATCACCCGTTTCTAAAACAGAAACATCAAGTTCAAGAGGTAAAGCACCTGAATCTTCACAAGTAGCAAAGAAAATTGGAGCGATAGTATTACCAAGAACAACACCACCTGTACGTTTGTTTGGAACACCTGGAATATCTACACCCATGTGCCATTGAACAGAGTTAACACCTGATTTACGTGAAGAACCTGTACCAACAACATCACCAACGTAAGCTAAGGGATTACCTTTAGTTTTAAGTTCAGCAATAGTATCAAGTGGATTTTCCATTCTGTTAATTAAAAGAGAATTTGCATGAAGAGGGATATCTGAACGAGTAAATGCTTCAGATGCTGGTGATAAATCATCAGTATTAGTTTCGCCTGGAACTTTGTATACAGTTACTGTAATTTCTTTAGCTAATGCTGGTTTGTTTGTAAACCATTCCGCATTTGCCCATGAAGTCATCACTTCAGTTGCTGCAGCATTTCCAGCCTTGTGAAGTTCTTCAACTTCGTTAAATGCATCATATACTAAAAGTGTATTATTTAGCGCTTTAACAGCAGCAGTAACAACAGCACTATTTTGTGAAGAAAGAGCATTGATCATTGGTTTAACATTAAATCCACCAAGCATCATTCCCATAATTTGTACAGCAGCTTCAGGAGCAATTCCAGCTACAGTAATATTTTCAGAAGCAATTTCATTTAAAAAAGCAGCTTTTACATGTGCAGAGTCATCAACACCTGGTGCAATACGATTAGTTAATAGGTCTAATAATTCAGCAGTACATTCAGATTTAATTAGTTCAATTAAGTCTGCAGTTTGTTGTGCAGTAAGTGGTAATGGTGGAACACCTTGTGTTTCACGCTCAGCAATGTGTGCTTTGTAATCTTCTAAAAATGCCATATAAACTCCTAGGTTGTTTAAAATATGGCGTAATTATATCGAAAGTTCATTTGTAACTAAAATAAAGAGTTACTATTTTACTCAATCAAAGAAATTTAAATAATTTAGTGTAGAAATTTGTAACATCTATGAGTTCTTCTTTTTTCACTAAACCATAAAAGGTGGTGTGAATATGATTGAAATACTCTTTAAAAAGGGATGAGTAAAGAATTAAATTTTACGTCGTATAGTTTCATTCACAATATTGGACTCTTCTAAACCTTTATAGTTCTTTTTTAGCCACAAAAGATAGCTATCTGGGATTTCGCTATAAAACTTTCCTTTGTATTTTCCAAAACTTATTTTTACGTTACTAGACTTTTTTTCTGCAGTTCTACTATTATCATGATACTTTTTATTTATATCATTTTCAGTAGTACCCTGATGCTTTTCCTCTTTATCATGATAAGTATCAATCTCTTCAGCCTGGACATCAATATGTTCAAATTCAAAAAGTTGTTGTAGATGAGAGTGCTCTATTTTTTTATGCAGTATTATAGTATGTGTAGAAAAGTCGAATATACCTCTTCGTTTTTGTGTAAAAAACTCTAAGCTTTGTATTTGTGATACAGTAAGGTTTTGAAGATTTTTTATTTTTATCATGATACCTTTTGAAAAAGGTATCATTTCATAGATTATAGGGACATGAGCGTTATAATCATCCCTAGTTTCTATCATTATTTTCACCCACCAACAATTTCACGATTCCCTTTAGCATTAGGTTGAGAAAGTATCCCTTGGTTTTCAAGTTGTTCAATGATACGAGCTGAACGGTTGTATCCAATTTGTAAACGGCGTTGAAGATAACTAATAGAAGTTTTATTTTCACTAATAACAATATGCTTAGCATCTTGATAAAGTTCATCTAACTCTTCATTCGACTCATTTGAACCACTTATTTTACTTAACTCATTCTCTTCTTGTAAAAACTTTTTATCATAAACAACTTCACGTTGATCTTTTAAAAACTCTACAATCTCTTCAATTTCTGTCTCAGAACTCCATGGTGCATGTAAACGCACTAAACCACTCATACCTGGAGGTGTAAACAGCATATCACCACGACCAAGAAGTGATTCTGCTCCTTGCGTATCTAAAATGATTTTACTATCTATTCTTTGCCCTACTTTGTATGAAATACGTGAAGGTAAGTTAGCTTTAATTAAACCCGTTACAACATCTACAGAAGGTCGTTGTGTAGCAACAATTAGGTGAATACCACTTGCACGTGCCATTTGTGCTAAACGTGCTATTGAGTATTCAACTTCTTTACCACTTGTCATCATTAAATCAGCCAATTCGTCAATAATTACAACAATAAAAGGAAATACTTCAGTACCCTCTTTTTTAGCTTTTTCATTATAGTTATCTATGTTTTTTGTGCGAGTTTCACTCATTAGTTTATAACGTCGTTCCATCTCATATACCATGTTTTGAAGTGCAACTATTGCTTGCTTTGCTTTAGTTATAACCGGTGTAAGAAGATGAGGAATATCATTATAAATTGAGAACTCTAACATTTTTGGATCAATCATTAAAAGTTTTAAATCATCTGGAGAATTTTTATACAAAAGTGATAATATCATTGAGTTAATACCTACGCTTTTTCCACTTCCCGTTGTTCCTGCAATTAAAAGGTGAGGTAGTTTTTTCAAGTCAGTAATAAAAGGATTACCTACAATGTCTTTACCCAGAACAATAGTTAAAGGTGACGAAGCACTTTGAAAAAGTTCACTTTCAAGAATTTCTCGTAAATAAATTGTTTCAACAGTTTCATTTGGTATTTCTATTCCTACAACATCTTTACCTGGAATTGGAGCTTGAATACGTATAGTCTGTGCACGAAGTGCCATAGCTAAATCATCTTGAAGATTTAAAATTTTAGAAACTTTAACATTAGCAGCAGGCTTAAACTCAAAAGTTGAAACAACAGGACCGGCATAGGTTCTAACAACATCACCCTGTATTTTAAAATGTTCAAGTTTTTCTATTAAGTACCCTATTTTTTCATCTAACTCTTTTTCATCTATTGCTGTTTTTTGTTTTGGTGCTTTTTCTAAAAACTCTGTACTTGGTAGTTTAAAATCTTTTGGTTTTTCAACCTTACCTGTTTCTATCTGCTCAAGTAGTTTTTTATTTTCTTCTAGTTCTCCAACAATTACAGCATTATGTTCTGTTTTAATTTCTTCTGCTTTATCTTCAACTTTATCTATACTATTTGGTTCTTCTTCTATTACTTCTGTAACTTCGGTTGAGAGTTTTTCTGTTTCATCTATTTTTTCATTAGACTCAATATCGGATTCAACAACAAGTAAACTTTCTACTTTATCTACTTCTTTTTCTACTACTTCATCTTTAAGTTCTTCATACTCTTCAATGTTGTCATCAATACGACGCATCAATGATTCTTCAACTTCTTTTTTAACTTTAATCTCTGATTCATTAACACTGGTACTTGAAAATGTTACATTAGGTTTTACAGGAAGGTTAATAGATGGTTTAGGAATCTTAATTTGTGGGATTTTTAAAAATGAAAGAAACTCTGATATATTTTTGTCTACTAATATTGTAAGTGAAACTAAAGTGGTAATAAACCAAAATATCCAGACACCAACTAACCCTACAAAAGGTGCAAGAAAGTCAACAAAACTTGAGCCTAAATGTCCTCTGAATTCGCCTGAAACAACTATGGCTTGAACAATTAAAAGTGAAAAGAAAAGTAAAAGTGATGAAATTCCTATTTCCACTTTTCTCATAGAAAATGATTTTTGTTTGTATATGAAATAGAGAGATAAAACACCAAAAAAAAGATATCCATAAGAGATATAACCAAAAAAGTTGATATTTTCTTTAGCAAAAAGCTCACCAAACTTACCAATTAAAGAAGCATCTGCAACAATAGTTGAAATACCCAAATAGACTAAAACACCAACAATAATAATAAAAAATAGATCACGCAAAATAGTGGCTCCTTAAAAAGCAGAGTATAACAAAAAAGTAGAAGGAGTTCTATTTTTTTGTCAAATTTATGTTAATTTTTATAAATAGTTGATTAGGCTTAATTGTTGCACTTTTCCAACAGTTGAATAAAGAGCTTGTAGGTTAATTTGAAGTTGCTGTAGTTTCAACGAGGCTTCGGCAATATCAGTGTCAAGTGTTTCAGAACGTAAAATACTACTTGTTACAACAAGAAGTGATGTTCTATCACGAGCTGTTTGAAGTGTTTGTGATTGTACACCCGCCTTAGATTGTTGAGAACCAACATGATCAATTAAGTCATCTAACATTTGAATTGAATTTTGCATTCCCACATTACGTGGATCATCATCATTTCCATCAGCTCTATAGCGACCTTCTTCAACTGATTTAATCATATCATCAATTCGTGCAAAAAAATCTGTTTTTGCATCACGAACTGTCAGTGCATTATTAGACTGAAAATTAAATAGTGCAGCATCAGCTTGAATGCCATTTACTGTTGCATTGGTATCTGCAAAATTTGATGCACTATTGTCAGATAAAGTTATAGAAGCTTTAGTAGAAGTAATTGAATGTTCTTCAAATACCATTTTACCTTCTGTATCTAATCCTGTTTCTGCTAAAATTTTCGAATCTGCTATTGCTTGGTTGTATTCACCAAAATGGATATAACCATTTCCTGACAATGTTACAGGATTGGGAGATACAGGAGGAAAAGCTGTTGGAATAACATTATCCTGAGGTAATCTATCAGTGATAATCATATTAACAATATCATTAAATTGTTGGTAGCTTAAATCATCTCCTGCTGTCAATACTTCATTATCAATTGGATGTGAAGTATCAGTTGGTAGAGCATTTGGAACTGTATTATCCAAAGTAAACAATCCGTCATCATTAGAATCAATAAAATTTGGACTGAAAATAGGATACTCTGTTGTCACTCCTGCAGCATCTGTAACACTAAAATACGATTTGGCTTCAAAAGTTGTTCCAGCAGGGTATGGTCCAGCAGGAGCAATTTGAGATGGCTGAAGTGGAATTGTTTGTAAATCATTATTAAGATGAATTTTTGCATCAAACGAAGCACCTGCAATATCAATACCTTTAAAAGAGATAACTTCTGCTGTAGTACCTGTTCCAAATGTTGATGTACCAGCAACATCAATTAACTTTGTTTTAGCTTCTGCATAGCTATTATCACTGACTACAATTTGGGGTACATTACTTAGCAGTTTGTTCCCATCTAATGTAAAAGCAGCTTCATCGTAAGTCACTGCTGTACTCGAGGGTAAGCCTTCAACACGTACAGAAGTTCCTGGAGGAACAGCTGCCGCCGCACCACCTGTTTGAGAATAACTTTCAAGTTTAACTTCTATTTTATCAAAACGTGTTGTACTTAAGTTCATCTCTTCATTAAATGCAACGTCTTTTTCAAGTGGTCTATCTAAAGTAATTATACCCGCCGCAATTGATTGTACTGTGTAATTTGATTCATGCCCATCTAAAGTTAAAATATCACCCACTGATGGTTGATAACTTGAACTGTTTGATCCTATTGAAAGTGTCATTGACCCTTTAATAGTAGATTGAGTACTAGCAAATTCAAAATCTGTCGCACGTCCAAATGCTATTTTTCCATCTATTAAATCTACTGATATTAACCCTTCATCTCCAGGGTCATAAGCTACTTTAATACCTTCCATTAAATCTTTAACTGTTGACGATGATGTAATATCAAAAAAACTATTAGCAGCAATGGGTGGTGCAGCGATAGATGCCGGTGCAATATTGGTTTGAACTGCTGCTGCAATACCTGCTAACTCAATACTTTTTACATCAGATCTAAAGATATCTGTCAAAAGTGTTGAGCTTTTTGCTTTTTCAGAACCTTTTGTTATAAAATCCCCTGCTAAAGTAAAAGAATTGTTATCAAAAATACTACGTTCTTGAGTAATACTATATGAGTGTTCGGTAAAGTCACTTTTCATAAATTCTTTTACTGGAACACCATGTTTATTAAATTCATACGCATTCGCGGGATCATTATCAATGTTGTAACCTGTACTTTTTAATACTTCTACATTACTTATAGGACCATTTTTTACATCTTCTGTTAATGATATCACTTCCAATGTCGGGTCAGTGGGATGTGCAATTGCAGCTAAAGGTGTGGCAACAGTGTAAATATTCCCGTTTATTGACAGTGTATCACCCGCATTAAGAGTAGCATTTGCAACACTATTTACAGGAACAGTTAAACGAGAATTATCTGTTAATGGTGCAACAGGAGCAGGTAAAACAGCAGGTGCTGTATCAGTAGTAATTTTAGAGTCAAAAGATAAAGCTGTTGTTCCTATCATAGTAAAGTCTAACTTACTTGAACCTCTTTTTTTATCTTCAATTTCAATCTGTCCTTGAGAATTAATCTCTATATTAACCACTTCATTATTCACAGTATTTCCAAAAAGTTTACCAATTTTTCCCAGTAAATCATCTACGGTTTCGTCATCACGTAAAGAAATCAAGTCTTTAAAAGGCGTACCATCACTTTGAACACCACGAACATAAAAACCATGTTTCGCATTTAAAATATCTGTTTTATCATCATTGTCACCCATTAAGTCACGAATAGTATCAGTGCTCTTAATAAATGTTTTCACAGCACGGTCATTAGCAAAACTTTTATCAATCATAACTTCAGGATGAAGATCTTTTTGATTGTATAGAGGAAGATTTAAAGATATTTTTCGATTTGTTTTACTCTCTTCACCTAAAAAGAGATCTTCACCAGATACATTATAATTTTGTTGTACATTTGATCCTAAAAAGGCTTTTAGCTCACCATCATTACCACGGTATTCTCCATCGTCAGCAATAGGTTTAGTCAAAGTAGATGTTCCTGAAAATAGATACTTTCCACCAATTGAAGTGTTTGATAGTGAAATTAAGTGATCTTTTAAACTACTAAGTTCACCGGCAATAGCATTTAAACTATTGTCAGAGTGAACTCCTGATGTTGCATTAATGAGTTTTGTTTTAAAAGCATCTAAAGTTTTAGTTATTTCACTTAGCGTACTGTCTGATTGAGTACTAAACTTATAAGCACTTGTAGCACTGTCTTTAACTTGATTAAGGGTTGTAATTTCGTTATCTAAACGAAGCGCATCAATAAATGTTGTTGTGTCATCATAAGCATACTGAATTTTTTGACCTGAAGAAATTTGCTTATTAACATCAAAAAGTTCTTTATTAATTTTATTGTTATCAGCATACATTGTTTTGTAATACATACTTTGTGTTACTCTCATAACAGACTCCTTACACTTGACAGACTAAAATTGTTACTCTATTTTTAATACTTAAGCAATATTAGTTCCATATTTGTATAATTAAATATCGGCAACTAGGGATTTTTATTTAATTACACATCTAATAGATAAACGCTATTTTAAGAATTAATAGATTATAATTCAAATCTCTTTTAAGAGCCAGAGTGGTGGAATGGTATACACGGCGGATTCAAAATCTTTCATGTATGATTTTCTACAAACCCTCATTAACCCCTATTTTACGGATAATATAGAGATTTTAAACTGCTTAAGGTTAAGAAAGGGTGTACCTCTAGGGTGTACTTTTTAGTAGACATAACGGATTAATTGCCATTATTTACTATTAATTACTACAAATTTAATATTTTCACAATCTTTTAAGTAAATAGTAAATATAATCACAATCTTCATTTTCTATGCCAGTGTGATGGAATGGTAGACTTGGTCGACTCAAAATCGACTGCCTCACGGCGTGCCGGTTCGAGCCCGGCCACTGGTACCACAAAAGATATTGTTGATTTTTCTTAAATCAACACATATATCCTATATTGTAAATTATCTAATATAATGAATTGTCAATAACTTACAGTACCTATTTCAGAAGCCCTATCTTTAAATATTTCCGCTCTCTGAAGAATTAGTACTTTTAATTTATCAATAAACAACTTCTCTTCACTTAGAAGATCGTCATTGTTTACAATATCATCATCTAAAGCTTTTATAATTAAACTCGCTATTTTATCTATACTCTGAGATATAAGTTTAAAGTTTAAGCCAATAGCATCTGCAAACTCTCTTAGTTGGTAAGCTTTTATTTCATTAGGATTAAACTCATCTCCATAAGCCATAGCTAAGTCATGTTCAACATTTTCATGGGCAATAATACAAAGCATGTCATAAAATGGTGTTGGTCGTATACCTCTCTTATCTACAAAGAATGAAAAGTTTTTACCATGAGCATCTGAATTGCCAATGATAAGATTAAATATACTCCAGTTTAACATTTCTAGTTTTGCACGAGCTGGAACTTCACATATATCAGCACTTTTAAAAAGCTTAGAAAAACTAGCACCTTCTCGTATATCCTTAACATCTCTTCCTGATCCAAAGTTTCTCTCATACTTATGAGTAGATGATAGATCTAACATTTGACAGCTATCTATTACATGTAAACGCTCTACCCTATTCTCTTTATAAATTCTATCAAATCTTTTAACCATTAAAACTGGATGCTCTTTAAAGCGATATAGTTCTACCTCTGCAACATTTAAGTTAATCTTTTGAGCCAGCTTCATGCAAAACAGTTCATTAACAACAATATTAGCATGCTTCTTAGTTTGAAACTTCATAATGTGAGTAGAAGATAATAAGCCATCTCCCAAACCAATTTGGCCATCTTTAATTATAACTGGTAATTTTTCTTGAACACCAGCTAAACTTAATCTCTCTTTCTTATCCCATATAACAATACTATTCTCTTCAATATTAGTTATACGATTTGCTAACTCATCATCTGTTATAGCTCTGAAAATCTCTTCATATTGATTAGTATGTTCCCCAAACATCAATGCACCAGATGTATCATATCCTATAGCTTTTATTATGGCAAAAGTATTGTTTTTTGAGATATGAGCGAACTGAGTTATATCCTCAAGCCCTTTTCCTTCAGGAATAATATTTTCTAAAAATCTTCTAACAATTCCAGACTTTGAGGATTCATTTAACTGTAGATGGGGAGATACTGCAAAGCCGTTTTCTTTCCACTCTTGTGTATATTCAAATTGGTAAGTTTCTTCTTCTCTGTCAACCCACATAGAAGCGACAACTTTATCTGCTATTGTGATTTTTAATCTATTGTCACTCATTATTTATTCCATGGTGCTATTTGAAGTTTGATACCAAGAGCAGTCATAATACTAAGAACTGAAGAAACTCTCATTCCTTCTATTCCATTTTCAATACTATTGAGAGTATTAGCAGAGACATCACACAACATTGCAGCATCTTTAGTGCTAAGCCCTTGTTGGGTTCTTCTTGCTTTAATAAACAGTCCTATAGACTCTGTAGTTAATGCTTCATCAAAGGATGGCTCTTCAACAGCTTTAACTTTTTTACCTTTTATCATAAAAAATCCTAAATATTAAAATAGTTGTATTTAAGGGAATTATAGCAAAAAGATATACAAAATACAACTTTAATTATATTTAAGAAGTAAATATATAATAATACTATTAAAATACAAGTAAAACTATATTTAGTATATAGTTATGTTTTACTCTTAAGAGTTTTAAATGCAGCTAGTAATTGTTCTGCTACCCATACTAACTTTACCATATTCTGAGCTGCAGACAATCCTTCAACAATTTTTTGCAACTCAATTCTATCATGTTCATTTACATTGGTAGGTTGTAATTTTTCAATCAACCTAGGAGCAAGCAGTATTATAAACTCCTGTTTATCATAAAAATACTCTTTATGACAATCTAAGAGTGGAGATACAACTCTATCTGGGTCAGTATCCTCGTAAGCACCATTACAAGCCTCTAATTGATAATTCAATTCTTCAAAAATAGATAAGTTCATTTCAACATTCATGTTATAAGAACACTTCTCATACTGGTCTCTAGTTAATCTTTCAAATTTAATCATTTCTGATCCTTTTTCGTATTTTTGACCTACCACGGACCAACCACATCAATACCACTGACATTCAGGCTTATAGTTCATATCAAACCATGAATCAACATACTTTTTGAAGTTATAACTTCCCTCATATGTGAATATTGCATATCTTAAAGCATCAAGCAGGTGGTCATTAACCTTAGTGGGTCGGTCAAGCAATTGCTCATTTTTATCAACCATCCATGTATATGTTGCAAGTTCATCCTTCAACATAAATAGATTATCAAAAATCAACAATTTCTTAGAGCGTAACATTCCGTCAAGCATTGATATACCCGCTAGAACATCTTTCTTTGCATTACTAATTGGAAGTCCTCTTGCTTTTAGTGTCTCAAGTGCATCTTTACCTGCAGGGTCTGCATAGATAAGTCCTGTGCCACGTCTAAGTACTTTCTCTAGATCATCTATATTAGTTTGGGACCTCTTCCACTCCCCTATTACATACACTTGATCAGTATTAGGGTCTATAGCCAAGTCCACAACTGCATTAGGATTATTAAATCCAAAATCTAGTCCCCTAATATAACTACAACCGGATGGCAACTGTATAGGTTTAATATACTCTACTGATTCAAATATAAGCCCAGCCGGACGAGTGAACATAGCTTGGAAGAACATATCGAATTTCCACTTGGGTAACATCTTTTTAGCACGTTCAATTTCTGATAGTGGATAAAACGGATTATCTGATGATTTTGGATTAAACACCAGAATATTTTCATTACCTTGTAAATGTTCATCATATATATCTTTCTTAAGCCAATGTGAACTGCCATACGGGGTACTTAGTATGAAGAGTTGGCCTTCATTAAATGCAAGTCTTTGAAGTGCTGTATCTAGAACAGGCTTGGACATAAGTCCTGCTTCATCCATAACTACTAAATCAGCATGAATCCCTTGCATACTTTCATAACTTTCTGCACTAATAAGATACATTATTCCAAATTCAAACTCTATTCTCATTTCAGACTTATTCAGCTTATAGTCTATTCCCATATCGTTAAAGTAGTTGATTATGTATTTAAGTGGGTTCCGTAGTAACATTTTATGAGTAGGAGCTATAACAATTATTTCTATCTTTTTTCCAGTAGTTTTAAACTTTTCATAGGATTTATAGAATATTAAAATTGGCAAAAGAAAAGTCTTACCACATCCGGTTCCACCAATTAATGCAACAATTTTATTTAATGATTGAATAAATTTCATCTGATAATCAATAAGTGTTAGATCATGGTTCATTTCTACTACTCACTTCATTAAAGATAATATTAACACCAGTGGATTTATTTGACTTATCGCTTAGAGCTAACCTTTGTTCTAAACCATAATATTTAAACACTTCTTTTATAGCTGCTAATCTAACTTTTTCTTCTAAGAAGTCAGATTTAATAATCTCTTCTAATACACCCATACTTTCATAAGCGAGTTGTGCAAATTTATCTTTATAAAACAGACTTTCTAGTTCTTCTATTTTAGTAATTATCTTTTCATCTTTTAGAAGTAAATAAGCTTTTTTCTCTGCAAAGCTTTTTGAGTAGCCAGCCCCCTGTGTCAGCCTAGTTGTCCAAAACTTATGATATAAGAATCTATCAAGGGATTAGACAATGAGATACAATAAAACATTTAAAGAAAAAGCTGTAAAATTAGTTTTAGCAAAAGAAGTAAATCA
>Ga0233442_1002291_pt1 | contig 12947 bp, 23 predicted proteins | sample SI_123_September_3_FD_182789 | JGI IMG/M metagenome (GOLD analysis project Ga0233442, IMG submission 182789) | Seawater microbial communities from Saanich Inlet, British Columbia, Canada - SI_123_September2016_150_MG | ecosystem: Environmental > Aquatic > Marine > Inlet | place: Canada: British... | reverse complement strand
CGCCCCCCGTCTTCCGTCGTCTCCATCCACTGCTGCCAGTCGGTATCAGTGACCTGCGGAACGGCGGGCGTCATGCGGGTGTCCCCCTTCGGGCCCCCAGCAGCGAGGCCGAAGAGTCCCCCGCACTCGGCGTCCCACCGCAGGACCATGCGGGCGTCGTGCAGCGTGACCGGCTCGCCGCTGACGGGCTCCGAATCCACGTAGCCGCAGACGATGGCGCGGCCTTGGGAGCCGCCGCAAAGGATGATGTACTGTCGCTCGCTGGTCACAATCTCACCTCCACGCCTCGCCACCGATCCCCCTGTGCATGTCCAGAGGACAGGGGACCGGCGCGAGTCGAGACACCGCGCTAGGCGGTGGGGTCGCTGTTTCGTGTGGAGTAGACATGCACGAGAGGAAGCATACCGCGGGGAGTCGGCGGGTGTCCAGGATCTCTACGCTTCTGCTGATACCGCGCGCGAGGGTCACCTCCCCCTCCTCACCACCTCGACGCGTGGCACGTGCTTCATCCACCCCTTCCACTGGGGCTCGAGCAACTCGCCGTCGCGGGGCTTCACCCGTTGTCGCTTGCGCTGCTTCTCCTGCTCGGCTACCAACTCGGCGCGCTGGGCTTCGATGTCGGCTGCGGTGGTGGGGTGGCGGGTCATTTCGTCCTCCATTTTCGTCTCGCGCAGCCCCCTCTTTTCAATTCCACCATCAGGCAATCACGATCCCGTAACGATTCCATGCGGTGCGCCGATCGTCACGGCCTGCGTGTTGGGTGTCGGCGAACGTGTGCCCTGTTGACGCGGTGCCTTCGGATAGGTACGCTGAGGACGTCGATTCGCCTTCCGCCGTCACGAGCTATCCCCGGGTTCCAGCCCGAGGCTCCTGGCGGCGGAATCGATCATGGCCCCTCACCTTCCCCACTGTCAAGAGCCGATCCCACCGTGGCCTATCTGGCTATGCTCCGCCTCCACCCACGCCGCGCAATTCACCACTTGCATCCCTCGCAACCTTGTGCCATCGTGGCCATGGAGGTTTGCATGAGCAAGAACGACAAGAGATCGCCCGAGAGTGACGCCCTTTGCCAAGCCCTCGGCCGAGCCGTCGCGCGGTTGCGTGAGTCCGCTGGATACGAGAATCGGGAGCGCTTCGCATCTGCGTCAGGCGTGCCCGCCGCAACGCTTTCACGGGTCGAGCGAGGGGAGTCATGGCCATCCGCACGCACGCTATCGGCCATCATCTCGCACACGAGGCCCGGGTCGCTTCCGGGGGATGCTCTCGCTGCGGCTCTGAAACCGCAGTGATTCCGCGGTGCTGCAACTTTTCTTGCAAGCGGTGCGTTTTTTCTCTTGCAAACCGTGCAAGGGATGGTAGACTCCACTCATGAACGACGCAGCAACCACGGAGCACGACATGAGAGACGCAACGCAGGCGACCATCGAGCACACCGACGACATCCGCGAATACCTCGACATCATCCGCGCCGAGTTGGACAAGATGAACGACGAAACCGACTCGCCGTCATGGTCCCACGTCGGCTCGCTCGCTCACATGTCCCACGAGCTGCGCGAGATCGTGGCGTTCGTCCGCAACGAGGAAAGGTAGAGACATGCCCACCGCCGCCACCATCCCATCCCAAGACCTCGCCCGCATGATCCTCGGCGAGATGACCGACAAGGACCGCCGCGACTACACCCGCGAGGCGTGGGCCATCGGCGTCCAGAATCAGATCGACTACTCCGATGCGCCGTACCGCGATGTGACCGCGGCCGACGTGCTCGACCACCTCGACGCGATGATCGAGGCCACCCGATGAACAACGCAGCCACCACGGAGCGAGACATGAACCTCATCGACGCCGTCACCGAGTCCATCACCGCTCGCGCGCTCCCCTTCCCCGTACACGCTTCCATGGGCGCTGGCGAATTCATCACCCTCACCGTCCGCGTTCGATGCGCCGGGCGTGAAAGCGCCGAGTCCGTGTCCTTCCCCACCCCCATCGATCCGGTCCTCCTCGACGGCCTCAACTCCGCTATGGACCGCATGATCACCAAGGGCAACCTCGCGCAGCACATGGGGATGGAGGTCTTCTAGTGGGGGCCGCTGCCTACTACCGCGGGAACGCTGTGATCACGGCGCAGATCAACCGTGACCTCGGCATCCCCGAGCCGAACTACAAGCCGACGCCGAGACCCGCGGACTGGGGCAGCAAGGTCCGCGCGAAGGCCGACAAGCGAGCGGCTGGGATACTGCACTACTGGACGGTCCTGCAGGGCCGTGAGGCGCCAACCATGGAAGACCTCGCCGACATGATCCAGCAGGGGATCGGCTGCGGACGATCCACAGCTGAAGACGCAGCACAGCAGGCGCTAGCCGACAAGAAAGGCCACCCGATGACCATCACCGTCACCATCGCAACGCAGACGCACCCCAAGGGCGGGCACTGGTACACCATCACCGACGACGGGCCCACGGGTGTCGGATTCATGGAAACCAGCGCGATCGGATCGGACCTCGCACACGACGATGCCGCGGACAGGGCGCGGGCGCTGCGTGACGAGGGACACACCGTCCGGATCGTCGAGGCCACCCGATGACCACCCCCTCCCAAGACCTCGCCCGCATGATCATCAACGAGATGACCGACGACGACCGCCGCGACTACACCCGCGAGGCGTGGGCCATCGGCGTCCAGAATCAGATCGACTACTCCGATGCGCCGTACTGCGATGTGACCGCGGCCGACGTGCTCGACCACCTCGACGCGATGATCGGGGCGACGCGATGATCGAATGCAACTGCAGTTGTACCGACTACGACGTCCCCGAGGTCTTCCGCGAGGAGTGGCGGCGGGCGGCGAAGCAGCACACCTGCTGTGAGTGCCACGACCCCATCGAGGTAGGCGAGGAGCACGAATACGCCACCGGATGCTGGGAGGGCACCTGGGACACGTTCAGGACGTGCCAGGGCTGCCTCAACATGCGCGCCCGCTTCTGCCCGGACGGGTGGCTGTATGGCCAGCTCGGCGAGGCGGTGTACGAGTGCACGGGCATCGACCCCTACACGATCCCGACGCAGGATGACATCGACGAGGAGGAGGACCGATGAACAACCCCGCCGAGCTCCCCCTCTACGCCGACCGGCTGTGGCAGCACGCCACCCGCTGCGAGTGCGGCTCCCAGATGAACGCGCATCCCGACGGGCCCGACGCCTGCGGGTGCGTGGTGTGTCGGGAGTGCGGGGGCGACCTCGAAGGCGACGGGGCGGGGGCTTGCTGCTGCGATGACGAGCCCATGCACGGACAGGACCACGAGGAGGATGACCGATGAAAAGCGACCCGATCGAAACGCTCGCACGCGAAGCAGCGCGGATCTGTTTTTCCGAAGGCGCGACCATATCAAGCCGCCGCAGGTGGTGGACGTGCATGACGGGCCTTGACGCGATGCGCCTTGCTCGACGTGTCAGCGCGATCGGGTGCTACGTCGAACGTGACCGCAACGAGATCAGGATCACGATCCAAAGGGAGCAGCAGTGAGCAACTACGAAGACACCATCGCCGAGATCCGAGCCCTGCAACTTGAGGCCGAGATCGACATCGACGCATCCGTGTGGGATGGCACCACGCTCCATTGCTCGTGCTGTGGGCAGGCCCTCGGTACGTTCGTTCAGCAGGATGCGCCGTGCTTCTGCGAGATGTGCAACGAGATCGTGCGGCTGTTGATGAGCAAGAACGGCAAGATCGAGGCCGCCCGATGATGCCGCTCGGTGAGTACCGCCCCATCGACCCGCCGCAGCCCAGGCTACGGCACGAGGAAGACCCCGACCCGCGGGAGCCGCAGGACGAATACCCGGATGACGACCTCGACGGGCCGCCGGATGCGTGGTTGCCCGACGGATGGTGGCACGACGACAAGCCCTGACGCAGGCGCGTGATAGATAGAAACCAACGGCGTAGACGCCGAGTAGGAGGGACCATGCGAGAGTTGACGAACGACGAAGTGGCCGAGTTGCGCGAGATGGGCGACCGGCTCGCCGAGATCATGACCGACGCTGGCTATCTACACATCGAGGTGAGCCATCACGCCCCCATTCCGGCAGTGCCGGCCGGGTGGACATCGATCAGCGTGGCGACGACGGAACACCCCGCCAACGCGTGCAGCGAGAGCAGCAAGGATTACAGCGTCTTCGCGGGGTGGGAGTCCTGCGGCGTGAAGTACCTGCACGCAGAGCGCAGCCGATGACCGCCCGCGCCGCCGCCCTGCTGCTGCTGCTCGCCATCACCGCGGGCATCGCGTGGCATCTGGCCTACGTCCGTCCGCATGACAAGCGCTTGCACGAGATCGCCGAGTGCATGGGTGCCGATCAGTCCCGCGAGCGCTACGCCGCCTGCGCCACGGAGACGCCATGACCATCCCAGCCCCCGACCCCGGAATTTACCACGCGGTTCCCTTCGCCGACTATCTGGCGTGGGACGCCGTGTCATCGTCGTACCTGCGCGACCTGCTGCCGCCGAGCACCCCGGCGAAGGCGCAGCACAAGCGCACCCACCCCCGGGACTCGTCGGCGTTCGCGTTCGGCCGCGCCGCCCACGCGCACATCGTGGACCCGAAGTCATGGGCCGATGCGTTCGCCGTCGAGCCCGTCTTCGAGAACTCCGCGCGTACGAAGCTCGGCAAGGATGAGCGGGCCGAGTTCGCCGCGTCCATCGAGGGCCGTCAGCCCGTGTCACATGCCGACTACGTCAAGATCTCGGCCATGTACCGGGCCGTGTGTGACCACGGCGCTCACGCCTCACTCACGGGCGCCCCCGAGGTCTCGGTGGTGTGGGATGACCCCGCGTCCGGCATCCGCTGCAAGGCACGCCCTGACGTGCTCACGGGCACCTTCGCCAGCGACTACAAGACCACGCGCCTCGACACCGTGGACGCGGGCAAGTGGTCAAGGGAGATGACGACGTACCGCTATCACTTCCAGGCGGCCATGTATCTCGAGGGCTTGCTGGCGGCCGATGGCGTGGCCCGCTCATTCCGCTTCGTGCCGCAGTCGAAGATCCCGCCCTACCCGGTGGCTCACTACGACCACCCGTACAGCGACCCGTGGCTCGAAGCCGGGCGCACCATGTACCGCAAGGCCCTGGAAATCCACAGGATATGCACAGCCACGGGATCGTGGCCGGGCCACCCCAACGAACCGCAGGCGCTCGGTTGCCCCCCGTGGGTGATGGAAGACGCCGACGCAGTAGAGAGGAAGGCAATCGATGTCTGGTAGCAGCGACACAACCACGCACGAGAGCCCGCAGATCTTCGCCCTGATGGGTGAGGCCATGCGGCAGATCCAGCCCATCGGCAAGGACGGCACCAACGAGGCGCAACGGTACAACTTCCGCAGCGCGGACGCGGTGTTCGCCGCAGCGCAGCCCATCCTGGCGGGGCTGGGTATCTTCGTCGCCCCCCGCGTCGTCGAGCGCGTCACGTCCGGGCGCGCCGCAGGCATGCCGGACAAACAGACCTTCGCCGACCTGCTCGTCGAGGTGCGATTCTACGCCCCCGACGGCTCCCACGTGGCCGCCATCGTCAACGGGTTTGGCGCCGACTCGCTGGACAAGGCAGCGAACAAAGCACACACCGCGGCGATCAAGCTGGCCGTCTGCGAGGTGTTCCTCATCCCCACCCCGGAGGCCATCGACAGCGAGGCCGGGCGGCAGGCCGGGGCCACCGAGAAGATTCTGCAGGACGCCAAGAACCAGCTACTCGACGAGGTCGCGCACATCCTCGAGTCAGCGCGATCGGGTATGGGCGTGCGGGCGTGGGCAACGAAGGTTAGCCGCGCGGTGCTGCACAAGGACAAGCCGGAAACCATCGCCGACGTGGACCGCCTGTTCGTGGCCGTGCGATCCGGCGACTTCGACACGATGACGGGCGACTACATCCCGCCCGGTGACGTCATCGACGCGCCCGTACTGCGATACGACCCCGGACAGGGCTCGCTGCTCTGACACGCAACAGCGGCACTTACAGGCGCCATGGAGGGAAGATCATGACCATCACCACGAAGACCGAGACCGTGACCATCGAACGCACCGTGACGCAGGTGATCTGCGATCTCTGCACCGCCGAGTTGGAGTCCTTCGCCGACGGCGACGGCTTCGACCCGGAGCGCGGCATCGAGTGCGAGATCACCCTCGGCAGCAAGACGCACATCCTCACCGACTTGTGCGGCCCCTGCGCGCAGTACGTCGCCGACAAGGTGGCCGAACTCGTGACCCCGATCTCCCGCGTCCGCACGTACGGCAGCAAGCGCAGCGCGGCCGAGGGTGGCGACGATGGCGAGTGACACCGGCGACGCGCTCAAGACCTGCTGGACCTGCGCGCATTCCGGCTACCCGATCCCGCGTGGCGACTACTGCGATACGTGGGCCGACGACGAGAGCATCCACCTGTGGTGGGACTCCATCGAGCCCGACGTCGACGACGACTCCAACATGCCCGCGCGCGACTGCGGGCCGTGTCCGGGGTGGGGGGAGAGAAACGATGGGGAGATGGGGAGGTGACGATGCAAGCCACGGTAGACGCAACCATCACGGTTCACAGCCCACCGGAGGGGCTTGCCCTGCGGATCGTCGACGCGCTGACCATCGGCAACCCGGCGTACCTCGACGCAGAGGATCGTATGCAGCCAACGGAGGGCATGGACGCCGAGCTGTGCTATGCCACGCGCGACGGTGACGATCTGATCCTCCCTCGAGGATTCGGTGCCGAGTTGCGGGAGTTGTGCCGGCGCAATGGCGTGGGCCTCGAGTGCGACTGGGGAGGGCTTGCCCGTGGTGAGCCGCTGGACTTCGCATGCCGCCCAGAGATCGTGTCGCGTGACTACCAAGCGCAGGCCGTGCGCGCGATGATTCACCATCATCAGGGCGTGGTCGTGGCTCCCACCGGCAGCGGCAAGACCGTGATCGGATGCCTCGCCGTCGGCGCGGTGGGCCGCTCGGCGTTGATCGTCGTGCACACGATGGACCTGCTCGACCAGTGGCGCGAGGCGTTCTCGATGGTGTACGGCATGGAGGCCGGGATCGTGGGTGGCGGAAAGCGCGAGTGGGCACCGATCACCGTGGCCACCGTGCAGACCCTCCACCGGCTCGGCCGTGCCGAGGTGCTCAAGCGTGCGCAGGGATTCGGAGCCGTCATCCTCGACGAGCACCATCACTCCGCGGCGAGCACATGGTGGGAGTTGCTGACGTGGCTCCCGTGCATGAACCGCTGGGGGCTCACCGCCACGCCTGTCCGTGAGGACGGGTTGACGCCGCTGCTGTGGTGGGGCGTGGGGCCGCTGCTGTACACGGTGGAGCACAGGGGGCTCATTGAAGACGGGCATCTGGCCAAGCCGAGGATCTGCGCGGTGCACACGGGCTGGACGTTCCCACGGTTCGACGAGGCAGCCGCGCGGTTCAAGCAAGCCGAGGCCGAGGACCGCGGGCACTGGCCGGTCAAGAACGCGAAGATGGCCAAGGACAAGGCGTTCAAGGCCATGATTGACGCCATCACCGAGGACGGGCCACGCAACGCTGGGATCGTGGATCTCGTGCGGCGGGAGGTGGCTGACGGCCATCAGGTGCTCGTGCTGTCCGGCCGTGTCGCGCACTGCCAGTCGCTGTGCAAGCTGCTGCAGGATGCGGGAGTGGACGCCGACGTGGTGACGGGCAAGACGGCAAAGAAAGCCAGAGCGGCAAAGCTCGGGGCGCTGCGCGAGGGCTCGCTGCCCGTGGTGTGCGCCACCCAGCTAGCCGATGAAGGGCTCGACTGCCCGAAGTTAGACCGCGTGGTCGTGGCGCTACCTGCGCGGAGCAAGAGGCAGGCAACGCAGCGCATGGGCCGAACGATGCGCCCGGGGCAGGGCAAGGAGCCCGTCGTGTTCGACCTCGTTGACGACGTGGGCATCCTCAAAGGCCAGTGGTCGAGCCGGCGCGCGGCCTATCGTAAGGCGCTCGGAAGCGCCGAGGTTTACACCGAACGCTGGGACTGATAAGCTACGGATCGTCTCCTGTGGATAGCAGAAGCCACAGGGCGAAAGGGTGAGATGTCCAGCTACAGACCGCACGAATAGCCGTCCCCCTCACCTCGGTTGTCCGTGCGCCCCTGCCCTCTCCCGGCTGCTACCGGGAGGGGGTGCTGGAGCCCCTCGATGGATACGGGACACTTTGACGGAGCATGCGAGCCCGGTAACCCGGGCGGCACGGGCGCATGGGGATTCGTGATCGAAGACGACGAGGGCTGCGTGATAGGAACAGGCAGCGGCACCATCCCGCCGAACCCTCGCCTGACGAACAACGTGGCCGAGTACGGCGCTGCGATCAAGGCGGTACTGCACTACAAGAGCACCGACCGGCCAGGGCCGCTTCTGCTGCGCGGTGATAGCCAGCTCGTCGTCAAGCAGATGCAAGGCCAGTGGGGCATCAAGAGCGGCTACTACGCCAAGGCGGCGCGCAAGCTCCTTGATATCCTCGACGGGATAGCGTTCGAGGTGCAGTGGGAGTGGGTGCCGCGGGATGAGAACGAAGCAGCGGACAAGCTCACCGCCGAGGCGCTGGCCGCGGTGGGCATCCAACGGCGCGAGCGGCCCGACGGAGGAGCGGATGTCACGACCAAGCAACGGGCATTCCTGTCCAGGTTGGGCGTCACCGATGAACCGCGGGATCGCAAGCACGCCTCGGCGCTGATCAGCGAGGCGCTCGCCCATGAGTAGCCTGCTTGACGCGGCGCTGGAATACGCCGCCCGCGGGTGGGCCGTGTTCCCGCTGGAGCCCGGACAGAAGCGCCCGCTTGGAAGGCTCGCGCCGCACGGATGCCGCAGCGCTACGACGGACGAACAGACGATCCGCGGATGGTGGGAAGACACTCGCAACGCCAACGTGGGGATCGCCACAGGTGACGCGTCTGGACTCGCTGTGGTGGACGTGGACGGGGACCAGGGCGCGAGAACGTGGGAAGTCCTGCTCGTCGGGCGGGACATAACGGCACCCACGCTCACGTCAAGGACTCCGCGTGGCGGCTATCACCTCGTCTACCGCAGGCCGGATGACGGGTTCCGCAACAGCGCCAACGGTCTCGGCGAGATGGTCGACACCCGCGGCGACGGTGGGTACATCGTGGCCCCGCCGAGCATCGCAAACGGCAAGGTGTACAGGTGGGACGATGCCGGCGCTGTGGTTGCCCCGCTGCCCGAATGGATACTCGAGGCAATGGCCCCGCCTGATGTCGAGTACGACCGCGGGACGCCCGTGTCAGATGACATGAACGACCGCGAGCGCAGGCGTGCGGCAGCATGGGCCAAGGGCACGCTGCGTGATCGCGTCGAGAGGATGAGTGGATGCGCGGAGGGAGGGCGCAACGCGCGCCTGTACGCCTCCGCGATCGACGTGGGCAAGTGCGTGGGTGCCGGGGTGCTCGACTACGCCGACGCGGCGCAGCAGCTCCACGCAGCAGCAGCAGCAGCAGGGCTCGTCGACAAGGAAATCAGAGGCACCATCAAATCAGGCATGAGTCGCGGGATGAAAGATCCGTTGGAGTTGCCCGAAGACGACAGGCCGGATCGCACGCCGCCGGCCTACGATGCGCCACGCGCCGACCCACGAGAGCACCTGCACGTCGTTCCGCCCCCCGACGACGGAGACGAGCCCCCGTGCGAAGCCAAGCCCCACTGGTACAACCTCACCGACGTTGGCAACGCGGACAGGTTCCGGGACGACCACAGGGATGGTCTGCGCTTCTGTTCGGACATCGGAGGCTGGCATCGCTGGACGGGGCAGCGGTGGGAGATGGACCGCATGGGCCGGGTGGTGGAGATGGCCAAGGGAACGATCGCGGGGATCGGCGTGGACGGGATCGACGGGTTCGACGACAAGACCGTAGACGCGCTGATCAAGCACGCCAACCGCTCCGAAGGCGCCAACCGCCTGTTCTCCATGCTGCGACTTGCTGAGTCGTCACCGCCGCTACCCGTACGCACCGAGGACTGGGATCGCAACCATTGGCTGCTGTCGGTGAAGAACGGCACCGTGGACCTGCGAACCGGCAAGCTGCGGCAAGCCACGCAAGACGACCTGATTACCAAGTCCGCGGCCGTCGAGTACGACGAGCAGGCCGAGTGCCCGCGGTTCCTGAAATTCATGGAAGAGGTCATGCTCAAGCGCTGGGATCTCGTGGACTACATCCAACGAGCGATCGGCTACTCGCTGACGGGCTCCACGCGCGAGCAGTGCTTGTTCTTCCTGCACGGCGAGGGCAGCAACGGCAAGTCAACCCTGATGAACACGATCCGAGACATCCTCGGCGACGACTACAGCCAGAGCATCGAGCCAGCGCTACTGCTCGACAGAAACAAGTTCGGCGGTGGACCGACTCCGGAGATCGCCCGGCTGCGTGGCGCCCGGCTCGTCACCACGTCTGAGCCCAACCCGGGCAAGCGACTCGACGAGGCGTTCATCAAGGGCATCACCGGCGGTGACCCGCTGACGGCAAGGTTCAACCGGCAAGATACGTTCCAATTCACGCCTGTCCTCAAGTTGTGGTTCTCCGCCAACCACAAGCCGCGGATCGTCGGCACCGACCATGCCATCTGGAGACGCATCAAGCTCGTGCCGTTCGAGGCCAAATTCGAGGGCGACCAGATAGACCCAGACCTCGAGGAGAAGTTGCGCGCCGAGTGGCCGGGCATCCTGCGGTGGGCCGTCGAGGGCTGCGTGCTGTGGCAGTCAAGCGGCATCAAGGAACCCGAAGAGGTCAAGATGGCCACGGCCGAATACCGCGGCTCCCAGGACATCCTCGCGCCGTTCATCGAGGAGTGCTGCATCGTCGAGGGCGATTGCGACTGCACGGTGGGAGAGTTGTACGACGCCTACCGCAAGTGGGCCGAGAACAGCGGGGAGAAGCCCTACAGCAAAAAGAAGCTCGGCATGATGCTCGACGAGCGCGGATTCTCCAAGGTCAAGGTCTCCGGCGGCATCCGCGTCCGCAAGGGCATCAAGCTTCGCGGCGTCGAGACCCAGGCCGGGATGGGGTACGGGGGAGACCGTGACTAGGGTAGCCGAGGCAGCGGCGGCAGGGCGCATTTGGGCGCATCGGATCTCGATACGCCACAAAACGCGCACAGAAAAAAAGCAACGAAATCATATACTTATAGTTTTGGGCGCATTGTGGCGCGTTTTACTAGGGTTGACCTTATCACGTAGGTGCGCACATGCGGCAGAGGGATCCCTTCGCGCATGTACGATGGGGGTGAACACTAGGAAAAACGCGCACAACGCGCCACTAGTCGAAGCTAACATGGTGGAAGCCTGCGAAATCACAGCAAAAAACGGCGGGCGCGTTTTCGCGATCCGATACGCCCTGCCTGTGGATAACTCAAAAGGTGGAGGCATTCCGATGGGCGCGATGGAGCTGATCGACTTGGCGAAGGCGAGGGCCGCGGCGTGGGCGATGGTAGCCCGTGACCAGCAACGATGAAGGAGGGATGAGATGACCTTGATCTGCGAATCTTGCGAGCAACCGATCGAACGAATGGAGGACGCTTGGGGTGAGTGGTTCGCCCTCAGGGATACCTCGGACAGCAACGGCAGGATGCTTGCCCGAAGATTCAGAATCGTTCACCACTTCACCGCGTCACCGAGGAACCACCTGCCCGAGGGCTGCTACTACGAAAAGAACAGGCCGCTCGACGAAAACGGGGACAAGATTTTTGTCATGGACACCCACCTGAGATCGATCCTTTTCCGCGGCAGAAAGCTGTTGAAGGACTACACGTTCGATGATCCGATCGCGGTGCTGGAGAAGATGGAAGCGGCACAGCGGGAACTCGGCCCGAAGCCTCAGAAGGCGAAGCCGGCGCGGCCGAAGAGGGCCAAGGGCGGACGTAGAAAAGGCAGCAGGCGATGGAGCGACGACGACCCTGTCGGCCTGAAAAGGCAGCGACTGGTCAAGTGGCTGATGTCGAAGCCGCGGAGGGTGCCGCTCGACGAGGCCAAGCTGATCGCCGTCAGGAAGTATCCGGAGTGACCAGCACAGAGTGACCCGCGGCAGGCGGGAGATGGAGGGGTGATGACGAAGGCAGAAGACATGAAGGCCGAGGCGCTCCAACTGCAGAAGCGGCTCGACGAGGTGCTCGACGAGTTGCGCCGCACGAAGCACGCGGGGAAGCACGACTGCTACACCTGCTGCCTACGGGTGCGCGGCTGGTGCTCGATCCCTCGATGGCTCGACGAGAACCGCGAGGGCACCTCGTTGATGGACGACGCCAAGGACTGCCCGGGGTGGAAGGAGGGATCATGACCTGGACCAAGGAACGACACGAGGCGGCGAGGGGGCGGTGTGATCAGCGGGACTGCCTCACCTGCGGGCATCACGAGATCGGGCCGACTCCAGAGGCGTGCATGCCATGCGTCGAGCCTGACGACGTGCAGTACACCCCCGGCGATCTGCATGCAGCCTTGGACCGCATCGAGGAGTTGGAGGCAGCGCCCCCGCCGCTTCCCTGCGATGGGTGCATGCACGACGACGGCGACTACTCGCAGCAACCGTGCCAACCATGCTCACGTAACCCGTACATGCCCGACGAGTATCAGGCGGCGAAACCATGACCCGCCTCTACATCCGCGCAGGCTCCCGCTACGTCAGGGCCACCGACGCAGAGGTCATCCGCGCGGTGCTGATCTGCGCCACGCTACGAGGGAAGGTCACCGCCGCGCTGCTGCGGATGATGGAGAGGATGGGGAGATGAGCGACGAGAGGCACCGGAATTGCCACACGTGCGAGCGCGACTACGCCGAATACCTCGACGACGATGGGAACAGCGTGCACCACTGCCGCCGCCCGTTCGCGGCGCAGGCATGGCTTGAGGCGACGCCGATAGATGACATCGGCATGCCGCCCACCGAGACGGAGCCGTGCCCGGGGTGGGAGGCGAAGGAGGGG
>Ga0233442_1002288_pt1 | contig 12952 bp, 9 predicted proteins | sample SI_123_September_3_FD_182789 | JGI IMG/M metagenome (GOLD analysis project Ga0233442, IMG submission 182789) | Seawater microbial communities from Saanich Inlet, British Columbia, Canada - SI_123_September2016_150_MG | ecosystem: Environmental > Aquatic > Marine > Inlet | place: Canada: British... | reverse complement strand
GTTATAGTCAAATCAAAGGTGCTAAGCTTGTTGCCTTGTGTGATTTGTCCGTTACTAAGGCAAAGAAAATTTCAGATTTATTTAATATTGCGGCATATGATGATATGGATAAGATGATGCAGAATGAGGATGTTGATGTCGTCGTCGTCTTAACGCCTAGTGGTCTTCATGCTGAGCATGTGATTAATCTTGCAAAATATGGTAAAAATATTATGGTTGAAAAACCAATGGCCTTGACTTTAAATGATGCCGATGCAATGATCGAAGCATGTGATTACAACAATTGCCGACTTTTTATTATTAAACAGAATCGTTTTAATGTTCCAGTAATTAAGTTGCGTGAGGCGCATCAAGCAGGCCGATTCGGTCAGCTAATTTTAGGGACGGTGCGTGTGCGTTGGGCTAGGCATCAGCCTTATTATGATCAAGATGCTTGGCGAGGAACGTGGGCAATGGATGGTGGAGTACTTACCAATCAGGCAAGTCATCACGTTGATATGCTAGAGTGGATGATGGGCGATGTTGAATCGGTATTTGCCCGTTCTATTACCGCTCTTGCTGATATCGAAGCAGAAGATACAGCTGTTGTTACACTCAAGTTTAAGAATGGCGCGCTTGGCATTGTTGAAGCAACTACGGCAACCCGTCCTCGCGATCTTGAAGGTTCAATTTCAATTTTAGGGGCTAATGGTAGTGTGGTAATTGGCGGGTTTTCTGTTAATCAGATGCAATCTTGGGCTTTTGAAAAGGAGGAAGAGGGTGATGATGAAGTTTTGGAAAAATATTCAGTTAATCCTCCCAATGTTTATGGTTTTGGTCATCAAGCCTATTATGAGCATGTAGTAGATTGTCTCTCACACGGTGGACAGAATTTGGTGGACGGTCTAGAGGGGAGAAAGAGTATTGAGTTAATAAGTGCTATCTATGAGTCAATTGAAACTGGCAAAGAAGTTTTTCTACGTTTTAAACCGAAAAAGTGTAAATTGGGTCAGAGAGAATCCAAAGGAAGTTAGTTGATGTCATCAAATATTGCAAGTACGGCAATTATTTATCCTAATGTTAAGCTAGGCAAAGATGTGATAGTTGAGGATTATTGCATAATTGGATTACCATTTAAAGGAATAAAGAATGAACAAACTGTTATTGGGGATGGTTCTATTATTCGATCTGGAACTTATATTTATGCAGGTAATAATATTGGAAGGTGTTTCCAAACAGGGAATAAGGCCAATATACGCGAACTAAATAAAATTGGTGATAATGTTTCTGTTGGTACGCTGTCGGTTATAGAACATAATGTAATAATTGGTGACAATGTGCGTATACATACACAAGCATTCATTCCCGAGTATACAGTACTGGAAGATGATTGTTGGCTGGGCCCGAATGTCGTTTTGACAAATGTAAGCTATCCAAAACATCCAACAGTACAGAGTAATTTTAAGGGTGTTATAGTATCTAAAAATGCAAAAGTAGGTGCGAACGTAACGTTATTGCCAGGAGTAAAGGTGGGTGAAAATAGTTTAGTTGGCGCTGGAAGCACAGTTATTAATGATGTAGATAATGGAGTTATTGTGGCCGGTAGTCCTGCTAAAGTTTTAAGAGATATTGATTATTAATGATTAAGTTTTTAGACTTGCATACACAATACTTATCAATTAAAGATGAGGTTGATTCAGAAATCGCATCCGTAATTAGCGAAAGTGCTTTTATCGGTGGTAGGCATGTTAGAGAGTTTGAAGAGAATTTTGCTGAGTACCAGCAGGCAAAATACTGTGTAGGGGTTGGCAATGGTACAGATGCATTAGAAATTGCTATCGAGGCACTTAATCTACCAAAACATAGCGAGATCATTGTTCCGGCAAACAGTTTTATAGCCAGTGCCGAAGCGATCGTACGTTCAGGGCATAAAATTGTATTTTGTGATATAAGCGCTGATAATTACACCATAAATTTAGAAGATTTAAAGAGAAAAATCACCTTAAATACTTCTGCGATTATAGCGGTTCATCTCTATGGCCACCCTTGTAATATGGATTTACTACTTGCAATAGCTAGAAAGCATAACCTGAAAATTATAGAAGACTGCGCTCAAGCACATGGCGCAGAATACAAAGGTAAAAGAATCGGGGCTATTGGCGATGTAGGGTGTTTTAGTTTTTATCCAGGTAAGAATCTTGGCGCTTATGGTGATGGCGGTGCGATTATTACCAACAATGAGAAAATAGCAATAAAATGTAGAATGATAGCTAATCATGGCCGTACTGAAAAGTATAATCATGAATTTGAAGGACGTAATTCCCGTCTAGATGGCCTACAAGCAGCAATATTAAATGTAAAACTTCAGTATTTAGATATTTGGACTGATCATAGAATTATGATTGCAAATATCTATATTGATGAGATGAAAAACATAACAAAAATTAAGGTACCTATAATAAGCGGTTCGGTAAGACATGTTTATCATCTTTTTGTTATTAGGTTTCCAGAGCGAGACAAGTTAAAAGAGTACTTAAAGTCAGAAAAAATAGAGACGGGTATACACTATCCAATTGCATTGCCTAAGCTCCAAGCATTTAATTATATTAATGGTGATTACGATAAATTTACAGCATGCCAAATTGATAAAAATTTATTAAGCCTTCCTATAGGGGGGCATGTTTCTGTAGATGATGCCAAACGAGTGACTGATTTGATACGAAATTTTTGACAATCTTATATGAAGATCTTTTATTTAGCTCGACTCTTTTCAGGTCTTGAAAGTAGTTTTATTTCTAAACAATGGTCTCCGACAGGAATACCTACAATTTATAGGGTTATTGAAAAGATTGACGAGACACATGAACCCTGTTTTATATTTACAGCAAAAGACTCCGGCCCTGGTTGTTTTTCATTATGGCATGAATCTAATGATAAGAAAATATCCATCAATGGCTTAAACCATGATGTAACTATAGTCTCTGGTATAGATTTTTTTCCAGCATGGTTTAGTAAAAAAATTAGGGTGATATTACGTGAAATACGTCAGACGGTTTTAATCCTTTATAAAATTTATAAATTTAAACCTGATGTATTGTATTGTGATCATGCTAATGTAATTATTGCAGCTATTTTCTCTAGGATCCAAAAACATACTTTAGTAGTATTTAGAGTGATGGGCGTGAATCAGTTTATGCGTACATCTCTTTCAGGGTCTAATATTTATCATCGTATATATAGTTGGGCATATAGATCACCATTTTCCCTTGTTATCTGTACCCAAGATGGTAGCGGGGTAGAAAAATGGACTAGTCAGGCGTTATCTGAAAGTGTTAAAACTGAAATTTTACTTAATGGCACAGATTATTTTATTCCAGGAGGTAGTATTGATCCAATGCTTAGTAACTTACCATCTGATAAAGTCATTATTATGTTTGTTGGAAAACTTGAAAAATATAAAGGATGTTATGAGTTTGTTCAAGGAGTATTAAACTTAGTTGTTAATAAAACTCCCAATATGCATGCACTGATTATCGGTAGCGGCACAGAAGAAAAAAAAATAGTAGAACTTGTAAGCGATGCAGGAGCAAGTAATTTTTTTACTTTTATTAAACTTCTTCCGCACAGTCAAATCTTGCATGCGCATTCTATATGTGACATCTACGTATCAATGAACCACTTGGGTAACTTAAGTAATGCAAACCTTGAAGCGATTCAATCAAATGATTGTATGATTATTTCAACACCTCAAGAAAGTAAGGGCATTGATGAAGTTACGGCATCACTGTTAGGAGAGTCTGTTATTACTGTCCCAATAAATCAGCCAGATAAGTTATCTGATGCACTTTCAATCTTAATTAGCTCGAAAAGTAAAAGAGAAGCGATGTCACAAAGTATTAGAGAAATAAAAAAAAGCTTTATTTGGTCTTGGGATGATCGCATAAACATTGAGCTAGATATAATTAAAAAGCTCGAGAGAGGTTCTACTGAAAAAGAATAAAAACAATAATAAGCGTAAAATCTTTATATCTCATTTTGTAGGTCTTTCTGGTATTGGTGGTGTACAGAGAAATTTTTTGGAATATATTAATAACCAAGTAATATCAGAGAGTAAATTTGTACACAAGGTTTATACTCTAGGAGAGATTGATCCACAATATAAGTTATTAGTTGAAGTTTATAATATAAGGAAGTTAACAAATTTACTATTATTGATTTTAGATATGATTTCTAGAAGGAAGATTGTTCACTTTTACAACAATCTTTCTAGTTTAAAAATGGCAGTACTCTTATTTTTATTACCAGTAAGCAATATAATTCTCCATGAACGAGGCACTGTTTGGAATATTCCATCATCTCGCGGAATATTGTTAAGGTTTGTTGCCTGGAAGGCGCGTTTAATATTGGCTAATTCGAATGCAACTAAAATAATGTTAGAGAAAAAATTCCATATTTTGAATAAGAAAATAAGGGTATTACATAATGGTATCAATACATCAATTGAATGTACTAAGAGAAAGGTAGAACATGAGGATCCCCCATTTTTTCGTATTGGGTTCATTGGTCGTCTAGATGCACCAAAAGGCGTACATGTATTAATTGATGCGATGCATTACTTGACTGATAGTAGAATAAAGCTAGTTATAGCAGGTGATGGTACTCTTATCGATATTCTAAAGACTCAGGCATATGATTTGGAAAATGTATCTTTTATTGGGCGTGTGTCAGATCCATATAATTTCTTGAGTGGTTTAGATTTATTGGTGGTTCCATCAATACGTGAGCCACTTGGTAATGTCTGTCTTGAGGCTGGCTTATGTAGCATTCCAGTACTTGCTACAAATGTTGACGGAATACCAGAAATTATTAAGAATAAAGTTTCTGGGGAGTTGATTACTCCAACGCAAGTAGTTAGTTTTGAGACTACAAATAATTCTGTCTCTATACCAGAATTTACAGTTAACCCATTAACGGAAGAATTGTCCCCCCCTAAACAAATTAATTCAGAAATATTATCAGCTAAAATTCTTGAACTATCTACCTCACATGCATTGCTTAGAAAATATGGAAAGAACTTACATAAAATAGTAATGAATTATTTTAATATAAACCGTTATACGAATGAGTTGCACGATATTTATTTTAAAATGTAATTCTATTTTTAGCAAGCGTTAGAAATGGGAGGATTACAATCGCTTTAAATTGATATAATATAAAACTTTTTTTTTATAAACTATTGTAGGTAAATTATGAATGAGTTAATTAATATGAATGAGCTAATAACTCCAAATGTGGCACAATTAGATTTAATACCAACACTATTTAATTTTCTTATGTGTGTGGTAATGTCATTTATAGTGAGGGATTTTTACATAAAAAGATCTTTTTCTTTAACAGGAAAAATGCATATTGGCTCAATTATTCCTGTTCTTTCAACGGTAGTATTTCTTGTAATTATTGTAGTCAAATCTTCACTCGCATTATCGCTCGGATTAGTTGGTGCATTGTCTATCGTACGTTTTAGAACGCCGATTAAAGAACCTGAAGAACTTGTTTATTTATTCTTAGCAATTGCTATTGGTCTTGGATATGCAGCTGGACAAGTGCTGATTACAACAATAATAACACTATCAATTATTACTATAATTTATATATGGTTATCAAATAGAAAAATAGAAAAAACAAGCGAATATAATCTTATTGTTAAGTGGGCAAAAATAGATATTATGTTTGAAGACGTACTAAAAGAAATCACCCCTGTTGTTCAAAATTTAAAATTAGTTCGATTAGACAAAAGCTCTTCAGATAATACTTCAGTTATGTTAATAATTCCTAATGAAGATTACTCTATAGAATTGATTGCAAATAGACTTCATAAGTTGGATAGTGATATGAAAATTACATTTTTTGAAGCAAAGACTAATTGGTGATTATTGATTAGTAGCTTATAGTTAAGAAATATATTTAATGCATATCTAAAATAATATGGGCTTAGATATGAATAATCATAAGTAACATTTTTCTTGGAATTTTTTGAAGGAAGTACTCTAAAACTGTTTCAACCCAAATTTTTATAATGTTAATAAAAAATAAAAAATCACTATTATTTACAATATTAATAATAATTATTTTATTTTTGTTATCATTAGTTATGACTAAACAGCAATTAAACATTATTAAAGAAGACTCTGTTGAAAAAATGATGTCGTTAGATCTGGGTTTCTCAAGTCTAAGGCAGTTGGTTGACTATGGAAATTGGCATCACGAAGATTATCTTACAGTTGGCGAAAAACTAACTGCACTGATTTATTCTGTCCCAAAAATTGTTAAATATAAATTTTTTAATGATAAAGTATTTGAAAGAATCGATATACGCATTGATTTTTCTGATTATTTAAATTTAATGAAAGATAGGGATCGAGCAATTAAAGATACTATTCTCTCTAATCCAACAAAAGTTAATGCGATAATAAAACACAAAGGAGAGAAATATAAGGCTAAATTACGCTTAAAAGGCGATATGGGTGGCCATTGGACGAGTAAATATAGACTTAGTTTTAGGGTTAACATAAAAAATAATAGAAGTATTTTGGGCTTTGGTAGTTTTTCAATACATAAGCCTAGAGAAAGACAGTATCCATATGATTACACTTTTCAATCCATGGTTAGAGAGGCTGGAAACTTAGGATTAGTTACTACATTTGCGCATGTATTCGTCAATGGTGAAGATTGGGGAATTATGAATATAGAAGAGCATGTGTCTAAAAAATTTATAGAAAAACAAAATAGGAAAAGCTCTGTTATTGTTCGATTTTCGAATGAAAAACACTGGCTCTATGGCCATACATCGGAAAACCCTTATAGTCATTATAGGATATCAGACCCTTCTCTATTTTTACATTTATACAATAGTAAGAAATCCTTAAAAAATTTCCATCACAGGAAAATATATAGCTATATCTCAGATAATATTTTGCCTGGCGGTAAAAATATACACGACATAGACTCATTTTCCAGAGCATATATTATGTCTTTAGCATGGAACAATATGCATACGTTAGAGGACTGGAATGCTAGATATTATTTTAATCCTTATACTTTAAAGTTGGAACCTATAACAACAGACCAAGAATTTTGGATAGAGTCTTTAAAAAGTACTGAATCAGGTAGTAAATACGCTAATATTTTAGCGAATCAATCTTTTTTAGACAAGCTTCCTAAAAATTTAAATAAAGTTAATAAGGTTATATCTAATATAGATAAGCATCTATCACTTTCTCAATCTTTTTTCCCTGTAGATAAAAAGAAAAATGCTAAAATTGTTAAAGAAAATATGGAAAAAATTTTTTCTAAAACAGAAAAATATCTTATATCACCAATAATGGCACACAGTGAAAAAGGAAAATTGAGTGATAGAAATATAATTGTAAAACTGCCAACTAAGCAACAGGCCTCAGAATTTAAAGAGCATTTACATGTAAAACATTATACAGATGGAACTTTAGAATTGTACAACCTTCTTCCAGATAATGTTATTGTTAAAAATATTTTATTTAATGGTAAATCTCTTATAAAAAGAGAAATTATTGTTCCAAGTTATTTTCTAAGTCCAGAGCCTATAACTATAAGTACTTCAAATTTAGGAATTCACGACAACATGTTTGTAGTTAATACTGAATATAAAGGGTTTAGCAGAGTTGTTAAAAATAATATAACACTTGTTTCAGATAAAATAAATAACCCATTACTACTTAATACTGCGAATGATTTTGACTTTATTAATAAATTAGATGAGAAAAAATATGAAATTATAAAGGGTAATTGGAATGTAAATAAGCCAATAATAGTGGAGGGTGATTTACACATATCGCTAGGCACTAGTCTAGTATTTTCAAAAAATGCATATATTATTGTTAAAGGGTCATTAATTGCAATAGGCGGTGAAGATAATCCAATTACCCTTAAGGCAATATCAGACTCATGGAAGGGTATTTATGTATTAAATGCCGATAAGAAATCTCACTTTAAGAATGTAAATATTAGTAATTTGTCGGCATTAGAGGACGAATTACTTAAATTAACTGGAGGCATAACTTTTTATAAATCAGATGTTGATTTTGAAAATGTCAAAATAAATGATATTAAGGCTGAAGATGCCCTTAATATTGTTGAATCTAAGTTTACTTTAAATTCAGTTTATATTAACAACACTGTTTCTGATGGGCTAGATTCTGATTTTTCAAAAGGCAGTGTATCAAATTCAGAATTTTCAGATATTGGCGGAGATGCTCTGGACTTCTCAGGTAGTAATGTTTCAATTGTAGCAATTGAAGCAAATAATATTAAAGACAAAGCTATATCGGCCGGAGAGAAAAGCACACTAACCGTTAAAAATAGTACATTTAATAATATTGGTGTTGGTGTGGCATCAAAAGATGGAAGCTCGGTTACTGTTACAGATACCAAGATATTAGATTATAAGCTTTATGGAGCAATGACTTATCTTAAGAAAGATTTTTATGATATGCCAAGCCTTACAATTAATAATACTGTAGTATCTGATGGGCGTGCCTATATTAGACAAAAAGGAACCAGTATGACTGTTGATGGTATTGACATTCCAGAGACCAAGATAAGTGTTAAAAAACTATACAAAACTAAAGTGATGGCAAAGTGAGTCCAGACTATAGATATGAAATAAAGTTTGTTCTAGATAATTCTAGATTTGCTGATGCCATGCAGTGGTTATACAATGAAACTACTGCTATTAAAGCATATGATAATAGAACAGTTAATAGTATTTATTTTGATGATGTTAGCTTCTCGTCTGTAAGAGATAACCTTGCGGGCATACCACAAAGAAATAAATTTAGACTTAGGTGGTATGGCAATCAAGAATACAGTGTACCAATATTTGAAGTGAAAACTAAAAATGGTAGATTAGGCTATAAAACAACTTATCCAATCAACTCAATTAAAGATAGCTTAAAAGAACTTAATATTGATAATATTACATCTAAATGTATAAAAGATTTATTAGCATACAATATTATATTTGATGAACACTTAGTTCCCACGCTGCAAGTTAATTACGAAAGAGAATACTATGAAACTCATGATGGTATTCGTATAACAATAGACCAAGATATACAATTCTCAGATACTCAACTACACAGTACTCTTAATGAAAATAACTCTTTCCCTTACCCTTTTAAGGTTATGGAGATAAAGTTTAGACCAAATATGAAAGAATTGGTTTCAGAATTGATAAGACCTTTGCATATTACCCCCAAAAGACATTCAAAATATTTGATTGGTTTGGCAATGTTTGGATATGCAGTTTATATTTAGATATAATTTGTTTTTTTTTGGGATGAGTCAAGTGTGAAAAAAATAAAATATATTATATTAGGAGCTGGAGTATCAGGATTGGCATTTGCGGCAACATTAAAGAGAAATAATGAAAATAATTTTATTATAATAGATAAGGAAAGTAGTGTTGGGGGACTGTGTCGCAGTAAAAAAGTAGATGGTGCTCCACTTGATGTAGGAGGAGGTCACTTTTTAGATGCAAACAATAAGCAAGCTCTAGATTTTTTATTTAGCTTCTATCCAAAAAGTGAGTGGAATAAGTTCTTTAGAGTTTCTAAAATAGAATCAAAATATGGTGTTATTGACTATCCATATGAGTCTAACATATGGCACTTTCCAGTTGATATTCAAATAGAATATCTGAAATCAATAACTCGAGCGGGATCGAATAATGGCATAGATATGCCTGAAATATTCTCTGAATGGATTAAATGGAAGTTAGGAGGTAAGATTGCATATGATTATATGCTCCCATACAACCAAAAAATATTTTCGATTGACCTTGATCAGCTAGGTACTTATTGGTTATATAAATTACCAAATGTTTCATTTGAGGATACCTTAAGAGCTTGTTTGGAGAAGAAAATTCATGGTTCAATACCAGCACATTCATCCTTTTACTATCCTAAGAATGGTGGCTATGGAGTAGTTTGGGACAAGATCGGAGATTACTTACAGAAACATTTATATCTTAATACTCCACTAAATACACTTGATACAAGTAGTTTAATAGTTAATGGAGATTTTCAAGCAGACTATATCATAAACACCATACCATGGTCCGAAGTTAGTAAAAGTAGTATACTGCCTGCTGATTTAATTAAAGAGATTCAGTCTTTGAAGTATTCTGGAATAGATGTTGACTATTATGCTGAAAATGAGAAGACTGATGCACATTGGATATATGTACCAGACATTAATACCTCCTATCATAGGAAACTAATCAGAGGGAATTTTATACACAATGCTAAAGGATATTGGACAGAGACAAATTCTAAAAGAAGGGTTAAGGATAGTAAAAATATCACAAGGTTTGAAAATAAATATGCCTACCCAATAAATACAATTAATAAGCCGAAGTCAATTAAAAACATACTAGAATGGTTTAAAAGAAAGAGTATTTATGGTTTAGGAAGGTGGGGCACATGGGAACATATGAATTCAGATATTGCAACAGTAGAAGCTATTAAAATGGCAGAAATATTTATAAAAAAAGGTGATGAGTGGATAATGTAGAGAGTAAATCAGTAGCGCTTTGCCTGTTGACATGGAATGAATTGGAGGGCTGTAAATTAGATGTTCCAAAAATTGACTTGAAAAAATTTGATCAAGTTTATGCTGTTGATGGCGGTAGTGACGATGGCACAATAGAGTACATGGAAGAGCAAGGTATTGAGGTTATGAAACAGCCAGTAAGTGGCTATAATCAAGCCTATTTATATGCCTTCCAACAATGTAAGTGTGATGCATTAGTTTTATTTCATCCTAAAGGTACGACTTCTGTAGAAGATTTATACAAGTTTAAAGGTTATTTTGAGCAAGGTTATAGTCTTGTGATTGCCAGTAGAATGTTGGATGAGTCGTCCAATGAAGAGGACACATCGTTGTTCAGACCAAGAAAATGGTTTGTTAGAATTATCGCGCTCTACTCTTATATTTTGTGGGGCCAATTTAAAGATAGAATCTTATGGGATGTATTGCATGGATATAGAGGGATGCGAGTAACGGATTTTAATAAGTTATCTATTTTAGAGGCGGGAATATCTGTGGATATTGAAATGGTTGTAAGGTCTTATAAATCAGATTTAAGCTATGTTGAGTTCCCAACAAAAGAGAATAGCAGGGTGTATGGAAAAACACATTTCCCAGCTTTTTCTTCAGGGTTTAATATATTGAAATACCTAATTTTTGAAATTGGAAGAAAGTGATAATTATGCATAGATATGTATATATGGTTGGTGCAATATACATCTTAATTAATGCAATACTACTTGTTATTGCGCCATACGACGTTCATTTAGCACAAGGTGCAGACGCCGGCTCTTGGTATATGCCAGCCCTGGCATTATTAAAACACGGTTCATTTGTTACATTAAGTGATCCAGCAGTTTTGCAAACTTATCGCCCCCCTCTCTATCCTATGTATGAGGCATTTATGCTGTATGTTGGCGACGGTAATATTGTTTCGATTATTATCGGTCAAATTATACTATTGTGGTTAGTAGGTATTATTACCTATAAGATAGTTGAAAATATATTGCCCAAAAAAGGTGTAGCTGGGTTAGTGCTGGTTGTTTTTAATCCAAACGCGTTAGGAACTGCACATCTTGTGCAAAGTGATATTTTGTATATGTTTATGGTTACAGTCACTTTATATTATTTGTTACAGTATGCTAATAAGGGTGATTTTAAGTTATCACTTATGATTGGCTTATTATTTGGACTTGCTTGCTTGGTGCGGCCATCTGGACAATATTTAATTCCTTTATTCCCGCTTATATATATTATTATTGGTATTCTGAAAAAGAGTAATCAATCATTCGCCATTCACCTATTTTACGGCTTATTATCTGTAATTATATCTATAGCTGTTGTTTTTCCTTGGGCACAGCATAATGCAAGTGCAGGCTGGGGGCATAATCTTGCTACATCTAAGATTGAGACAATCTACTTTAGAGATAATGTAATTTATTTGGAAAGCATTCTTGGCAATAAATCTCTGAATGATGCTGGAAAAGAGGTTAATAAGAATGAGCAAGACTACATATTCTCCTATACTGACAAATGGTTACAAATGAGCGAACAAGATAGGTCTTTAGTAATAGCGTCCTATTATAAAAGACAGCTATTCACATATGATTATAAGACAATTACTATAGGATTTATTGATAGCTGGATTGGTCTATTTGGTGCTGGAGGTGCTGCAAATTTACATAATTTACTAGCGTTAGATGGAGGTAGGTCTGTTCAGGTTATGGCCGATTCTGAAGAGCATGTGAGTAGATTTAATGCCGTACTTTCTACGTTATTAGGGTCTGATTTGATTACTATAGTTATTTCATCTCTATCTTTTATTTATGTGATTATATTGCGTATTTTTGGATTGGTAGGTTTGATTAAGATGATAAAAAATAAAGAGTATAGTTTGTTATTTGTTCTTATTGGAATAATAACTTATTTCGTATTAATTGCTCTTTTTGTTGGAAATTCTAGATATCGTTTACCAATTGAACCAGCTTTAATTATTATGGCAGTATATGGCTTTAGCACTCTTATTAGGAGCAGGAGGAGAACAGATGGTTTCCAATAGAAAGCGATTGATTCAACAGCAATCAGACAAACTAGCTAAAAATCGCGACAAATGGATTAAAAAAAATAGTTATTTTTATAATAATGATTATTCTTATATGCAATTCTTAGTGGGGGAGGGTAAGCGAGTACTTGAATTAGGCTGTGGCACAGGGCAACTTTTAAATACTCTAAATCCATCTTATGGCATGGGGGTGGACTTAAGTGCTAATATGGTTTCTGTTGCACAAAAAAATTATCCGAACCTCTCGTTTATTCAGGGAGATGTAGAAGATAATGAATTAATTTCTTC
>Ga0233442_1002286_pt1 | contig 12956 bp, 10 predicted proteins | sample SI_123_September_3_FD_182789 | JGI IMG/M metagenome (GOLD analysis project Ga0233442, IMG submission 182789) | Seawater microbial communities from Saanich Inlet, British Columbia, Canada - SI_123_September2016_150_MG | ecosystem: Environmental > Aquatic > Marine > Inlet | place: Canada: British... | reverse complement strand
TTCAACAATATTCTTATTTTTTCCTGTTCATGAAAATTATACCTTTTCAAGAGGGGTAGCTCATTCTGAAAGAATGTATGTATCAAAATCTGTTTATGATTTAGCAAAAAATGACCCAGTAACAGCTAGTAAAACAGATAGTGGCTTTAAAATTATTGGACTTTTTCCAAAGTATATGTATTGGATTAACATGAATGAAGATGATTGGTTAGCATGGTGTCAAATTAATGCAGAAGATCAAAATGGTGATAGAGGATTCTTTGGGCATGCCATTGATAGAGTAAGTGATAAAGGTCTGATTTATGCAATGAGTCCTGTGACATGGATGATGTCTGCAGCACAAACATTTTGGGACCTAATTCGTGAAGATTACGAAGTTAAAGAGTATAACTCAAAAATTGACCGCGGATTGATAATAACATTGAAAAAAATTGGAACTACTGCATTTATTGATTACAAACGTGATACTGTAAAAGTCCAAAGAGCACATAGTAGAGATTAATAAAAGGAATTCCATAAATGGTAATTGCATACGTTTCAACAGTAGATAAGGGGTGTTTTACCCAACTTCGTGATGAGTTTGAGGATGTAAAAAACCTCGACTCTATTGATGAATTTATTAACTTTTATGCTTCGGGTAAAAGTCGTGATATTGTTCTTATTTATCGTGTCAATAGTGAAGCTGATTTAAATAAACTTACAGAAATTCATTTTGGAAATAATATTTATATTATTGTAATTGGACAACGTAATATTGAGATGTCACTTCGTGCAGGTAAAATTGGTGTTGATTCATATGTATCTGAAGATGAAGTTAATCCTGATGTTATTCGTACTATTGTTGTAAAGTCGCAAAATGTCATTAAAAAACGTCGTGGACAGAGTAATATTTCTGTTTTAGCAGGAATTAGTGGTGGAGTGGGTACTACAACTATTTCACTAAATCTTGCTAATATGATTGCTAAAAAACATCTAGATAAAAATGTCTTGTATCTAGATTTTGCTGACACAAAATCAATTGTAAATATCTTTTTTGATCGTTACAATAAACCTGAAAAGACAATTATTGATATTGCCACAGTCAATAATCTTGAAATGGATGAGTTATTCGGCAATGGTCTTTTAAAATACACAGATAATTTTTATTATATTCCAGGGATTCAAAAGCATACTGAACGTGAAGCTTTAGAAAAACCTGAAAATATTCAGAGGTTTCTAAATTTCATTAACTACATTAAAGGTTACTTTGACATTATTTTAATTGATGTTGGCGTGTTTAAAGATAGTGAGCTAGAAATTGATATTCAAGAAATTGCAGATCATATTTATATGATTACCGAACTTAGTGTTCCTTCTCTTTCTATTTTGAAAACTTATATTGATATTATTGATAAAAGTGGTTGGTACTCTAAAACTGAGATCTTTGTAAACCGTTCAGATTCTTTTGGAACGGTAACCGAAGAGGAAGCGCGAATGATTCTATCCAAAGGGATGAAACATACCTTTGATATTGGTTTTTCAATTCCTAATGATGCTCGTCCTCTTCGTGAGTGTTGGAATGATGCACTACTTGTAAGTGATACGTATCCAAAAACTAAGTTTGTTCAATCTTTGGAAGAAGTAATAGAACGTTTCTTTATTAGTTCAGGTCCTATTTTTGCAAAAGGATCCAAAAACAGCGCTAAAAAAGAGTCATTTTTGGAAAAAATTAAAGCAATGGCAAAGATTAAATAATGGCGTTAAAAGATAAAATCCATCGTCATGGAAACGATAAAGCTGAAGAAGTAACGGTTCAAACTAAAGAAGTTAAAGTTGATACAGATGAATTTAGCTGTAGTGATTTATGTTTTCCGCTTCTTTATCGTGTTGAAGAGTATTATGAGTTGGCTTGTGAAATTTATGATTCATTTATTTTAAAACTTAACTTACAAGTTCAACGAACGGAAAAAGAGTTAAGAGAGGGTATCCCTAAACATTTAGCTAATTATACTCTTCCTAAAACGGCTTTGAAAAATGAGATAACAAATTTTATAATTGATCATTTACTCTATTATGGTCCAATTTCAACAATTACTCGAATTGCAGGACATGACTTAAATGATATCTTAGTTAATACTAAAGATTATATTGATGTTATTTATGGGGGTCAAACAATTAACACTCCTATGCGTTTTCGTTCAGAAGAGGAGTTACGTCGTATTATTACCCGTATGCTTGCTGAATCAAACCGTAAAGTTGATGAAGCGCGTCCTATTATGTCTTCTAAACTTAATGATGGTTCTCGTGTTGAAGTACAAATCCCTCCTGTTGCTGCTAATTTAGACAAAGATGGTCATCCTGGTTCTTATATTACTATTCGTAAGTTTCGTGAAATCCCTTTAATGTATGAGAGTCTTGTTGACTACAATCTTATGGATATGAAAATGGCCTATTTCCTTCTTAAAGCAATACAAGGAAAATTAAATATTGTTGTATCAGGTGGTACATCAAGTGGTAAAACTACATTTTTAAATGCAATTACTCGTTTTATTGATGAAGGTGACCAGCTTTTAACTATTGAAGATACCAAAGAGATGAAACCACAGATGCCTTGTCACTCAATTCGTTCGTTTGAAACACGTATGAAAAATGAAGAGGGTGAAGGGGAAGTTGTTATTGAGGATCTTCTAAAAACTGCACTTCGTTCAAGTCCTAGACGTATTATTGTTGGTGAGTGTCGTGGTAAAGAGATAGTTGTAATGTTAAATGCTATGAATACAGGACATCCTGGTTCAATGACTACGATTCATGCTGATGATACAAAAGAAGCTGTTGTTCGTATTGAAAATATGTTTTTAGAAGCACGTCCAACAGCAAATATGCAGTTTGTTCGAACACAAATTGTAAGTGCAGTTGACTTAATTATTCAACTGGTTCGTTTTCCAGATGGGCAGCGTCGTGTTGTTAAAATTTCGGAACCTGAAAAGCGTATGGAAGAGGGCGGTGTTGTATCAATGCTAGATATCTTCGCTTTTGAACGTAAAATAGATAGCCGTAATCCATTAAATTCTAATGGAAGTTTTAAGGTTATTTCTACTCCGACACGAGCAATAAATAAAATGCTAGAAAATGGTATTGAGATGGAAAAATCAATATTTTCACCAGAAACTTTAATTTCTAAAGATATGTTAATTGACGAGCTAAAAGATTATACACCAAAACGTATGTGTGGCTGGAAAGAACATTTTATGGCAGAAATTATTCAAGGTAGTTATATGGATGGTAAAAATATTATTGAACGTTGGCCTAACTTAAAAATATGATGGAAATAATTTTTGCAATAACTTTATCAGTATCAGTATCGGTATTTTTCTATCTTATTTATAATTTTTTTGAACAAGAACAAAGATTACATACCATTGATAAAATTGTTTCATTACGAGATGACGACACAGATATTTTTGATGAGTATGATGAAAATTCTTTTGTTACAAAACTGTTTTCTCGTGCTAAAACACAGTTAGAATTAGCAGGTATATCTTTACACCCAATGCTCTTTATGATGGGTACTATGGTAATAATAAGCATTGGGGGAACAGTATCAGCACTTTTTGTACATCATGTCTTAGGCGCAATAATAGGAATTATCGTTATTTCATTAGCAATTTATTTTAATTTAAATGCTCTAATTGCAAAAAGACGTAAAAAGTTTAATGCAGCATTGGCACAAGCCATCGCGGTTTTAGTTAAAATGATGCAAAATGGTGTTGGATTTGACCAAGCTTTAGAACGCTCTGTTGATGTTTCAGATACACCATTTTTTAGAAAATTGTTCAGAAAATTTATTCAAGAGCGTAATACTTACGGCGAAGAAGACGCATTTAAAAATATGCAAAAAACTGTAGAGTCCAAAGAGTTAAGAATTTTTGCGTTAGCAATTAAAATTGGACGTGATAGTGGTGGACGTTTTTCAACTACATTAGAAAAAGTAGAAACAACAATTTCTTATCGTAAAAAGATGCAAGATAAAATTGATGTCGTTACTCGTGAGTCACAGATGGGTTCTTATATGATTGCAGGGATAGGTGTTCTTCTATACTGGATGATGGATACTAATTTTGAAGGAAAAATCACAGATTACTTCTTTGGTAGTGATATGGCTCGTTGGCAACTAATGGGAATTATAGCATGGGTAGGTATAGGCTTAATGGCTAATAAAGCCATGTCAAAGGTTACCAAATGACAATTGATTTAATAATTAATCTAACAATGGCATTTCTATTTGTATTTGCCATTGCGATGTTTGGATACTATTTTTATCTTAAATATGAACATAGAAAATGGATTAATGCAATTTTTCATATTTATGATGATGATCTTTTAGATGATGTTCTTTTAGAGAAAAAAGCAGATTTTTTACTAAGATTACATCGTGCTGGAATGAAAGAGAAAGATTATTATGAAATTGTAGGAGCATCTGTTATAACTGGTTTGGTACTTCTATTTTTTGTATATTATATGTCTCTATCATTTGGAATGAATATTTTTATTATTTTACTTGCAGTTGGAATTTCAGCCGGAATTCCTAAATTATATGTTGAAGAACAGACCTCTAAACGTATTAAACGTATAGATGATGATTTAGCAATCTTTATTGACCTTTTAATTATTATTCTTGAAGCAGGTGGAGGTCTTAATAATGCGATTGATCAAGTTACACGTGATGCACGTGAAGTTCTCGGTCCAGATCTTTTAGGAGAAGCAGACCGTTTTAAAAATGAGTTTATTGCTTATAGTTCAACAGTTGCTTATGATAATCTTGCCAAGCGTACAGGTTCATCATCAGTGGCAGCTATTGTTGGGTATATGCGGTTATCAGAAGAGACGGGAATTGGAGTTAAATCGGTGTTTGAAAACCAATCTAAAGAGATAAAAGCTGCTGAAATTTTAGGTATTGAGAAACAAGCAGCAACATTAAACTTAAAAATCACAGTTGTGGTTTTCGCATTTATTTTACCTGCGCTAATGGCCATGATGGCACTTCCATTCGCATTTGGTAATTTAATGCCAAAATTTTAAACATCTAAATAAGGAAAGCAATGAAACAGAAAAAAAATATGCTAATTATGATAGGGCTCGCTGCCATCATGGTTTTAGCGAGTTTATTTGGTTTGAAAATGTATATGAAAAATAGCGAATTAACTGAACATATTGAGAAACAAGTCCCTATTTTTGTTGCAAAAACAAGTATATTTAAAGGTGATATTGTTCGTTCAAGTGATTATAAACAAACATTGTTACCTAAAAGTTATGTTGGATTTACACCGTTAACACCTGCAGAAATTGTGGGAAAATATGCAGCTGTTGATATTTTAGTTGGTGAACCTTTTCGTTTAGAAAAATTAAGTTATGAAGCCATAAAAGAAGAAGCAAGAACATTAGTACAAGAAGAGAGACTTGCTGAAGTTGAATGTATTATTGAAGATAAATTGGCTGAGAATAACGACACAATTACAATATCATTAAGTATGTTCCGAAATATTGATTTATCACTCCGTGAAGGTGACTACATTGATATTATGGGAATTAAAGAGGGAATTAAAAATAGTACGATGTCACCTAAGTATAGTGCAATACATGTAAAAATTGCTTCATTTGTAAAAGAAGGTGCAATGTTACAGTCTGCACGTGTTCAAGCCAAGAATAGTGATGATTTAGTAACAACTGCAATAGCCGATTCAATTGTCTTAGAAATGAAGCCTAACGAAGTGAAAAACTTTTTAACACTTTATTACAAATCACAAAAACTAAATGTTAACCGTTATTTCAATCGTAAAAATGAAAATATTGGTCATTTATGGATGATTCGTTCAACCAAGGTTATGAGTGACAGTATTTTAAAAGAGAAATCAAAAATGTTACTTGATTACAAAAGAGTTGTACAGAGAAAACGTGCTAGAAAACGTGCTCCACAAATTGAAATTAGTTATGAAAATTAAAACACAGTGGCGCCAAGGATTTGGCGGCATGGATATGATTATAGGAATGTTCGTTCTTGTTGTTCCTATGATTGGTATGGTTATGTTAATGATGATAGACACGTGGAAAGTAATGCGCGTACATAATAATATGAATATGATGAGTTATCAACTTTCAACGCGCATTGCAAATTTTGTAACTGAAGGCGATATTCAAGCCGCTCCAATGGAGTTGGAAAACTTAGCTTTAACTTTTTGTCCTAAAGGGCTTGATACTACTTTGGGGTTCGCTGATAATGGGGATTATGATGTCGCAGGACAATTCCAAATTGTAGTACAAGTCCCTCATAAGTTTAAATGGTATAGTTTTGATTTTTTTAGTGGAAAAGCTATTCAAGAAGATCCAACGAGCAAAATGATTGCACATACGTCAATTTTTCCATCATTAAGTGACCTTAACGGTTCATTTGAATTTACATGTCAATAAAGGGAGTTTTTGTGAAAAAAATTATTTTAGTACTAAGTTTATTATTAATAACCACTTTTGTTAATGCAAAAGATTTAGTTGTTTTTAAAAATGAATACAACATATTGAAGTTGAAAAAACCACTTAAAAAAATTACAGTGGGAAATAAAGATTTAATTAACGTATCATTTTTATATGGTAGTCGTGGAGTACAAAAAGATATTAAAGTTTTTGGTAAAACTGCAGGATCAACATCGTTAATGCTTATTTACAAAGATAACAGTATTGATAATTATCATGTATATATTAATGAAAATTTAGGATTTATTCAAAAAATGGTCAATCAAGTTGCTCCAAACATTACACTTCAACGTGTAGGAGATGGTGCAACTGTTGTTAATGGTACTTTTGAAACACCTCATAAGAAGCGTCGTGTTTTTAAAATTTTAGCAAGTGCAGGAATTGAAGCGAACAGTACAATGGACCTTTCAGAAGTTGAAAAAGTTGAAAAAATGGTTCGTACCAAACTATATCTTGTAGAAATTGATAATGCACGTGCTAAAGAGTTAGGTGGTGCTGTTGGTCTTGGTTATGTCGGTGATACAGCTAATGTAGCCCTTAATAGCGGTGCCTCAACAGCGGCGACATTTAGTGGTTTTCTACTTGATAACACAGGAAATTTTGCTCGTAAAGGAAGTTCTTTAAGTGCTTCATTGAAATTTTTACAGGGACAGCAAGTTGCCAATATTATGGACGATACTGTTTTACTTACAACTGAAGAACAAAATGCAAGTTTTCATGTCGGTGGAGATGTTTATATTCCAACAGGAATTACATTTAATGGTACGGGATCACAACCTCTAATTCAAGTAACAGAACGTGAATATGGACTTCGTTTGACATTAAAAACATATTTACTTGAAAAAGATGGTTTTGTTCATATGGCAGTAACCATTAAATCTAGTGAGTTCGACTATGATCCTGACCATGAAGTTCAATTAGGGCAAGATATTGTTGTGCCTGCTTTTATATCTAAAAATATAAAAACGGATATTGTCTCTAAACACGGAAACGTTATTGCACTTGGTGGTCGAATGCATACTGAATCAATTAAACAAGAGTCCAAAATACCTCTTTTAGGTGATTTACCCTTAATAGGATGGATGTTTAGAAGTGATACAAGTGCTAAAATTGGAAAAGATTTAATTTTCTTCTTAGTACCTGAAATAGTTGATGGTAATGATGTTGTAGATGAGTCTAATTTTTATGAAGATTTCCAAAATAATAGTGCAAAACGTTGGAATATAATTTTTAAAGATAACAATAGAACTTTAGATGTTCGTAATATGAATGATAAAAAAGTAATTCAAGATGATTGGTCTTCAGAAAAATGTGAAGATGACGAAGAAGAGCATGAAGAAGATATTATTGATGAAGAAGATGGCTATGAAGAAGAAGTTATAGCTGAAGTTGAAAAAGAAACAGTAGTGCCTGAGGTTGTAGCAGCACCTATTGTTGTACCTACTCCTGCAGTTGTTGTTCCCATAGCTGTTATTACTCCTGTAGTAAGTACGCCAAAAACTAAATATGTAGCCCCTAAAAATGAGACAGAAGAAGTTGTTGAAGAGATTGCAATAGTAAACAGGGTTGCTTTAGTGAAACAAAGTGATAAAGCTAGACTTCAATTAATGGCTAATGGACGAGTAGTAAAAATGAAAAAATCTATTATTAATAAGCCTAAACACTCTAAAGTTGTAAAAAAAGAGAAACTAGTTGAGTCAATTGTGGATCAAAAAGTTGAAAAAGTGACAAAAAAAAGTACAAGTAAAGTTATGTACTATAAAGTTAAAAATGATAACTCGTTGGTAAAAAGTAGTGCTAAAAATGGTTTTCAAATAGATGTATGGGATAAAGGGCATAAGTTTTCTGCTGTAAAAGGTGTGAAAGTTGATGGCGAAGTTTGGATTAAAGTAAAAGAAGATTGTATGCATGGATGTGAAGAGACCGGTGTGCCTCTTTGGATTAAGAAAAAAGATACTTCTTTAGAAAAAATGAAGAGTGAAAAACCTGTAACTGATAAAGAATCTTTTGACAAACTAGTGAAAAAACCAGTTGCAAAGACAGAAGAACAAGTTAAAGCAATGGTAGAAAGTAAAAAAGTAAATAAAAGAAATTCTATATCTGAAAATGTAACACGTTATGAAGTTTCTACAAAAAGAATTTTTATTAGAAATGCTCCAAAAGATGGAAAAAAAGTTGATATTTGGGGTCAAAATCATCCTTTTACTTCTGAAGTGTCAGAAGTAGTTGATGGCGTTACTTGGTTGAAAATTAAAGAAGATTGTCGTGGTGAATGTGTTGTCTCTGAAAAAGAGTTATGGATATCACAACGATTCACCTCAGAATTATAACAAAAAGTTATAGTAAAATAAATAAATTTTTATTTGCTATAAATTGTTAAATTTGTTATAATTTCACAAACAAAAAAAAGGGTTCGAATGAAAGTTTTAAACTTCAAAAATTTAGTTAAGCGTATTAAAAGTCAAAAAGGTATGAGTGGTGTTATTGTTGCATTAGGTCTTGTTGTAGCGGGTGTTGGTCTTGTTGTTATTGCACAAACAGCAATGAATAGTCAAATTACTCAAATTAATACTAAAGTATCAACTGCTTTATCAGGCTTAAAGTAATATCTCAACAAAAGGATTTTTCCTTTTGTACCTTCTACTTTTTCTTACAGTAAAGTCTCTTCTCTTAAATAATTTTATTTTCAAAATCCATCTTATGAAGATGTGCAATAGCATCTAAAATCAGTCCTAAAGCAAAAGATAGAACTGCAACAATTCCTAATCCCGTACTTAAAATTGCTAAGGGAACATGATAAATGTATTTGTACTCAAACCAATCATTCAAAACCGGAATAGCGCTTAATAGTGATAAAAAAGTAAGTAAAATAGCAATTGTTCCAAAAAATAGAAATGGACGATAGTAGCGAAATATTTGCATAATAGTAAAAAGTACTTTTGCACCATCACTAAAGGTACTTAGTTTAGAAAAACTACCTTCAGGTCTATCTTTATATTCAATACTAACTTCTTCAATATGGAAACGTTTATCTAAAGCGTGGAGTGTCATATCTGTTTCAAGTTCAAATCCATCAATTAAAATAGGATAGTTTTTTGCAAAACGTCGTGCAAAAAGTCGGTATCCACTCATAATGTCATCTAGGTTCGTTTTGAAGAGCTTATTAATTAATGTTTTTACTAAACTGTTTCCAAAGTTATGAAAAGAGCGCTTATTCTCATGTTTATAGAGCCCTTGTGAAAGCCTGTCTCCCACAACCATATCACATTGGGTATCTGACTGTTTTTGAATTAGCTTGTGTACTTGATAGGCAGGATAGGTCATATCAGCATCACTCATAATATATATTTTAGCATCTATTTTACTAAAAGCTTGACGAATTGCATTCCCTTTTCCTTGTCTTTTTTCAAAGAGTAGCGTTGCTTTAATATTGAGACTGTTAAAAACTTCTTTGACAATTTTCGAAGTGTTATCACTAGAGTTATTATCAACAACAACAAAGTGTGCTTCTGGTAGTTCTTTGTAGAAAGCTTCAATGGTATCTTTTATAGTAAGTTCTTCGTTATATGCGGGTAGTATGATTGCTATAGGATGCATTATTATCTCTTTTATAAATTTTTATCATGATAAAAAAGAATTCTATCATTTATAATGTATTTAGGGGTAATACCTAAATCACTTAATTTTTTCATATCAAGAATTTGATTTGGATGTGTTGTGTGGTGCATGTAGTAATCTGCTTTAACAAAGTCTAAGAGTGATGAGAGTTCTTCTTCACTTACTCCATCATCCTCTTGCATACGGATATAAATGTCTTTCATTGTACGGTTACTATCATCGAACCATCCAATACTACAACTGGGTACAAACTTAATCGTTGGATTATTATATAGGCCAATGTAAAGGTCTAAATCTAGCTTACTTAACAATATGGTCTTGTTATTAAACTTTTCATTACTAAAGTAACTGGATTGACTTAAAATTTCATTGGTACTTCCATCTTGAAATTTAAGAGCAATCATGAAAATTGCATAAGGAATGGCAATACCATAAAAAAGTATATTATTTTTAGCATCGTGAAACGCTTTGTAGCCTAAAACAAAGTATTTCCTTAGAATATAGAGGACAGTGTTGAGTCTTAGCATAGAAACTAATGAAAAAATATAGATAAATATTAAGGGCATGAAAAGTGAATAGTACCGTACTTGGTTAAGCCATAATAATGAGGTTATTAAGAGAAAAAGAGCCAATGAATTCTCTTTAAAATAGTTATAGTATTTGTAAATTATAAAACTTATTATGATAAAAAATAGGGGCATAATAATAGAATAGGGAAGAAGTGACAAAATAGAAAAAAGAGGTTTTCCTTCACCTACTTCTAACCCTTGACGTAGTGATTGATCTGTTAAAATATAGGTTATTGTTTGAAAATATGCAGAGGCATCTTGAATTAAGAAGAAAAAACCACCAAACAAAGAACCTAGAAATACGCCGAGAAAAGCTTTTTTATTTTGTTGCACAAGATGAACAAGACCAATAGAACCGGTATACATAAAAAAGAGATAATATGTCGGTGCATAAAGTAGGGTTAAAATAAAAATAGGTAAAAACTTATTACGATTTAAAAGTAGGGCACTCATTACAAATAGACCTGAGAGTTGATCAGGTCGTACATACAAATAGCGTATTGAAGTCATTAATAACAGTGAAAATACTAAAATAAAAATAAGTGAAGACATGTTGTAATGGACATATTTTATAAGATATTTTTCTATTAATATCATGAGTAAAAAGAGTGTTATTGTATTAATTACACTATGTAAATATTCAAAAGGTACAATGCTATGAAGTGTGGCAATAAATTTATGCCACACATACCAAGGGTCATAATCAAAAAATAATGAGTGAGGAAATATTTCACCCCATGTTCGCATCTGTTGAGGATGTGTAGCAAAAGCAATATGACGTAAACCGTCATCTAACATACTGTAATCTAAAAAATAAGCAAAAAGTGAAGCACTGAAAAGATAAATAATTATATTAATGTAGTTGGGAAAAAGTTGTTGATGTTTCATAACATAGATTATAACAAATCTACACTGTTATTGCACTGTATTTCGGTATTGGTAATGTCCTTTAATTGTGTTAATATATTCTAGAACATGAGGATTTTTAGGTGTAATATAACTTTTATCACCGTCGCTATGAAATGTAGCTGATATATTAGTGTGTTGATTGAAAATTACAATTTCACTTCTATTGGCAAAGGTGTCATGTATAACAAAATCACGTTTTATCTCTTCTTTAAAAATATCATTATAGCTTTTTGGTAAGTTAGTCTCTTTAGCAACAACTCTTTTAATACTGTTGGTAATATCGGTTTGATTATAAAAATTTTCATCAATAGAATTAGCAGTTGTATCTCCTCCCCATATTGTACACGCGACACGTGCGAAAGCAGACTCATTGTATCTCTGAAACTCTCCCTTATTTAAAGGGGTCATCTTTCTATGGTCACCAACTAAAATAAGATAATTATCTTGTAAATAACCTGATAGTTTTAGTTTTTGATAAAAGTCATAAAATGCTTTATCTGAATAATGATAAGCAGTTGTTTCTCCGTCTCCATCAGGTGTTGAAAAAGGAATATGAGTAGAAATTGTAGTCATCATCATAAAAAATGGGGTCTCTTTTTTTTCAATTTCTTGATAGGTTTCACGGTATAAGACTTCGTCTGAAACAGCGTTCATACTATAAAAAGGCTCTTTATTAAAGCGTTCCTCTTTACCGGCAATATAAGTAAAGTTAAGATGATTTAAAAATTGACGTATATTTAAAAAGTCCAAACTATATGCTTTGTAAAATGAGGTATGGTAGTTGTTATCGTTTAAAAAATTAATTAGATTGTCATTGGTGTAAAAAGGGGAATACGTATCACTATTAAAGTTATATAAAAGTGCAGGTAATCCTGTGAGTATGGAAATATAAGCTTGATCGGTTGTACTACCTTCTGCAAAAAAATTAGTAAAGTTTTTTCCCTCTTTAGAAATTTCATCAAAAAGGGGTAAATTATCTATTTCTAATTGTGATGTCTGTTTTGAATCAACTGCTGACCATGATTCTGCAAGAACAATAATGAAGCTACTTTTGTTATTATCCCCTTTTTTGAGTGTGTGACTATTTAAAAATTCTTGTTCATATCTCTTTTTATCATGATAGTTTTTGGCGTAACCAAATGAGAGATTAGTCAAGATGATGTTTTTGCTAAGGTAGTGTGTTTTAAAGTAATCTGTCTTAGTAGGTATTATCATGATAACTACTAATGTCATTACTAGATAGTAAGGCTTTTTGACAAAAAATGTTAAAAGGTAAGTAATTGCTAATGTAATTAAAATTAGAGGAACATAGATAATAAAATATTTTATTATAAATGTCGTTTCTAATCCCGAACT
>Ga0233442_1002283_pt1 | contig 12965 bp, 13 predicted proteins | sample SI_123_September_3_FD_182789 | JGI IMG/M metagenome (GOLD analysis project Ga0233442, IMG submission 182789) | Seawater microbial communities from Saanich Inlet, British Columbia, Canada - SI_123_September2016_150_MG | ecosystem: Environmental > Aquatic > Marine > Inlet | place: Canada: British... | reverse complement strand
TATATTGTTTAAATATCAATACGATCCCTTTAATATTAATGAAGATAAATTTGCAGACTATATTCTACAGATGGGTGAAGACCTAACTGTTGCAACTATTCAAAGGCGAGTAGCCAGCCTTAGCAGTATATTCAATCTCACTAAAAGTACCAACCCTACAAAAGAGCCTGTGGTCATTCTAACAATAAAAAAGCTTAGAAGAAAATTTGGAAAACCCCAAAAACAAGCAACACCTCTAACTTACGATATTTTGATCAAACTTAAAAAGGTTTGTTCTGACGATATAGTCGGACTCAGAAACAAACTACTTTTACAACTCGGCTACGAAACCATGCGTCGACGTTCTGAAATATGTCAATTTAAATTTGAAAACTTACAACATCATGGCAATCATAAGCATGCACTTTTACTGCAACACTCTAAAACGGATCAATACAATCAAGGGAAAATAATTCCGATATCTGATGAATTGTCTGAGATGATCTTAAGCTGGTCATTAGCAATTGATCATGATAGTGGCTACATCCTTAGAAGCTTCAAACGAAACCTATCTACTAAATCTTCCCTTACACCTGCATCTATTAACCATATTTTAAAGAGTCTTCAAAAGAAAGCTGGTCTGAATCAAATTGGAGAGCTATCAGGTCACTCATTTAGAGTCGGCGCTGCACTTGACTTATTAGATAAGAATATCCCATTGGAGAAAATTATGCTTAGAGGTGGATGGAAATCAGAAACAAGTGCAATGAGATACCTTCAAAGCTGGAATGATAGCAACTGGCTGATTATTAGTTGAGTATAGAAAAAAAATGACCTAATTTAATATTATCGCCAGCTTTGTTAATGACTCACGCCATCCCGGTTAATAACCTTTAAGAAGGTCATCCACAATATTTTTATATCAAACCAAAACGATTGGCGATTTAAATACTCAGTATCTAGTGCAACTTTATCTGGAATTGACAATTCATCTCTGCCATTAACTTGAGCCCAGCCTGTAATACCAGGTAATAACTTATCCACGCCCTTTTCAGTGCGCAAAGCAATCAAATCGTCTTGATTGAATAATGCAGGACGCGGCCCTACAAAGCTCATATCACCTTTTAATACCGAAAACAATTGTGGAAGTTCGTCCAAGCTAGAACGGCGTAAAAAGCCACCAATAGGAGATAAATACGCATCTGGATTATCTAATAAGTGGGTTGCTACAGCAGGAGTACCTGTCAACATTGATCTAAATTTTGGCATCTTGAATATTTTATTATTTTTGCCAACTCTATCAGACCAATATAAAGCCGGACCTTTAGATGATAAGCGAACAGCGATAACAATTAATAGCATAGGAGCGACTAAAAGCACAAGAATCGCAACACCTAGTAATAAATCAAAAATCCGTTTCATTCATATCCTTTAAAGATCTTTTAGCTTTAAACCCTAGTGATTCTAATTTAGCAGAAGAATAGCACTCATCACCCAGTAACTTGTTAAGTTTATATTTAATACGGGGACTTGCTAGGCTAGCAAGATCAAATAAGACTTTTGGCATATTCCATTTTGGAATTGACTTGCCTGCTACACCGCACATAGCATTATAAATCTCACGAGAAGAATAAGGCGCACCATCTGTTGCGATAAATATTTCTCCATTAGCTCGCTTATCTTCAGCAATCAGTAAAATTGCTCGAACTAAATCATCTACATGAATCATAGCGCGTCGGTTACCCGTTTCAGGTAAGGGTGGAAACCATCCTTTCTTAACACCTAACAGCATTGATTTCAAATTACCTTTAACATCAGGGCCGTAAACTAAAGAGGGGCGAATGATTGAAACATGCATACCTGACACTTGACCTATCTCTAATAACTTTAACTCTGCTTCACGTTTCGTTTTTCCGTAAACATCTTCTGTATTTTTCTGATCCTTTTCATTCGCGCATGTTCCAAGAGGTGGATTTCCACCTGCCTTAACACTACTAACAAACACAAACCTCTTGACACCAGAGCTTACTGCAAGATTAGCCAATTGAACTGTAGCGCTCACATTAACTTTATAGTAAAGATCTGAAATCTTACTTGCATCACGCATATCATGCGTAAATCCAGCTAAATGAAAAACAGTATTAACATTATTTAAAGCCTGATCTGGGATATCCTCTAATTGTAAATCACAAACAATAGTATCTTCAAATTGACATTTTCTAGACAAAAAACGAATTTCACTATCTGACTGCTTTAAAGCTGAAACCAGTCTCTGACCTATGAATCCACTACCCCCTGTAACAAAACTAATCACAACTCCCCTTCTTAGGCTTTATTATTACCTCCATTAGACGTATTGCATATCTTGCCAACTGAAAAACTGGCAATGACCAGACGTTATTAGATTTTAATGAACGGTTAATCTCACTATAAACTAACTTCTTGCTTCGCCATCCGGAGTTACTTACCCCGCCTGTTGACATTTTTACAGTGACTTGATTAAGGTAAGACCATCTTATTTTACGACTATAAAAAAACCTCACCAAAAGATCAAAATCACCTGCAATTTTATAATTAGTTGAATATAGGCCGAATTCATCAAATAAAGATCTTTCAATAAAACAAGTTGGATGTGGTGGCATCCAACCAATTATAAACATCCATTTTTTGAAATAGTGTGTCATATAATAACGCATAATTCTTCCTGAAGAACTATCAACAATCACCGCATCGGAAAAGCAAAATTCTGATTTTTCTTTCTCCATATGCTTCATCATATTTAGAACAACATGTTCATTGCAAAACTCATCATCAGAATGGAGAATAGCTATCACATCTCCTGTTGCCCTCCTGATGCCTTTATTTAAAGCATCATAAATACCTTCGTCCTTCTCAGTAATAAATACAGAGATTTGATCCAAGTACTCTTCAATAACACTTATAGTTCCATCTGTCGAGCCACCATCAATAATAAGATACTCTATGTTGACGTGACGCTGACTTAAGACTGATTCAATAGACCTCCGAATAAAATCTGCATTGTTGTACACTACTGTAATAATAGAAATATTTTTCATCTTTTAGATAATTAGAGGCTGTCGTCTGTCAATTTATTAATGTCAATGCTAAACTCTTTTCGAACTATATCCTCAAGTTTAGCGCCATCATTTCTCATTAACCTCTGCACCTCTTTAACCTTTTGATCAACTAAGAAGCGATACCAGAAGCCTTGTAAAATATGAAATACAGCCCCCTTAGAGCCATCTAGAAAACCAAATCTTAAAAAATATCTATAAATAAAATATAATAAAGCCCTAATACCTGTCGGAATTTTTGAATAAATAACCTCTTTTATCCATCGTTTTCTTGCAGCCACCGAATCTAACTGTAAAGTGCAAGAAGATTCAGGTATTTTCTCGTTTGCTAGTAAAACTTCAATAGCCTCTCTACTTGCGTAATTATTATGCTTATTTATCCACCATGTTAGGTTGTTTAAATTAATATCGGATAGGTCACCCTCTAAATTAACTATCTCTCCATCAACAATCATATGTTCATCCATCCACCTATCTTCACATATTGCTCGTTTATTTTTCCACAATCTTAGAACGGGTATAGGATATACTCCACCATATCGAATCCACTGGCCCTGAAAATAAATACGCCTATTAATTGTTGCTCCAGAAATACTAGGGGAAAACTTAGCAATTTGACACTCTATGGTTTTGGACAATTCTGGCATAATAATCTCATCAGCATCAAGGCGAAGTATCCACTGTGAATTAATATCATATGCTTCTAGAAACCAATTTAATTGTTGGGCTTGATTAACAAAAGAGTGTTGAACAACTTTTGCACCGAGTTGTTCAGAGATCTGCACGGTGCTATCAGTTGAAAACGAATCAACAACTAGTATCTCTTCACTAAAACACATAACAGATTCAATACAGCGTTTAATATGCTGCTCTTCGTTATACGTTAAGATAATGACAGCTATATCTTTCATGTTGGCTCGATTGCGATTGTTTTTCTCATTTCTGTATACTTAGAAAAACACACAGAATTAATTAACATTTCATTCTTATGATTGCAAATAAGATTATAAATATCATTAATATCATTATATAAATAGCCAACCTCGCAAGGGTGTGTTATTTGAGACTTGAAAACAGGATAATTAGGAGCTATCACTTTCACTCCATGCGATACCGCATCCATGATCGTCCCTGAGTGTCTAGAAAAATAGGAGACACTGGTTGCAAAAATAATTAAAACGTCGACATCTTGTATGAATGAGTAATAGCTACTTTCTGATGTAGTATTTGCAACCCTTACTTTCTTATCCATTTCAAAACCTCTAAAGACATGTTGGGACCTGGCTCCGACATTTACAAACACGCCGTTAATACTTGCTATTTTATTAATAACGCTCAAAATTTGAACTATTTCCCCTTTTTCACTTCGAAAGTCACCTACTATGCCAACTTTTAATTCTTTACCTTGGAAAGATTTATTCACATTTTCACAAATACCATCCGGATCTAAGACAGGAAAGAGAGGTGTGTGAAATTGGTTTCTATATTTTTTGGGAATATACTCCAGAACACCCGATCCATCAAAAAATATAAACTGGTATCCTAACAAGCACAACGCCTTAATTGATAATGGAAATTCCTTTTGGATCAACTTTAGATTGTGATTAATATTAAAGAAAATTCTTTTTCTAAAAAGGAAAGTAATTGGTATCAATAACAACATTGCAACATTTGAAAATTCACGTGCAACCACATTCTTTTTCAACATTGAATAAAATATTAAATCTAATGCCATAATAAAATTAGACACAAAAACAAGCAATCTCCTAATAATAATAAAATTAGAATCTGTATATCTAAAATAATACTTAGATAAATTTGGCTTTACTTGATTAATAGATACTCTATCATAGGCTTTATCCAATATAGAGTGAACATCGTTTGATCGTTTAAAAAACATTTTTTCCTAATTAAGGTCTAGAGTGTTTGAGAGTTAAGAATTGCTAATTGCACCTTGATTTTTCAATATGCTTCGCCTAACTACCAAATACAATGGAACTGATGATAGTAACTTTGCAATCACAATCAAGTATATTGAGGGTGTGATAAATAAACAAAGCATTAATAACATATTGATAGAATTAATCTTTAGTGTAAGGGTGTTAATCAGTTTCACTTTACCTTTAACATACAATAATAAAAAAGTCTCAAAAGATCCAATAACCATTTCATATTTAACAAACAAGGCGAACACCAAGACTGCCAAAGCATAATTATCATAATACACAGGGAAAAATACTAGAGAAACGAGTGCAATAATTCTAAACGAGTGTAAATAATAGTGTTTAGTTGATGTAATTTCCTTAATTCTTAATTTCCTTTTTTTAATCTTATTAATCATGGGTATAAAGTTTGTATTAAGGACGTTAGGTATTAATGAAATGATTGATAAAATAGAATAGTAAATAGCAAACATAACTGGGCCAATAGTTATGGCAATAATATATCTATCTAATTCTCCAAATACAATCGAATTTATATAAAGATAAAAATTATATTTTATTTTTATATAAAGATCGTGAAGCGTCACAACTCTGCCTTTTGAATAATTCTTATAGATCTTATAGAGTAACAGCGCATGTATAGTTAAAAATATAGCTACAAAAAAAGTTCCGATTAACGACTCCACTTCCAGAGTGTAAATTAACAATAAATGAGAGCACAATATCAATAAAAAAGAATACAAGAATAAGCCTTTAAATCTCAATATTGCAATATTAATATACAAAATATAGCTTGTGCACACTAGTAATAAATGTTGTATTCCAATAAATTCTCCAAATATATAGTAAATTAAAATCAACGTGCCAACTAGAATAGTGGTAGTTACTATAATGTAGTGAATGAGGCATACGTCTATTGACTTTGATCCGTGAAATGTTTCTTGAAGGGATAGAAAATTAGAACCAATTAAAGTGGTAAATCCATAAATTACGACAACATTAAGCAACTCCTCATTGGCCATAGCTAGTGCGATATTTGACAATACCACAATAACAATTGCCGCACTATAACTCGTCAGTATATTGAAAATATTACCCATTTAGGAATTTAGTTAAGGATTTTTTATATTCATCTTTCGTATTAAATTTCTCTATTAGATCGCTGTTAAATCTATTAACCCTGCTTATTTTTTCATATTTAAGGGCCTGCTTCAATAAGTCGCCCGCCTCACCTGAAATAAAAAAATCCGCAAGTCCTCCGTATATCTCCTTATATACTTTTATATCACTTAAGATTAAATTGGCACCAGATGCATACGCCTCCATAGGAGGCATACCAAATCCCTCAAATTCTGATGGTGACACAAGGTTCTTGGAGTTAGATAATACCCCTGTATACGCATCTTCAGACAAGTCAGACAGGTAAATACAGTTACTTCTAATTTGATTTTGTTGCCGTAAAAACTCAATATCTCGTGATGGCATCACTGCGCAAAATTTGTTTTTTGGAAACTCCTGAATAAGATCATCAAACATGTAATAACGCTTATTAGGAGCTGTCGTACCAACAAATAAATAATCTATTTTTTTAACACTTAGTGGTTTTATTTGGAATCTATTAAAATCAAACCAGACATAGATTAGCTTGGAGCTTATTTTGTACTTTTGCAATTCATCTTGTGTTTGTTTTGAAATTGCAATATTTAATTCAGATTTTTCTAAGGTTTTTATTACTACATACTTATAGTAATATTTGTTAAAACCTTTTGCGTAATCTACTTGAATAATATCATAAACAATATTTACAGATGATAAAAAAGGTGTAACCCACGCCTGTGAAATATTTACTATCTTTGCGTTTTTTCTTACCGAAAATGCATAAATTTTGAAATACAAAGACAAAATGGATAGCAATTTAATTATTTTTGACTTCCCCTGATAAGCGCCGACAACCTTGTTTGTGTCTAAATACTTACACCCACTCTTATGGCAAGTGTAATATAAATCAAATTCATCCTCAAGCATATGACATATTTCTTTATAAAAATATGTCATACTTGATTTATTCCCAGAATACTGAGGGAAATTAATTAAAATAATTTTTTTCATTCTGAAGTATTCCCATAGCTATGGCCAAAGAAGTAATCTCTATACTTTGTATAATCCATGGGGATGACATGCCGCTTATCAGTACAAATATTGTAAAAGCGAATTCACCTGTATTTTTTAAATATCTTTTCCATGCGTAATAAAATAATAGACTACCTAAAACCCCATATTTTAAAATTATACTAATAAATAGATTGTGAATATCAAATGAACTATTTTCCTCAAGTCCGGTTAGGTTTGCATAAACACCATATCCATAGCTATCATTATATGGCACGCCTAAACCATTTCCAAAGAGGGGGCTGAAATAATCTTTGATTATGCTGTTATATGCATAATGCACCTCTTCTAATCTCCAGGCATCTCCATTTATCATAAACATTTCTATTCTTTCAAAAAGAACTGAATTGTATAAAATTATTGCAAACAAGCCAAATGTAAAAACGAACTTTCCGACATTAAATTGCACTCCAGAACTCATTGCAACTGCAATTAAAAATAGATCTGCAACTATTATTGCTTTCCCATTAGATGCGCTTAATATCACGAATATAAAAAACACAATATGGTATTGCTTTTGCCTTATTGCAAGTATTTGTAATACAACATATATTGGAAAACCAAAAACATATAATCTTCCCTGTGATTCTAATTGAGTAATAAATAGCTTAACATCAAATACATAAAATAAAATCAAGAGTGCCAACATAAAGTAAACTAATTTATTGGAATTCTTTACTACTATGTGTGCTATCCATCCTCTTATTTCATACACTAAAAAAAACAATGAGATAAAAGCTATATTTCGCATAACTTGCATGTAATCTACTGCAACTCCAGCTAATTGTAGAATTATTTGTTGAAATACAATAAATAGATAAAAAAGTGTCAAAATTAAAAGATTAGCTTTAGAAAAAGGTTCGGTTTTCTTCAGGATGCCAAACAAAATTAGGGCGCTGAAAACATAAATAAGTATGTATGTGGCCTTGGTAATGCCTGGTAACAACCCAAAGATTACAGCAAGCACTGCCAATGAAAAAAACTTTTTTATCAGGTGGCTACTTAACAAAGTTTGAGTACCATTTATATGTTTTTATGAGTCCCTCCTTAAGATCAGTACTGCAATCCCACCCCATACTTGACAGACGTGTCACATCAATGAGTTTTCTTGGTGCGCCATCTGGTTTTGTGGTATCGAAGGTAAGTCCACCCTTAAAACCAACTACTTTTTTCATTGTTTCTGCCATCTCTCGTATAGTGACATCAATACCTGTACCGACATTGATATGTGAGAGCATTGATTTTGTATTAGCTTGGTAAGTTTTTTCATCTAACTCCAAAACAAACAGTGACGCTGCTGCCATATCATCTACATACAAAAACTCACGCATGGCTTTGCCTGTACCCCATACTACTACTTCAGCATCGTTATTAATCTTAGCCTGATGAAATCTTCTCATCAGTGCAGGAATAACATGTGAGTTTTCTGGATGGAAGTTATCATTAACACCGTATAGGTTTGTTGGCATGACTGATCTAAAATCCGTTCCGTGTTGACGATTGTATGATTCACAAAGTTTAATACCTGCAATTTTAGCTAATGCATAAGGCTCATTAGTTGGTTCTAGTGTGTCAGTCAATAATGCATCTTCACGCATTGGCTGTTCAACTGCTTTAGGATAAATACATGTGCTACCTAGAAACAGTAATCGCTTAACTTTATTCTCATAAGCTGAGTTAATAACATTAGCCTCTATCATCATGTTTTGATATATAAAATCTGCAGGATAAGTGTTATTCGCAAGAATACCGCCCACTTTGGCAGCTGCAAGGATGACATAATCAGGCTGTTCTTTTTTAAAGAAATCTTGCACTTGTGCTTGATTACAAAGATCTAACTCTTTATGCGTGCGCATTAAAAGGTTAGTAAAGCCTCTAGACTCTAATTGCCTAACAATGGCAGAGCCGACTAAACCACGATGCCCTGCAATATAGATTTTATCGTTAAGATCCATTGCTAAATCAATTACTCGTTAAAGTCTGGCGCTTTAAAGCCGTGTTCTTTTACTAAATAATCACGCCTGGCAATATTAATATCATTTTCCATCATCTCATGCACCATCTCTTCTAATGTAATCTTTGGCTCCCAGCCTAGTTTCTCTTTAGCTTTAGATGGGTCTCCCAATAATGTCTCAACTTCTGTTGGACGGAAGTAACGTGGATCAACTGCAACGATTAGATTGCCAGTCTCAGAATCATATCCCTTCTCATCCATGCCTTCACCTTCCCAGCGAATCGTCTTACCTAGATGACCCCAAGCAAAGTCAACAAAATCACGGACTGAATACTGTACGCCTGTGGCAATACAAAAATCATCTGGCTCATCTTGTTGCAGCATTAACCATTGCATTTCAACATAGTCTTTGGCGTGACCCCAGTCACGTAGGGCATCCATATTGCCAAGATAGACTGTTTCTTGCAAGCCTAGTGAGATGCGAGCTAGTGCACGTGTGATCTTGCGGGTAACAAAGGTTTCACCACGTACGGGTGATTCGTGATTAAACAAGATACCATTACAAGCATACATACCGTAAGCCTCGCGATAATTAACGGTTATCCAATAAGCATAAAGCTTAGCCGCTGCATATGGTGAACGAGGATAAAAAGGGGTGGTTTCCTTTTGAGGAACCTCCTGTACTTCACCATATAACTCTGAAGTAGATGCTTGGTAATATTTAGTTTTCTTCTCAAGACCTAAGATACGGATAGCATCTAGAATTCTAAGCGCCCCCAGACCAACCGTATCAGCTGTATATTCAGGAGACTCAAACGATACAGCTACGTGAGATTGTGCACCCAAATTATAGATTTCATCAGGTTGTATTTCTTGAATGATACGCACTAAACTCATCGAATCTGCCAGGTCGCCATAATGCAGTACAAATTTTCTATCAGTCTCATGAGGATCTTGATAAAGATGGTCAATACGATCCGTATTAAAAGACGATGAGCGACGCTTAATGCCGTGCACCTCATAACCCTTGTCTAGTAAGAATTCTGCCAGGTAGGCACCATCTTGTCCAGTGATACCTGTAATTAATGCTACTTTATTTTCCATTTTTTAATATTTCTCCATTTGTCATAATTCTAACCAACTCTTTCAAATCAACAGATGCACTCCATCCTAATAGTCTTTTTGCCTTGCTAGAGTCTAATCTTGTAATTTCGATATCATTTGGCCTAAATAAAGATTGGTCGATTTCCAAATGCTCCAGAAGATCTAACCCATTCGCTCTAAATATTTCTTTTGCAAAATCTCTAAGAGAATAACTAGAGCCTGTGCATATAATAAAATCCTCAGGCTCTTCTTTTAGCAACATTAAATGCATTGCCTCAACATATTCAACTGCATAACCCCAATCTCTTGTTGTATTTAAATTCCCTAGTTTGATTCGATTTTTTCTTCCCTTTCTAATATCTTTAGCACCTTGAACTATTTTTTGAGTTACAAATTCATCCCCACGTAAAGCAGAATCATGATTTCCTAAAATTCCAGAACATACTGATAGTCCATACGTATCCCTATAATTTTTTACATGCATAAATGATGATGACTTAGAAACACCATACGGACTAACTGGATTAAAAGGATGTGATTCATCCGCAATTGTTGTCCCTGTATCTCCAAACATTTCAGAGCTGCCTGCATTATACAGCCTTATTAGAGGATTTATTTTTCTCACAGATTCTAATAAATTCATAACACCTCCAACAATAGACTTTTCGCATTCCATTGGATATTGAAAGGACATCCCCACGCTCGATTGCCCGGCTAAGTTATAAATTTCATCCGGCCTTACTCTACTTACAACTTCGAAAACGTCTGCAAAATTAGTCGTCGACATTGAAACCAAGTGCACCTTGTTTATAATATTTAGCGCCTTTAGACGAAAAAAATCATTAGATTTAATGTCTCTACTTGATCCATAAACCTTATAACCTTTGCCAATTAAATGGTATGCTAAATAAGAGCCATCTTGGCCGCTTATTCCTGTGATTAGTGCTTTCTTCATTGTTCTTTCTACTTGTTCTGTTTGTGTTAATTCTAATTAAATACTGAATTAATTATTTTATCTTTCTTTATTAAAATATCAATAGAAATCAGTGGGGACGAATCAACAACGGTTTTAAATATTTGATCGTCCAACATTAATCTTTAACCCTGCCATAAATATCCTCAAATCTAACAATATCATCCTCGCCCAGATAAGTACCACTTTGCACTTCGATAATCTCTAACTGTTCATTGGTTTTGTTTTCTAAGCCATGCGTTGTGCCGATCGGAATATAAGTTGAATCACCTTCTGTTAATGTAAGAACATCTTCTCCATTAATGGCTGTAGCCGTACCACTGACCACTACCCAATGCTCTGCACGTTTATGATGCATTTGCAATGAAAGCTTTGCACCTGGATTGACATGGAGTCTTTTCACTTGGAAATGTAAACCTACCTCAATAGAGTCATACCAACCCCATGGGCGATAGACTTTACGATGACAGGACTGCTCTTCTCTGTCTCTTTCTTGAAGCTGCTCTACAATTTTTTTAACTTCTTGTACCTTGTCTTTGGTTGATATGAGTGTGGCATTAGGCGTATCTACTATCACTAAATCTTGTACGCCAATAGTTGCCACCATATGATGATTAGCGTGAATATAAGTGTTGGTTGTATCTTCGGTAAATACATCACCTTGAATTACATTACCACTGCTATCTTTTGTGCCAATATCATACAGTGCAGACCAAGAGCCAATATCATTCCACTGTGCATCTAATGGTATAACAACCACATTATCACTTTTCTCCATGAGTGCATAATCAATAGAATCACCTGGAGATGACTCAAAGGCTTGTTTTTCTAGGCGAATAAAGTCTAGGTCTTGCTCAGCATTATCTACAGCGTTATTGACTGACTTGACAATTTCAAGTGAATGAGTAGTTAGCTCATCAATTAGCGTAGCAGCCTTAAACATAAACATGCCAGAATTCCAAAGGTAATTACCTTGCTCTAGATAAGACTGTGCAGTTTGTAGATCTGGCTTCTCAACAAATTCTTCAACTTTATATGCGCCATCATTATTTTCTTTTGAAGCCTTAATATAGCCGTATCCGGTATTAGCATCTGTTGGAACAATACCAAAGGTTGCTAATTTACCTGCTTGTGCTTGCTGGCTAGCAATATTGATTGCCTGATGGAACGCTTCAACATCTTGAATAACATGATCAGCTGACAAAACTAGTAGCACTGCATCATCTGTTACTTTAAGTGATTGCAGTGCTGCAGCGGCAATCGCAGGTGCCGTGTTTCTGCCAACAGGCTCAAGTAGGATTGTTGGATTTTTAATGTCAATTTGTTGACACTGCTCTGCTACTAAAAATCGATGATCGGCATTACAAATAATAATTGGCTCTGCAAGATTGTCTAATCCATTGAGGCGCAAGATGGTTTCTTGCAGCATGGTGTTATCACCAGCTAAAGGTAGATACTGCTTGGGATATTGTTTACGCGATAGTGGCCAAAGGCGTGTACCTGAGCCACCTGAAAGAATGACTGGGATTATTTGCATTTCATGTTAATAATTAAAGGGTTAGTGAGCATTGTCTTGATAATTATTTGATTTTGTTAAGTTTTGTTAAGTTTTAGTCTGGGCTTATTAAAGATGATAATGGCTACTATCGATAATTAAAGATGCGCAGGTTTAATCTCGCACTTAATTGTCATACATATGAAACACCGATCTTATCCGCTACCACCATTAACTTTTTATCCATGGTTAA
>Ga0233442_1002279_pt1 | contig 12984 bp, 9 predicted proteins | sample SI_123_September_3_FD_182789 | JGI IMG/M metagenome (GOLD analysis project Ga0233442, IMG submission 182789) | Seawater microbial communities from Saanich Inlet, British Columbia, Canada - SI_123_September2016_150_MG | ecosystem: Environmental > Aquatic > Marine > Inlet | place: Canada: British... | reverse complement strand
CAGCGCGTAACGCGCCATTGGCAAAGGTCATTCTGCTAGTCGCTTTATGAGTGATTTCAACTCGCTCGCCTTCATCGGCAAACATCACCGTATGCTCGCCAACAATATCACCCGCACGAATGGTGGAAAATCCGATGGTTTTCCGCTCACGCTCACCAGTATCACCTTCACGCCCGTAGATGGCACACTCTTGCAAATCGCGACCTAAAGCATCCGCAATAACTTCGCCCATACGTAAAGCGGTGCCTGAAGGCGCATCGACTTTATGTCGGTGATGCGCTTCTATCACTTCGATATCTGTATAGTCACCCATGACTTTTGCAGTCATTTCTAATAATTTTAGCGAAAGATTAACGCCTACGCTCATATTAGGAGCGATAACGATAGCCGTGTTTTTAGCTGCGGTAGCAATCTGTGCTTTCTGCTGTTCACTATAGCCTGTTGTACCGATGACCAGTTTTTTACCCGCTTGACGGCATAGTTCTATATATTGCATAGATGGTTCAGGGCGAGAGAAATCAATTAATACATCAAACTGATCCAGTACCTCGGCAAGGTCGTCTTTAATCATTACATCAAGCGTTCCAATGCCGGCTAGTATGCCTGCATCTATACCGACTGAAGCGCTGCCAACACGTGAAATTGCAGCGCTAAGTGTTGTTTTATCCGCTAGTTCTGCAGCTTTGATTAAGCACAAGCCCATACGCCCTGAAGCACCGACAACCGCAACTCTGATCATGCTTAATTATCCTGTTAATTTATCGAAAAAACTTTTTACACCATCGACCCAAGTATGCTCTTGTGGACTATGGTGTTTGCCGCCAGATGATAGAGCCTCGCGAAATTTCTCAACCAGTTCTTTTTGCTCTTTTGTTAATCGCACCGGGGTTTCAATCTGCACACGACACATTAAATCGCCCACTGCACCACCACGCACTGGCTTAACGCCTTTGCCGCGTAATCTAAATAATTTTCCTGTCTGGGTCTCGGCAGGAATTTTTAATTTAACCTTACCACTTAGAGTAGGTACTTCCAGTTCGCCGCCCAGGCAGGCTGTAGGAAAGCTGATGGGCACTTCACAATAAAGGTTCGCACCATCACGGGTAAAAATAGGGTGATCTTTTACCTGAATCTGAACGTATAAGTCTCCAGCTGGACCGCCATGAGCGCCAGCTTCTCCTTCTCCGCCTAAGCGAATACGATCGCCGGTATCAACACCTTGCGGTACTTTGACAGATAAGGTCTTATTTTCTTGAACACGTCCCTGTCCCTGACATTTACGACAAGGGTCTTTAATTTGCTGACCTGTGCCCTGACAGGTAGGACATGCCTGCTGTACAGAGAAAAATCCTTGCTGCATTCTAACTTGGCCATGCCCCTGACAGGTTGAACATGTTACCGGGCTGGAGCCTTTTTTAGCACCTGATCCGCTACATTCTCCACAGGCGGTTAATACGGGTACTCTGATTTTAGCTTCAGTACCGGCAACAGCATCTTCTAGAGAGAGTTCCAGGTTATAGCGTAAATCGGCACCGCGCTGTACATTACTGCGTTGGCGACCGCCGCTAGCTCCACCACCACCAAAAATATCACCGAAAACATCACCAAAGACATCGCCAAAGCCTTCAGCATTACCGCCAAAGCCACCTCGGCCACCACCAGTAGAGTTATCAACACCGGCATGACCAAACTGGTCATAAGCTGAACGTTTCTGAGCATCGGATAGAATTTCGTAAGCTTCTTTAATCTGTTTGAATTTCTTCTCAGCTACCTCTGGCTTTTCTTTATTTCTATCAGGGTGATATTTCATTGCCATCTTGCGATAGCTTTTCTTTATTTCTGGTTCACTTGCGTTTTTACTAACACCCAGTAGTTTATAAAAGTCTTCTTTTGCCATGTTTCAGTCCACACTCTAACATTGTCAGGGCTTATACTTCACGCTGTTATGGAATGCGGAATCCTAACGGCTGTTTTTTTGCCGATAGCTACGTTTCTGAAACAGTTACGTAGTTATCTATGCTCCTGTTTGAGCACCTTGCTTTCGACAAAAAACAGCTCGCTATCAATTCCTCACCCGTGACAGCGTGAAGTATAGCCCTGTTAAATTTGATTTTTTATACTTACAAAAAAGAGTAAATTTTAAGTCACGGGTCTTAATACTTGCGTAATTTCGTGGTTAAAGGCCACTCTTAATTTGATACAACAACGCCTCGCCACAGATTTTCTCTGTGGCGAGGCGTTTTCCATTATTAAAATGGAGTGTTACGACTTATTTTTTCTCGTCGTCTTTCACTTCTTCAAATTCCGCATCAACAACACTATCATCAGCTTCGTCAGCTGGTTGCTGAGCAGCACCGTCCATATCTGGTGCACCTTCAGCGCCTGCTTGCTGTGCATAGGCACGTTCAGCCAGCTTGCCTGACAAATCAGTTAGCGCAGTTGTTTTTGCTTCGATAGCTTCTTTATCGTCACCTTTAACGACTTCTTTTAGCTCTTCGACAGCAGCGTCAATTGCAGCTTTTTCTTCTTCAGTGACTTGCTCGCCTAATTCTTCTATCGATTTTTCAGTCGCGTTGATCATGCTTTCCGCTGTATTACGCACAGAAACTAGTTCAGTGACTTTCTTATCTTCTTCTGCGTGAGCTTCAGCATCTTTTACCATACGCTCAACTTCTTCGTCTGATAAACCACTCGATGCTTTAATGATGATAGATTGCTCTTTACCCGTTGCTTTATCTTTTGCCGAAACATTCAGGATACCATTGGCATCAATATCAAATGCAACTTCAATTTGAGGTACTCCACGACGTGCTGGTGGAATATCTGCTAAATCAAAACGGCCTAATGACTTGTTACCTGTAGCGACTTCACGCTCACCTTGTAAGACATGCACAGTTACCGCAGTCTGGTTATCGTCAGCAGTAGAGAATACCTGTGATGCATTGGTCGGAATAGTGGTGTTTTTTTCGATCAGTTTAGTCATTACACCCCCCATAGTCTCAATGCCTAAAGATAGAGGTGTCACATCTAATAACAAGATATCTGTAACATCACCACCTAAAACACCGGCCTGAATCGCAGCACCTAAGGCAACCGCTTCGTCAGGGTTGACATCTTTACGAGGCTCTTTACCGAAAATGCTCTGTACGATTTGCTGTACTTTCGGCATACGTGTCTGGCCACCAACAATAATAACATCGCTGATTTCACTTGTAGATAGACCCGCATCTTTCAATGCTGTTTCACAAGGGCCTTTAGTACGCTGAATTAAATCTTCAACTAAAGACTCTAATTTGGCGCGCGTTAACTTAACATTTAAATGCTTGGGACCTGAGGCATCCGCTGTTACATAAGGCAGGTTAATATCTGTTTGTTCTGCAGAAGATAATTCGATTTTTGCTTTTTCTGCCGCTTCTTTTAAGCGTTGTAAAGCTAATGGATCATTGTGTAAGTCAATGCCATTGTCTTTTTTAAACTCAGATGCCAGATAATCAATGATACGTAAGTCGAAATCTTCTCCACCTAGGAATGTATCACCATTAGTCGCTAATACTTCAAACTGGTGCTCGCCTTCAACTTCTGCGATTTCAATAATGGAAATATCAAATGTTCCACCACCTAAGTCATACACAGCTATTGTAGAGTCACCTGGTGTCTGATCCATACCAAATGCTAATGCTGCTGCAGTTGGCTCATTGATAATACGTTTAACATCGAGTCCTGCAACACGGCCCGCATCTTTAGTTGCCTGACGCTGAGAATCATTAAAGTAGGCAGGAACAGTAATTACTGCTTCTTTTACTTCTTCACCTAAAAATGCTTCTGCATCTTTTTTTAGTTTCATCAAAATACGAGATGAAATTTCAGGTGCAGCCATTTTTTTACCATGACACTCAACCCAGGCATCACCATTTTCTGCTTCGATAATGTTATAAGGCACCATCTTGATGTCTTTTTGTACCACATCATCTTTAAAACGACGACCGATTAAACGCTTAATAGCGAATAATGTATTTTCCGGGTTAGTTACCGCCTGACGTTTAGCAGATTGACCGACTAATACTTCGTCATCTTTAGTAAATGCAATAATTGAAGGTGTTGTTCTAGCACCTTCGCTGTTTTCTATAACGCGTGCTTTACCGTTTTCCAGTACCGCAACACATGAATTAGTTGTACCTAAATCAATTCCAATCATTTTAGCCATTGAATGCTCCAAAAAGGTTTATATATTTAAAAAGTTAAATCTGATATGTGGTTGTTAATTTTTTTTTCAAGCCCTGTTTTCTTTACGCTTTGAAAATAACCTGCTTTAGATTACTGCCTGTGCGACCACCACCATCGCAGGGCGAATCAAACGGCCGTTCAATACATAACCTTTTTGCATGACATTAATCACCGTATTTGGCTCTGCATCTGCTGTTGGCATCATAGTCATCGCCTGATGGAATTCGGGATTAAACGGCTGATCGATAGGATCGATTGCTTCAATATTAAATTTAGCGAATACAGACTCAAACTGCTTAACGGTTAATTCACTGCCTTCTTTCAGTTTAATTACTTCAGGTACATCACTGGTAGCGGCTTGCAAGCCTAATTCCAGTGAATCAATGACGCTGAGTAATTCTTTGGCAAATTTTTCCAGACCAAATTTGTGCGCACTATCCAGGTCTTTTTGTGTGCGCCTTTTTAGGTTATCCATTTCCGCCTGAATACGTAGGACTTTATCCCAGTTCTCAGTAGCTTTTTTTTCTGCCTTTGCCAATTGCTGTTGCAATGCTTCGATAGTAATCTCACCATCAGGCTCTACAGACTCAACTATTTCTGTGTCGTCACTGTTCAAGTCTTCCACTTGCTCAAGAATGTCCTCATCCAAATCGTTATCAGATTGAGACTCTGGGGGTAGCTGGTCTTTACTCATTTGTTGTTGCTCCAAAAAAATATAGCTATTACATAAAAAAATGTCATCAATCAATTAGCTATTAACCTAGCAAAAGATAAAGCCAGGGTATGGCTTTATCTTTTCGCTAAACACTTTTTTTGTGGATACAAGCGGGTTGATACCACGCCTTACGTAAGACAAATAGAAGTAAGCACTGATTAATTACAAAAAATATGCACTTATGATGGGGATGCTTAATCTTTATTCAAGACTTTGCATTCAAGACTTTGCATTCAAGGCGGCACCTAATAATTTTGCAGTCACATCGACATAAGGAATAATTTTCTCATAAGCCATGCGTGTCGGGCCTATGACCCCCAGGACACCGACTACTTCATCATTGATAGAATAGGGCGAAGTCACCAGGCTACAATGCTCAAAAGCCTGGTAACCGGATTCTTCACCAATATAAATTTGTACGCCATCGGCTTCCAGGCACTTGTCTAACAAATGGATAATACCGCGCTTCTGGCTAAAGGCGTCGAACAAACCTTTTAAACGATCCATATCCGACAACTCGGAAAAGCCCATTAGGTTGGTTTCTCCAGACAAAATATAATCATCCTTTTTTGTCTCATCAGTAAATGCCAGTTGCGCCATACTGACCGCATCGTACATGGTTTGATTAACCTGCTGCTGATCTAATCGTAATTCTTTAACCACCGCTTCACGCACAGCAGCAAGGCTATGACCAGAATATAATGAAGTCAGATAATTGGCCGCTTGCTGTAATTCTGCAGCAGAAAACTTTTTCGCCGTATGAATAATCCGGTTATGCACTTCTTGCTCGTTTGTGACAAAGATAACCAGTACACGCGTATTGGATAAAGGTAAAAATTCTATATGCCGTAAACAAACTAGGTCTTTGCGCGGTAAAGTGACCACACCAGCCATGTGAGATGTTTCAGATAATAATTTTGATGCTATACCCACGACATCTTCATTTGCCTGATTAGTTAAACCATCGTGCAACAAACCCAGTTCCTGCTCTTGCAAAGGTTTAACCGATAATAAAGTATCAACAAAAAAACGATAGCCACTCACAGTCGGTACGCGCCCTGCCGAGGTATGTGGTGAATGAATCAAACCCAGGTCTTCAAGGTCTGCCATAACATTACGAATAGTGGCAGGACTCAGGTGTAAATCAGAATCTTTTGATAAAGCACGCGAACCGACGGGTTGACCATCATGGATATAGCGTTCTACCAGCGTCTTTAATAATTGTTGCGAGCGTTCGTTTAGTTCAGGAGTTAATGCCACATCTGCCTCAAATAGTTATTAATAGCACAGCACTAGGCTCCCTTAAGGTATAGATGCATTTCAGATTTCGACTTAATATTAAGAACTGTATTCATCTATCTAACAGGGAGCTGCGCAAGTGACAGCAAAGGAAAATAACAGTTTATTGCATAAGAAGCAATACTGTCGCAACTTGTGTTATACGCAAGTCGGTATTTGCTGTCATATAAAAATACGACAACAAACATTAGGTTTACTGGACTACTAAATTTCAGAAGCCAGCTTTTCGGCATAACCCGTATAACTGCGTGGTGTTAATTTAATAAGCTCTTGTTTAGCTGCAGCGGGGATATCCAGTTTTTCAATAAACACCTGCATATCGGTAGCAGTAATACGCTGACCACGAGTGAGCTCTTTTAATTTTTCGTACGGCTTTTCTATGCCATAGCGGCGCATTAGCGTTTGTACCGGCTCAGCTAATACTTCCCAGTTAGCATCTAGGTCAGCTTCAATTGCATCCGCATTAATTTCTAATTTGGATATCCCTTTTAAGGTCGACTGAATTGCAATACTGGTATGTGCAATACCAACGCCAATATTTCGTAATACCGTAGAATCCGTTAAATCTCGCTGCCAGCGCGAGACGGGGAGTTTTTCAGCTAGGTGATGGAATAAGGCATTGGCTAAGCCAATATTACCCTCTGAATTTTCAAAATCGATCGGGTTGACTTTGTGTGGCATCGTGGATGAACCAATCTCACCGGCGATGGTTTTTTGCTTAAAGAAGCCCATGGATATATATGCCCAGATATCTCGGTCAAAGTCCAGAAGAATGGAGTTGAAACGCGATAGTGACTGGAAAAATTCGGCTATATAATCATGCGGCTCAATCTGTATCGTATAGGCATTCCAGAATAGTCCTAAGGACTGCACAAAGTTTTTGGAAAAATCCTCCCAGTCGATTTCGGGGTAGGCAACGGCATGGGCATTATAATTTCCAACTGCGCCATTAATTTTTCCTAATATTTCCACTGCTTCGAATTGGTCTTTTTGACGCAACATGCGTGCGACTACATTGGCAAATTCCTTACCTGCTGTTGTGGGACTGGCTGATTGGCCATGCGTGCGTGACAGCATAGGCTGCGCAGCATGTTCATGCGCTAGATTTCTAAGTGCTTCTATACAGTCGGTAATCTGCGGCAGAATGGCGACACGACCAGCTTTTAGCATCAGTGCATAAGACAGGTTATTAATATCTTCGGAAGTACAGGCAAAGTGGATAAATTCGCTGACTGCATTAAGCTCGGCATTATCGGCAATTTTCTCCTTTAAAAAATACTCAACTGCTTTGACATCATGGTTAGTGGTACTTTCTATATCTTTAACGCGCTGCGCATCGACCTCTGAAAAATCATTGATAATATTATCCAGCACTTGATTTGCAGTGGCCGTAAACTCTGGTACTTCGTTTATCTGATTATGTTGTGCCAAAGCTTGTAACCATCGTACTTCAACCTGGACACGAAAACGAATTAACCCATATTCACTGAAAATAGGGCGTAATGCATCGACTTTATTTGCATAGCGTCCGTCGATTGGAGAAAGAGCGGTAAGAGAGAAATTCGTCATGATTTTATAGTGGTAATGTGAGCTAGAATGATACGTGCTATTTTAACAAAAGATTGATCATACGGGTGTAAAAATAAGTGTTCTGTTTTTCAGCGACAGATTAAATGACCTGCAAGCAGAGTTTACTTTTGCAGCATTTCATTTTTAAGTAAAACATGCAATTTACTGGAAATAATCTCATCTTCATGCAATTCCTTTAAAGTATCAGCCTGAGTCATTTGTAATAGGGCTTTCGCCGATTGTTCATTCATATCATCAACCAGACCTCTATTAGACAGGATTTCATGTTCCATTTGCTGCACGGTATTTTTCTTTAAGCCTTGATAAATGTTGCTAACATTATGTATCGCTTGGGAATCGTCAAAAATCTCTACCAAAGGCGAATTTTCAATGACCGATAATTCATCCAGCACTTTGTTAATTAATTTGTATTGTGTACGATAATAAAGATAAAGTTCATGGGGTTCATTTTTGTTAGAAGGTAAAATGAAAACACACCGTAGAAATCCAATCAGGCTGGAGATAGTTTTATAAGAACTCAAGTAAGCATTGAGTGATTGTAATTTGGGTCGGTCCTGTTTTACTTTTTCAGTTTGGGTATCTAAAATCAGTATATTTTTTTTATAGATACTTTCATTAATTTCATCACGTCTGAATAGCTCTTTTAATTCACCTTTTTGTATTGCCAGTGTATAGATGCGCAACATGTTTTCACCGATGTGGCTAAGGCCTTTAGTCTGATCCTTACATTGCTGGCAAACCTGTTGATACAGAGTTTGATATGCACTGCTTAAAGCGTTGTACTGTGCTTCACTAATGTCACGATTGTCAAACAGATCTTTACTTTTAGCGCATAGAGTCTGATAAATAAGAGCTTTACTCTTAAAGTAACTCATTTGTTCATGCGGTAACAAGGCATCAATTTTCAACCAGCGAATGACCTTGCCTATGGTTGTTGCTTTAACCAGTAAAGTGAAATAAATACTACCAATCGTAATCGCAATGATAAATTCTTTAATCGAAAAATCGTATTGCCAGTCTGGCAGGCTCAACTCATCGGGTATTAAAAGCACCATAATCACGGCAATTGAGCCGCGTAGACTCCCCCAAGAAAGTAAATGCTGCCAATTTGCCGGAATACTTTCTTCAGCGGTAAGCAGGTTAGCAAAACCAATAGAACTATATATTGAGACTGCTCTGGCGATGATGACCACTAAAATCATTGTGAAGATAGGCAAAATGGCAATATCTAAGGAGATCGAAAGACTGGTAAATAATAAGCCCATCAACATAAATACCAGTGAGTTGGAAATAAAGGCGAAATAGCCCCAGAATTTTTCCATATACTGTTCTACGCCGACAGACATTTTATAGCGTCCGAAATTACCCATGACCAGTGAAGAAACCAAGGTGGCAATGATTGAAGAAAAATGAATAGGGTGGCCGTAAATCACTAATTTCTCGGAGAGTAGCTCCGCGATCAAAAAGGTAAAGTGTGCTACCAATAACGTCAAGGTGATTTCTAAGTGTTCATTGCCCTTAACCCATTCGATAAGTTTAGAAAACAACAGTCCCATAAACAAACCGAATAAGCCACCACCGAGGATCATGGTGCTAAAGGAGAACAATCCGTGTAATAGTGTTGTACTGCCATGATAGCCATGAAGCATGATATCCAGGATAACCAGGAAAATCGCAAAAGCGGTACCATCGTTAAACAGACTCTCGCCTTCAAATATCAAGGTCAGGCGGTGTGGTGCGCCATATTCTTTAAACAGCGAAAGCACCGCAACGGGGTCGGTTGCAGAAATAATGGCACCAAATAACAAGGTGACCAATAGTGGCATGTCGAAACCTAAAAGATGAAAAGCCCAACGCCCGACAAAACCGATAAAGAAGGTGGAAATGAGCAAACCTACAATGGCTAAAATGCTAATAGCATATTTATTTTCCTTTATATTACGAATCTTGATGTTATAGGCAGATTCAAAAATCAGGATCGGCAGGAAAATAAAAAATAACAGCTCAGGGGTTAACTGGAAACTAGTGATAAACGAGAAAAAATCGATCCTGGACAGTGGAACTAATAGTGATCCACCAATAACCAGGAGTACTGTATAAGGGATACGTGTTTTCAGTGAAACGATATTTATACCCAGAGAGAATAGCATCAGGGTGAAAACTGATAAATAAACGTCGAGTGTCATACCTGTTCCTTTAGTAACCGTAAGTGTCTGAATTATGGCGTTGTTGTTCGCTTTTGTTATACACTCAGCGAGCTTTTCTGAAGGGGTTTTTTGTCTGTTGAGAATTTATTCAGGCAATGCATCGCGTTTTTTTGTCAATGCTGTAAGTGCACTGCAGTTTTGACTACGAACTAGACATCTTTCTGGTTATCATCATTACTATCAGACCAGTCATGGCGTATCTTTTTGAAATTCTTGCGCCAGTCCTCAATGTCACCGTAATCAACAAACATAAGTGTACGGTCATGTTCATCCTTGCGCCGCTGAGCATGTTTGATTGGACACCAGTACTGTTCTGTACGGGCAATCACTTCACGCGTATAGGCAATCAGTCCATTGCCATATCCACAATAAACACAATTTAGCGATTCGATAGCGTTCAGATAGGGTAAACGGTGGCGATCAATCACTATGTGCTGGGAGCGATTTACACGAGGAATGCCATAGATACGAAAGCAGACATGCTGATAGATGCTGATAGAAATGTCCAGCAGCAACAGTGGTCCAATTAAACTGTAGATAACCGGTGAGGATAGAATATGGGCGATAGGTGCCTTACGTAAATAGCTCCATAATCCGGCTCGTTGCTGGCGTTGCAAGCGACGAATGCTGAGCTCAAAAACGACTTTTCCACGGCGTAAACTATAATGAAACAATTCGCGTTTATCTTTTAATAAGCGCTCAATTTCAGCTTCCAGTTCCTGTTGAGTTATCCGCAGGCGATCAAGTATTTCGTCTAATTTAGTCTTAACCATAGTTTGTTCCAATGATTTAATTGATTGGCATCAAAGCCAATAAGCAACAACCCTGGTCTTGTTGAAAGTAGGCTGGTTCTGGAGCAGATAAACCAGTAGCAAGTTGAGCTAATACTCGATTGGGTTGATCTCGCTTACGCTTCTGTGCCAATGGAAAACTTGGCGGTAAACAACTGAGTACGGGCAATTTTGTTAATGACATTGACTTGCAGTAGTTTAACGACACTGCAAGTTCGACCATAGTTTAACTGAGTATTAAACCATAAAGGCAGGGGGCATGACATATTATTTACCTTGCAAATACTGCTGAATATTTTCCTGACAACTGATAGATACTACATTGATTTGTTTATTTACGCTGATATAAACATGATAAGGCACCTGGAAATAAATAACTGTCCAATTTTTAGGCACGATGTTTGTTTATTATCAGTGCTCTAGCAAGAGGCGCATAGTTAGCTACGTAACTATTGCTACAGTGCTGATGACAGAAAAAAGAACAGCAAGGATGGATGATGTGTGTTTCCAGGTGCCTAAGCATATATTTAAACCTGTGCAGTAAATCTGCACAGGTTTAAATCGGTAAGAATATCCGTCAAGTGATTCTGCTGAGTGATGATTTCAATGCGGTTTTGATTAGCAGGAGTAGTCGGAAGATAATTAATACTTTGATCAGTACCGTTAATAATAAACCAGCCACTATTAGTGTTGATAATGCCTTTTATACGTTCTGCGTTTAGCTGGCCTAAAAAATCGCTTAAGCGCTGATAATCAAAGCATACTTGCGCAGGGAAGATATGCCCCATACTTTGGTAACCATCTGCGCTATTGCTGAATGAATGATCAGGTTGATTAATGGCAGAAAGTTTACTGACCTTATGTGCATCTGCGAAGGTAGCTAGCCTATGTGGGTTTCTAGGTATATCCAGCCAGGCTACATCTAATTGCCCTTGTTGCGTCTGTGCAATCATTGCTTTTTCTGGATGACTATTATCGCTCCACTGATGAAATAAAAAAATTGCCTCGTTACCCGCTAAATCCATTTTATTGGCCACTAACACATCAGACATAGCGATTTGATCAATGAAATTTCCATGGGTCGTGTAACGACTGTCTTTTAATTTCTCAGGATCAACTAGACAAACACTTGCGCGTACATCCAGTACTTCTTTAAACAAATTATTCACCAGCATATCCAATACTTTTTTGGGATGCCCCAATCCAGTAGGCTCAATCAGTAAACGGTCTGGTTTGATTTCTTTTAATAGACGATTAAGACTCACCTGAAAGGGCAATCCGACCGCACAGCATAGGCAGCCGCCTGCGATTTCTTTTACTGTCACACCCGCAGCAGAATAAATTGCACCATCCATGCCTATTTTTCCGAACTCATTAACCAACACCGCCCAGTTTTCATTTTTGGGTTTTTGATTGAGTAAATCTAGGATAGCAGTAGTCTTACCCACTCCGAGAAAGCCCATCACCAGATTGGTGGGGGTATTGTTTATTTGTAGTTTGCTAGTCATTGTTAACCTACGCAACAGGAACGCTCTTTTATATCTTTATGAAAGGCTTGAGCGCACAGCGTAATGCCTTCTACCATGGTTAAATAAGAAAATAATTACCCCCAGGTTCTTCTATAGTTATTTGATTATAGATGGCCAATACGGCTGTTAGGGCCATTTTAGTTGCCTTCTTCGATCACTAGGTTTCAATATTTTTATGATTCGCTTCTGCCTTGGTTAAACCGACAGTCGGCATCCGTGGATCGGTAAACATCACAGCAGGCATGGCGGGAAAATTAATCGCAGCATTACCACATGTCATTAAGGTTACGAAAACTTTATTTTTAAATGCCCTGAGAGGCGAATATAGCAATATGTTTGATTTGAGCCGAAATTGCTGACACTTGTAATGTATCTTTCGAGGAAATATTGACCACCTTGCATGATGACAGCCATTTCCTAATAGATCCAGTTGGTTTGTTTATAGGCCCACTTATTAATTTAGCAACTGTGAAATTATGTATAAAAGATCAGTGATAAACATTTTTTAAAGCCTCTGGATGTAAAGTAATATGGTATCCGCTATAAATTTTAGGGGGACACGAAATTTCCATGAGATTTTTCTTCAATCAGCTGTGCAAGAGAAGGCAGTTTGAATTCTCCGCTGACTC
>Ga0233442_1002275_pt1 | contig 13003 bp, 8 predicted proteins | sample SI_123_September_3_FD_182789 | JGI IMG/M metagenome (GOLD analysis project Ga0233442, IMG submission 182789) | Seawater microbial communities from Saanich Inlet, British Columbia, Canada - SI_123_September2016_150_MG | ecosystem: Environmental > Aquatic > Marine > Inlet | place: Canada: British... | reverse complement strand
ATAAAATTTTAATTTTTTTTTGAAAAAAAAAAAAAGTACTACTTTAATTGATTTTTTCTGTAATTTATATTTAGTAAAAAAAAAAAACGCATAAAAAATGCCTGTGTTATCACAACGTTGGTCGAATAATTTTTTATTATCATTTTTAAGTAATCATATTCTAAGTTACCCTACTCCTATTAATTTAAACTACGCTTGGAGTTTTGGTTCTGTAGCTGGGGTTTGTTTAGTAATTCAAATATTAACTGGAATTTTTTTAGCAATGCATTATGTTCCACATATTAGCCTAGCATTTGATAGTGTAGAACATATTATGCGTGATGTTAATTATGGATGGCTTATTCGTTACTGTCATGCAAATGGTGCATCGGTTTTTTTTATTGTTGTTTACTTACATATTTTTAGAGGTTTATACTACGGGTCTTATATGCATCCACGAGGATGGCTTTGGGCAAGTGGTGTTTTAATTTTTATTTTAATGATGGCAACAGCTTTTATGGGTTATGTATTACCATGGGGACAAATGAGTTTCTGGGGTGCTACTGTAATTACTAACTTATTTTCTGCAGTACCAATTTATGGAGGTTTAATTGTTGAATGGTTATGGGGAGGATTTTCAGTAGATCAAGCAACTTTAAATCGTTTCTATAGTTTACACTACCTTTTACCTTTTGTTATTGCTGGAGTAACTATGCTTCACTTATGTTTATTACATAAATATGGATCAAATAATCCATTAGGAATTAATACTGATATAACCAGTGTACCATTTTATCCATATTTTTATGTAAAAGATTTTTTTTCTTTCTGGGTATTTTTATTCGGATATTTAAGTTTAGTTTTCTTTGCCCCAAATATGTTAGGTCACCCTGATAATTATATACCAGCAAACCCAATGGTTACTCCAGCGCATATTGTACCAGAATGGTATTTTTTACCATTTTATGCAATTTTACGCTCAATCCCAAATAAATTAGGTGGAGTATTAGCAATGTTTGGAGCTATTGCCGTATGGTTATTATTACCTATCATTAATATTTCATCAACCCGATCAAATATATTTAAACCTTTAACCAGCTTAAATTATTGGTTTATAGTGAGTAATTTTTTAATTTTAGGATGGATTGGTCAACAACCTGTTGAATATCCATTTATGGAAATTGGAATGTTTACTACCGTATTATATTTTTTATTATTTTTAGTAATTGTTCCATTTTTTACTATTTTTGAAGAAAATTAAATTTATTTAAATATTAATACTACCCAAAAACAACCAAAGTTTTTCTTCAGGACACTAGTGAATAATGAGATTCGAACTCATACGATTTGTTTGGAAGACAAATAATCTACCATTAATTTATACTCACAAAAAATTATTTTATCTAAGTAGCAACGGACTCGAACCGCTAACCTGCTCATTGTAAGTGAGCTACTCTACCAATTAAGTTAGCTACTTTTTAGATATGAAAATAAAGCTGTAAAAGGGACTTGAACCCTTACTCTTAAAAAGAACTAGAACCTAAACCTAGTGTGTATACCAAATTCCACCATTACAGCAATTTTTTGGAGAAAATCGGACTTGAACCGATAACTTTTTGTATGCAAAACAAACACTCTACCAATTGAGTTATGTCCCCAAGAATAAAATTAAGCTTTTAGGATAAAGTGGGATTTGAACCCACGGTATTCGGAAATACTTTAGTTTTCAAAACTAACGCTTTAAACCGCTCAGCCATTTATCCAAAAAAAAAAATTATTCTTTCGGAGCAATGTGATTTGAACACATGACCTTCTATTCCCAAAACAGACGCGCTACCAACTATGCTACACTCCGAAAATAATTTAGAATGAATGGGATTCGAACCCATGGTATAAAAAATATACAATGGTTTAGCAAACCAACGCTTTAAACCGCTCAGCCACCATTCTTAAAAACGAGAAAAACGGGATTTGAACCCGCGACTTTTAACGTGACAGATTAATACTCTAACCACTGAGCTATTTTCTCTAAATACAAAAAGATTAAGACCGGATTTGAACCGATATTAAAAAATTTGCAATTTTTTACATTACCAATTATGTTACTTAATCAAATTGGAATACAAATATTTATACTCACTATTGGACTTGAACCAATATCTTAAAAAAAAGAGAAGATTTTAAATCTTCCGCGTCTACCAATTTCGCCAAGTGAGTGTAAAATTACCCTTTATGGGATTTGAACCCATATTGTTGCTGTGAAAAAGCAATGTCCTAACCTAATTAGACGAAAAAGGCAATTCAAAACTATCATAATTTAAAATATCTTAAAATTATACCTCTCCAAATAGGATTCGAACCTATGACCTAACGGTTAACAGCCGTTTGCTCTACCAATTAAGCTATTGAAGAATTTATTTTAAGATTAAAATCTAATGTGTATATAAAATGTAAAACCACAGTGATGCTAAGCAACACCTAAATTTTTTCGTTCTGCAATAATAAAATATGCAACTGAAACTAAAAAAAAAATTATTTTAAAACGGTAGCCCATTTAATACCCAAAGACTTGTATAGGTAAAAATTAAAAAACCAATAGTAACAGGTAAAAGAACTTTCCACCCGATTTCCATAAGTTGATCATAACGATAACGTGGTAAACCAGCCCGTAATAAAACAAAAAGAATAACAAAAAAGATTATTTTAAGAGCAAACCAAAATACTCCAGGAATACAATTTAAAATACTAACTGGTGCTAACCAACCACCAAAAAATAAAATAATAACCAATGAACTCATCATTAATATACTTGCGTACTCCCCTAATGAAAATAGTGCAAAAGTCATTGCTGCATATTCTACGTTATAACCAGAAACTAATTCTGCTTCTGCCTCAGGTAAATCAAATGGATGACGATTAGTTTCTGCGACTATACAAATAAAAAAAACTATAAACAATAAAGGCATTATAAAAACAAACCATAAAGTTTGGCTTTGAAATTCAATAATTGTATTTAAATTAAATGATCCTGTAATAGTAACAATTGTACCTAAAACAATACCAATAGGTAATTCATATGAAACCATCTGAGCTGCAGAACGCATAGCTCCTAAAAATGCATATTTTGAATTACTTGACCAACCAGCCATCAAAATACCATAAATACCTAAAGCCGAGCAAGCCAGAAGATATAATGAACTTAATTGTAACTCAGTTAAAAAAGAATGCTGAGAAAATGGAATAACAGCCCAACCTATTAAACTAACAGCAAAAGTAATACAAGGTGAAAGATAAAAAATAATTTTATCAGAACTACTTGGAAGAATTTGCTCATTAGTCAATAATTTTAAACCATCAGAAAGTGGTTGTAAAAGACCAAAAACACCAATAACATTAGGACCACGACGGCGCTGAACAGCACCTAAAATTTTTCGTTCCGCATGAGTAAAATATGCAACTGAAATTAAAAGAAAAACCATTAGACAAATTGTTGACAATATAAAAAATAAAATACTCATAAAAATTAATTAAAATACAAAAAAAAAATTATTTTTTTTCTTTTTTTGTTCCATATTGAGATCGTGAGGTTCTTCTACCTACCAACCCATCGAAATCATATTTACCTCTTATTAATTTATATTTAACCCCAGGTAAATCTGGTGTTCTACCACCTCGTATAAGAACTACAGCAAAAGATTGTAAATTATGACCTTCTCCAGGAACATAGGCTTCAATAAATTTATTGGACCTAATTTCTAATTTTACTACTTTTCTAGATGCAGAATTTGGTTTTTTAGGACTCCGTGTAAAAACTTTTTCACAACTTCCTTTTACTTGTGGATTTCCATTTAATGCTGGTGTCTTTTTTTTAACAATTTTATGAACTCGAAAAAAAGATAATAATTGATTTCTAGTAGCCATAGAATAAAAATAAAAATACTAAAATAAAATAAAATAAATATTAGTGACGATAGTGGTGACCAAATGTATCAGCTAAAAACATACAAAACATAACAAGGAATACGTATACTTGAATTACACTAACAGCTAACTCTAAAAGTAATAATGGAAATAAAAAAGATAAAATAACCCCTACCCAAAATGAAGCAACAAAACTAAAAGCTTTAACACCTGGTAGACTAAAAAGTGACTGTAAAATAACTTTCATAATAACGTGTCCAGACATAATATTTGCACAAAGACGACAAATAATACTTACAGGACGCATTACATAAGTTAAAAGTTCAATTGGGAAAAGTGCAACACCTAATGTGCGAGACATTCCTGGAGCATGAAAAGAACGAAAAAAAGTTAATTCACGATCATAAGCTAACCAAAAGAAAATTCCAAAAATAGATGGAAGAGAAAAAGCACTTATAACTGCAAATTGACTAGTTAGACTCATAAAAATAGGGAAATTACCAGCTAAATTTAAAAGTAATAAAAAAATTGCTAATGCAAATGTTATTGGAAACACTACTTGTTGGTAATATTTAACATGAACATGTTTTTGTAAAGTGGCTTGAATCGCTAAATACCCTAAATGAAAATGACTTTCTAATGAAGTAGGCATTGCATAAAAAGTTCCATTTATAGGACTTTTTATTACCTTAATAACAAGAGTAGCAACGGAAAAAATAATAAAAAAAATAACAGTCACATTTGATATTGTAAAATCAATAGCAGGTAGAGACATGATATTTAATTGTTGACCTAAAATAAATAAATTTGCAGGAATAACAGGGGTAATAATAAATTGTTCAAAAGGACTAAAATAAATAAATGGAGAGTTCATAAGTTTAAAAAATTAAATTATGTATTATGAAGTAATAATACATTTTAAATGCATTGTATTCGGTACATTGCTACGTAATATTTTTAGTAATTTATTATTAAAATTTATAATAACAACAAATTTAAAAAAAGTCAATTCAAAACTTTCTTTTGCTTTTTTTGTTACATGTGGAGATTTTAATAACGTTTTTTTTTTTTTTTTTAAAGGAAGAGATACAATTTTAAAATCTATATTAAATTTTTTTAATACAGATGAAATATAATTTTTATAATTCTGTAGTGATTTTTTTGTTAATGATGTATAAAATAAGAAAGATTTAGAACTAGAATTAACCATAAATTACTTTTTAGCTAAAAATAATTTAGAACTTGGTAATGACTCAGGTAAAGATTTCGATACCCACTCATCAACAGAGTTAATTTTTACCATAATAGGCATGAAACCATGATTAACACCACAAATTTCACTACACTGACCAAAGTATAAACCAGAACGTTTTACATAAAGAGAAGCTTCACTTAAACGACCAGGGCATGAATCAACTTTAATCCCAAAAGAAGGAACACACCAACTATGTAAAACATCTGCTGATGTAATTAATAATTTAATTGGAACCGATTTAGGTAAGGTTAATTGATTATCAGTAGTTAATAAACGGAACTCACCTAAAATTAAATCTTCAGTAGGAACCATATAAGAATCAAACTCACGAGCTTGAAAGTCTAAATCTAAAAACTCATATGACCAATACCATTGATGACCTACTACTTTTACAGTTAAAACAGGATCAGTTAAATCATCTAAAGAATATAAAAGATTAAATGATGGATATGCAATGCTTAATAAAATTAAAGCAGGAACGATAGTCCAAAAAATCTCTAAATTTTGTGAATGACTAAAATAAGAATTTGAATTCTTGTGATGTAGTGGATCAACTAATATATTTCCAAGTATAAAAAAAACTATACCTAGAATTAAAACTATATCAGCCATTATTAAATCATAAAAATTTGCCATCCATTCTAAGCAATTAGTTGCTGGATCTTGAATTGACAATTGATAATTAACAGCGGCATCACAAAAAAGAGAAAATGAAAATGAACAAATTATTACTATTAAGAATAAATTTGAAAAGTGTGTAAATTGATTTGATTTCATAATTTAATTTTTAAATATAATGCTTTTTATTTTACCTAATTAAAAATTAGATAGAAAAAGTATTTTCTAACTTACGTATTTCGCGAGATCGGTTTAATAATATATTAGAATATTTTGTAAAATTATTTGTCCGTAAATAATCTTCAATAATGAATTTAAATGGATATGAATTATATTTAAAATTAATGGAAGATAAATTTTTAACACTATAAACTAAATTTAATAAAGACGCTGATGGTGCAAATAATTTAGAATTAGATATTATTTCATTAAAAACAGATTCTAAATTATTTCTATTATCAATAAAATTATCAGTAAATTTTAAATTTTTACTGATGATTTCAATTAACGCAGTAAAAAAAGATTGAAATGAAATGAAACCCCAAGATTTTTTAATTGCTAAAGGTGTTACAAATTGTGGGCGTTTTTCTAAATTTAAATATAATCCTCCGGTTTCTTGTGGAACTAAAACAGCAACAGTAGATGAAGAATATTCTAGTAATTTTGAATTATGACTAGCAAAATTAATACATTCTCTACTATTATCGATTGCTAATTCCCGTAAATTTAAGCTATCCTCTAAATTTAAAAAATATAATTTATTTGCTGATTCTATGTCTTTATTATTATATGAACTAAAATTTAAATAATTAATACTTTCCTCATTACTTTTAGTATGAATTGTATAATTTAAAACACTAGAATTTTTTTTTAAAAAAAAATCAAAACTGCTAGAATCAACACGATCCAATAATGATTTTCCAGAAATAATTATTGGATTTACAGCTTTTAAAAATAATTTAGAAACTATTTTATTTTTACTTCCAAACAATGAGATTACTTCAGAAACCCCGAAACGTACAAATAAAGTAGAATATGTAGAACTCATAAAGTTACCAAATGAATAAAAATTTATTTCATTTATCAAGAATTTAGTTCGTAAACGAATATTTAATAATGAAGCTTCAACATCGATATTACTAGATAAAAATAAACAAACTTTACTCCCTAAAGACGTTATTTTTGAAATTTTACTATTAAAACCCCATAAGTAATAATTAGATTTTTTTTTTTCATTTGAAAAAACTTTAATTTTTAATTTATTTTTACTTAAAAAATTTAATTTTTTTAATAAATTTAATTCTTTAATACTTAATTCCTTATTAATCAAAAATAAACTTCGACTACCGTTAAAAAATGAAAGAGCCTTTTTAAAAACCTGATATGATAAAACTGATTTAGCCTCAACCCGATGATTCGATAGAGAATCAAAAGCAAAACGACCTTTATCTGAAACCCAAGATTCATTTAAATCTTTATTTTTTTTTGGACTTACTTTTACAACGTCTAATTCTTTATAATTAATATAAATATTACTTCCTAATCCATCTGTTAAATCAATACTTTCTAATGATTTTAATTCCCAAGGCCGTGCTAAAAAAGCTGAAGTTTTTAAAGTTAAAGCCCCTACAGGACACAAATCAACAACATTAGATAAAATAGGAGAATTTGAAATTTTACTTATGTAATTCCCAATTTCAGTATTTGTACCTCGATTTAATGTTCCTAAAGAAAAAGTACCACAAATTTCAATTCCAAAACGAATACAGCGGGTACAATGAATACAACGATTCATAATAGTCTTAACTAAAACACCACAATATTTATCTTCGACCCCCCGCTTATTAATATAAGCTCGACTAACTCGAGTACCATAAATTTGTGCTTGATCTTGTAAATCACACTCCCCACCCTGATCGCAAACAGGGCAATCCAGTGGATGATTTAGTAATAAAATCTCTAAAACATTTTCACGCGATTTTAAAACACGTGGACCTTTTGTAATAATAGATAAATTTTCCATAATTGGTGCAGCACATGCTGCTACCGGTTTTGGTGCTTTATCAGTTTCAACCAGACACATTCTACAATTACCTGCAATTGATAAATTCTCATGAAAACAGAAACGTGGAATTTTAATACCTATGAATTTACAAGCCTCTAAAATTGAAATATTTTTTTTTACGAAAAAAAAACGATTATTTATTAAAAGACGAACCATTTATTAATTTTAAGAGAAATTTTTAAATACTTGAATAGCCAATAATACGTAATCAAATTTTTATTTTATCTATTATATTCAATTTTAAAACTAACATTTTTTACACTAGAGTTATTCTTTTAATAAGTCTAAGTAAAATAAAAATTTAGTTTAATTTAGTTTTAATTACAAAAAATTTTAAACATGATTCCCAATAAAAGTATTTAATGTTTTGATTTTTTAGATAACAATAGAGATCTAATTAGATTTCTTGTAATAGAAACAATATAATAATTTTTAAAATTATAATTAATAAGATTATGATTTATAAATATATATATGAAAATTTAGTACTCATAAACTAAAAGCCTCACAGCTCTTACATTTTAAGCCTATCAACGTAATAATATTTTACGATTCTAAAAAATTTTTTTTAAGGTAAGTTTCTCGCTTAGATGCTTTCAGCGATTATCTCTTATAAACTTAGCTACCCAGCGCTGCTTCTGATGAAACAACTGGTACACCAGAGGTTTTACGTAATTTGGTCCTCTCGTACTAAAATTTAATCCTTTCAATTTTCTTCAATTACAGTAGATAGGGACCGAACTGTCTCACGACGTTCTAAACCCAGCTCACGTACCACTTTAATCGGCGAACAGCCGAACCCTTGGAACCATTTACAGCTCCAGGATGTGATGAGCCGACATCGAGGTGCCAAACAATTTCGTCGATATGAACTCTCAAAAATTATAAGCCTGTTATCCCCGGCGTACCTTTTATTCGTTGCGTGATGAATTTTCCACTCAAATTCACCAGATCACTATGGCCGACTAAATTTTAAAAAAAATTTTATCTCTGTTTGATTTGTTAATCTTATCAGTTAAGCAGATATACACCATTACGTTTAAAAATAAATTAATATTTAAATCTGCCTTTGCACACCTCCGTTACTTTTTAGGAGGTGACCGCCCCAGTCAAACTACCTCTCATAAGCTGTTTATAAAATTAAGTAAAGCTAAAATTTAAGGGTGGTATTTCACTTGTTGTTTGTACTCCCACCTATTCTACACAAAAATTAAAACTTTACAACTTAAAATCATAGTAAAGGTGCACGGGGTCTTTCCGTCTAGCTGCAATTAATCCGCATCTTCACGGATATTTCAAATTCACCAAGCCTATGTTGGAGACAGCGGAGAAGTCGTTACACCATTCATGCAGGTCGGAACTTACCCGACAAGGAATTTCGCTACCTTTGGACCGTCAGAGTTACAGCCGCCGTTTACTGGGAATTCAATTGATTGCCGAAACAATCGCATTTAGCCTTGCAGCACCGGGCAGGTGTCAGCCCCTATACATCTTCTTTCGAATTAGCAGAGACATGTGTTTTTATTAAACAGTCGCTTCTCCTTCTTTAGTGTCAATAAAATATAATTTTATCACTCCTTCTTCCTAAGTTACAGAGCTATTTTGCCGAGTTCCTTCAACATAGTTATCTTGAACGCCTTAGTATATTCTACTAATTTACCTGTGTCGGTTTAAAGTACGGGTTATATTTATGCTATTTCCAGAAAATCATTTAAATTTATTTTATGAATCAATATAAAATAAATTTTTAAAATTTTGTCACAAAAACTAAATATTTCTCATTAACTTATACATTCGTAATTTGTCTTAGAGACCGTTTAAATTTTTAACTTCAATCTTTTTTAAAAGAGGATTGAAAACTTTTAATTTACGGCGACAATGTTAATTCATTGTTTTTAGCTACTAATGCCAGTATACTCACTTTTAATATCTCAAATTATTTTAACAAATAATCTTCAAAAATATATAAAACGTTCTGCTACCAAAATTACCAATTCGGTTATAAACTTAGACTCACTAAATTTTCGATACAAAAAAACTTAATCAATGAGCTGTTACGCTTTCTTAAAAAAATGGCTGCTTCCAAGCCTATTTTATGATTGTCTTTGTTTTTTTATATTCTTTACACTTAGTTTATATTTAAGACCTTACTGAATAAACAGGGCTGTTTCCCTATTGACTATCAACCTTTGCACTGAAAGTCTGACTCTACAATATCTTACTAAAAATAAATTTTTAATAAATAAAACGCATTCATAGTTTTTTAAAACGCAGTAAAATCAATGATTCCCATTGCTTTAAAAGAGCTGTACCTCATTTTATTTTAATTGTAGGCTATACTAAAATATATTTCGCAGAAAACCAGCTATTCCTAAGTTTGATTAGCCTTTCACCCCTAACCACAAGTCATCCCAACCTTTTTCAACAGATACGGGTTCAGTCCTTCAAATTATGTTACCATAAATTTTTCAACCTGCTCATGGTTAGATCACTTAGCTTCGGGTTTTATAATTATGACTTTAGCTTTTTATCAAACGTTTGATTTATCTATGTCTACAAATTTTTTAAACTTGCCAAAATTATAAACTCACTGGCCCATTATGCAAAAGGTACATTATAATATTATTTTAAAAATAATACTCTAATAGATAATATGCACTAAATTTTAGGACTTTTAACTCTGCAAGCAGTTCTTTTTCACCTTTCCCTCACGGTACTTGTTCACTATCGGTCATTAGAAATTGAAGGCCCGAAGGAAGATCTTCTTAATAAACAAATATAACATAATTCGTTTCTAAATAAAATAAAAAATATCAATTTACAGGACTATAACCTTCTATGGAATATTCAAAATCAATTTTTTTTATTTTGTGCCTTTTAAAACTTTCGCTCACCACTACTCACTTTATCTCGTTTGATTTTTTTTTAAGTTACTGAAATGTTTTACTTCACTCAATTTTTTTTTCTCCAATGGTAAATTTTTCTAAAAGTTATTAGGATTCAAAATTTATATTTATCCTACTTATTGCAATACACAACTAAAATTTTTCTAATGCCAAGGCAGCCTTTTAGTGCATTTAAGTTTTATAATTTTTATTCCAGCCACACGTTCCCGTACGACTACCTTGTTACGACTTCATCCCGGTTACAAATCCCATAATGACATTTATACGCTAATAATTTTAAATAAAAATTTTTTTATTATTAAAAAAAAAAATAAATAAAATTAAAAATTTCTAAAAGCTTAAAACGAGACTTACTCCCAGCACGTGACGGGCGGTGTGTGCAAGATCTAAGTATCGGTTCACCGTAGCATGCTGATATACGATTACTCATGATTCCACCTTCATGTTGGCGAGTTGCAGCCAACAATCCGAACACGAAAAGGGTTAAAGATTGACTTTAAATTGCTTTATTGTACAACTTTTTGAACTAATCATTGTAGCACATGTGTAGCCCAACCTATAAGGGCCATAAGGACTTGACGTCATTCTCACCTTCCTCTAAATTAAAAAAAGCAGTTTTTTATAAGTCGATATTTAATTATTTCTAATTAAATGTATCAATATAAAATAAGAGTTTCGCTCGTTCAAGGAATTAACCCGACACCTCACGGCACGAACTGACGACAGCCATGCAACACCTGTATTAAATTTATTTGTATATAAATAAGATTTTATATACTTAAATAATTTTTATATTAATAAAAATAAATTTAGTATGCAAAAGTTGGTAAGGTTTCGCGCGGATTATCGCATTAAACCACATGCTCCACCATTTGTGTAGACCCCCGCCAATTCCTTTGAGTTTCAGTCTTGCGACCGTACTCCCCAGGCGGAGTGTTTAACGCGTTAGCTTTTATATCAAAAAAATTCTTTCAATATTAACACTCATATTTGACAGCATAGACTACCAGGGTATCAAATCCTGTTTGCTCCCTATGCTTTCGTTCCTTAGCGTCAGTATAAGCCTAGATAATCGCTTTCGCCACTGGCATTCCTTTATATATTTTCGGATTTTACCCCTATATATAAAATTCTATTATCCTTTGCAAAACTCAAGAAGAAGCGTATTATAAGAATTGTTCAGTATAACCCAAAACTTTTTTCTTTAAACGATAAAACCCACCTACGAACTCTTTACGCCCAATAATTCCAGATAACGCTCGCCCCCTCCGTTTTACCGCGGCTGCTGGCACGAATATTAGCCGGGGCTTGTTTTTTAAAAACGTCATTCTCATTTTTAAAATTATAAATTTTACACCCGACAAATTAAAAATTTATCTTTTATGCCTTCCTCATTTAAGCAGCATTACTGGATCAGGCCTTAGCCCATTGTCCAAAATTCCACACTGCTGGCAAAAGCCTGGGCCTTGTTTCAGTCCCAGTGTGACTGGACATTTTCTCAAACCAGTTAGGGATCATCGGCTTGGTAGGCTTTCAATCTACCAACTACCTAATACCTCACCAAAATTATCTTAAAACAGTGTTATACCTTTAACATTTTCAAAATTTAATTTATTTAAAGAATTTAAATAAAAATTGATTAGGTTAAATTTTAAGGTAAAATTTTTGGTTTCTACTCACCTGTGCGCTAAGTTATAAAAACTTAAAACTAGCATGTGTTATATATGCTGCAAGCGTTCACCCTGAGCCAGGATCAAACTCACAAAAAGTATAGCTAATTAACAAGCTAAACATATAAATTCTTTAATTAAAAAAATTCTACTAACCTAATAAAGGTAGAAATGGGATTCGAACCCATGTTTTCAGATTATGAGCCTGACAAGTTACCTACTACTAAATTCTACCGAACTCTAAATTATTTCTATTATTAACAAAAGATAAACATTTTATTATTATTTATAATTTATTTTAACTATTTCTATTATTAACAAAAGCGGCACATTTTTTTTATTTTTATTTTAACTATTTCTATTATCAACAAAAGCGGCACATTTTTTTTTTATTTTTAATTTATTTTTTATTTTAACTATTTCTACTATTAACAAAAGCAGCACATTTTTTATTTATTTTAACTATTTCTATTATTAACAAAAGCAGCACATTTTTTTTTATTTTAACTATTTCTACTATTAACAAAAGCAGCACATTTTTAATTTATTTTAACTATTTCTATTATTAACAAAAGCGGCACATTTTTTT
>Ga0233442_1002258_pt1 | contig 13075 bp, 7 predicted proteins | sample SI_123_September_3_FD_182789 | JGI IMG/M metagenome (GOLD analysis project Ga0233442, IMG submission 182789) | Seawater microbial communities from Saanich Inlet, British Columbia, Canada - SI_123_September2016_150_MG | ecosystem: Environmental > Aquatic > Marine > Inlet | place: Canada: British... | reverse complement strand
AGTTCAATATCCATAGCAGTTTTTGAAATATAAAAAATGATTTAGTTTTTTTGATAGATGCTGAGAGACAGTTTTTTCATTCCATCTAATTTGTAACCAGTTTCTGTAATACCCAGCACGAGCCAACCTCCTTTTTCAAGATGGTCTACCAACTTATTCAACAGGTATTCCCTCTTCTTAGGATGGAGGTAATAAAGCAGATTTCTGCAAAATATGAGTTGGAACTTAGTCGCAATGGGATAGGCAGTAGACATGAGATTGAATTGCCGAAATTGAATTAATTTCTGAATCTCCTGATTGATCCTTCTTTGAGGAGTATTCTTTCCAACAGATGCAGGAAGCAAAAATCGTTTTTGGAGCTGCACAGGAATTGTACTAATCTGCTCCTCGGTATAACATCCATTTATGGCTGATTCCAAGACCCCAGTGTTAACGTCAGAACCGAGGATACGTAAACCTCCGTTTGAAATCTTAGCGGTTCCAAAATAATCATGTGCTTCTATGGCAAGAGTATAGGTTTCTTCTCCACTGGAACAACCTGCACTCCAGAACCTAAGCTTTGAATACTGATTAGTTTTTTGATCTTTCATTTCCGGAAAAACATTTTCCCGAAGAAACTTAAAATGCTGCTTCTCACGGTAGAAGCCACTTTTGGTTGTTGTAACCGCATTGTAGAGAAATTGTCGTTCCTTCCTGTTCTCCTCCCTTTCAATATAATCATAATAACTTTGAAAGGTTTCCAACTGATGTTCCTGCAGTATTCGCTGTACACGTGCATAAAGCAGATATTTCTTGTCATCTCCCCATTCCATGCCAAGATCTTTTAGCACAAGGTCTCTGAATAGCTTAAATTCAGCGTCAGACGGTTCATTAACCTTGATCAACCTCCCTCTGGAGGTAGCTATATTTGCTGAATTATCTAATAGCATCGTAAACTATTGTGTATAAAATTATGGATTGCTTTAAATTGATCATTCAAAAGGCGCTAAATTCTGGTTTAGTTTGTTTTCAGACTGCGAAGCCGGTTTTACTGTATTAGAATTATCCGGAAGTTGTTCAATCTTGCTTTGAGCCAGTTTTAGGTTGGTCTGTTTATCCTCAATGATAAGTTCATTCGAGCCGGCATCACCTTCTTCCACCTTGAAGGTGTTAAGCAGTTCCTCCAGGTTTTCAGCTTCCTCTGCCATGTGTTGACTGGCAGTTGTATTCTGTTCAACAAGTGCGGAGTTTTCCTGAGTAAGGCGATCCATATCCGCAATTGCTCTGTTGATCTGATCAACGCCTTCCGCCTGTTCCAGAGATGCAACTTTGATGTTTTCCATCACCTCAGAAACTTCTTTGACGGACTCGAGAATTCCGTCAAGATTAGAATCACTCTGAGATTTGAGGTTGTTGAGGTTTGTTTCTATTTTTAATCTCATTTCTTCGACTGATTTGAGAATACCGTTCAGATTGGAATCACTTTGAGATTTAAGTTTATTGAGCATAGTTTCAATTTTTGTTCTCATTTCTTCCATGCCCTTATCTCCGTCATTTACAAGATGACGCCCCGAATTTATGTGTTCCAGACTGGCCTGAATCAATTCTCCGATCTCGGTAGAAGCTTTTGCCGAACGGTGAGCAAGTTTACGAACCTCAGATGCAACAACAGCGAATCCCTTACCATGCTCACCAGCTCGTGCTGCCTCAACAGAAGCATTAAGCGCAAGTAGATTGGTCTGAAAGGCTATGTCGCTCATCAGTGTGGTGATACCCTCAATTTTTTTGGAGCTTTCCATTATTTCCTCCATGGCTTCAACCACATTGGTATTGGTACTCTGTAAATTCTTCAACATCTCCTGATTTGTTTCGATGGAGTTGTCGACTGTATCGAGTAATTCGGTTCTGCTGTCAATGACCGATTGCTGAGCTTTCTTCAGCATGTCATGATTTGCCTCAATGGAACTTTCGACTGTATTAAGTAATTCTGTTCTACTATTAACTACAGATTGTTTAGCTTTCTTTGTGATTTCATTCGCATTTTTAGCATCTTCCGCGTTGTTTTGCACGATACTGTTAATCTCTTCCATTGCAGATGCGGTTTCCTCTAGCGAAGAACTTTGCTGATGAGTACGGTTTGAGAGATCCTGGTTACCTAGTGCCATCTCCTGAGAGGACTCATTAATGTTTGAAGCATGTTTTTTTATGTCAATTACCATATTGTTGAGGCGTTCGAGAAACATGTTGAACCAGGTTGATAGTTCCCCGAGTTCATCTTTACCGGCAACCACAATCCTTTTGGTGAGGTCGCCTTCACCCTGTGCAATGTCTTTTGACATGTCGACTAGATCATTAACCGGTGCAGTGATCGACCTTCTCACCAGGAATCCAAAGATAAGACTGATAAGCAAACCAATTACGGTGATTACTAGTACGATCCAAACAAATTGCTGTGCTTCACTTACTACATCATCACTAGATTTATCGTATTGTGTATTTACAACCTCTCTTAAATTTTCAATTGTTGAACCTAATTTTATATTATTATTAATAATTTCATTCACACTAAAATCTAAATTCTTTAATAAGCGATATTCATTAAGAACCAGGTCTATATTTTGAGTTAATGAACTAGTGAAATTGTTGTACGTTTTTTTGTAGACATCTACTTTAAATAATTTATAAAATTTATCAAAATCCTGATGACTCTTTTCGTAGCGTTTTTTGATATCAGCAACTTTTGCAGTTCCTCTTGACTCTATTAAGGTATTATAGATCGTCTTATATTCCTGAATAATTCTATAAAAATTTTTTTTAAATTCTCCTCGCTTTTTTACCTTGTCGGTATCCGCTTTTTCCCACACGCTTCCGGCGAGCGACCTCATCATAAAGATGCGACCATAAATTTTATCTTTGCTTTTGTCGAACGTCTTAAAGTCTGAGATTAGTGCAGGAGACTGCTTATTAATCCTACTATCCGCCTGCTTAAGTTCTGCAAGTAACTTGTTAGTCTTATTCAGTCCTAAGACCTGATTGTAATTGATATTAGCGATTCCCTTGATCTCACTGTTAACATCTTTGTCTTCTTTTGTGAGAAGTTTATGAATCTGACTGTATTTATCTGCAGAGATTTCTCTGATCAATTTATCAATTTTATTTACTGAATCAATTAATATGGTTGTAGATGTTATTTGTTTTTCAATAGAATCAATATCTTGAAGTGATTTTGATTTCTTTAATTTTTCCTGCTCCAGTCTCAAATAATCCAGATTTGATTTAAAAACTGAAAAAATCTGTGAGTTAAATTTAATTGAGTGGGATATCCCTATGAAGGATTGAATAACTAAGCCTGAAATTATAATTGTTACAAAAGAATTAATTAAAAAAACAGATAGTAATTTTTTGTTTATAGTTATTTGTATAGCTTTCACTTCAAATCTTTGCTGGAAAGTTTAAAATTCAAAAAATATTTGCTCATTAGTCAATCAAACATCAACAAAATGTACAAAATAATATAGAACCCATTATTCGAAAGGAGCTAAATCTTTATTTACTGACTTTTCAGACTGCGAAGCCGGTTTTTCTGTTTCTGTTTTTTCAGACTTTTCAGACTGCGAAGCCGGCTTTTCTGTTTCCGTTATTTCCGGAAGTTGTTCTAATTTGTTTTGTTCCAGTTCGAGGCTGTCATTATTTTCAGTCGTACTGTCAATGTATTTGGTTTCATCTCCCTCAACCCTAAAAGTATTAAGAAGTTCCTGCAAGACTATTGCTTCCTCTGCCATGTGTTGACTGGCAGTAGTATTTTGTTCAACCAGAGCAGCGTTTTCTTGCGTTAACCTGTCCATATCCGTGATCGTCCTGTTGATCTGGTCAACTCCTTCCGCCTGTTCCTGAGAGGCAACCTTGATGTTTTCCATTACCTCTGAAACTTCCTTGACAGATTCGAGAATTCCGTCAAGATTAGAATCACTCTGAGATTTGAGGTTATTGAGGTTGGTTTCTATTTTTGTCCTCATTTCTTCGACTGATTTGAGAATACCGTTCAGATTAGAATCACTTTGAGATTTAAGGTTGTTGAGCATGGTTTCTATTTTTGTCCTCATTTCTTCCATGCCCTTATCTCCGTCATTTACAAGGTTACGCCCCGAATTAATGTGTTCCAGACTGGCCTGAATCAATTCTCCGATCTCAGTAGAAGCTTTTGCGGAACGGTGAGCAAGTTTTCGTACCTCGGACGCAACAACAGCGAATCCCTTACCGTGCTCTCCCGCTCGTGCTGCCTCAACAGAAGCATTAAGCGCGAGTAGGTTTGTCTGAAAGGCGATGTCGTTCATTAGTGTGGTGATACCCTCAATTTTTTTGGAGCTTTCCATAATCTCTTCCATTGCTGTTACCACACTGCTGTTTGTACTTTGCAGGTTCTGCAGCATCTCCTGATTTGTTTCGATGGAATTGTCGACTGTATCGAGTAATTCGGTTCTGCTGTCCACGACCGATTGCTGTGCTTTCTCAAGCATCTCCTGGTTTGTTTCGATGGAACTATCGACTGTATCAAGTAATTCAGTTCTGCTATTAATTACAGATTGTTGTGCTTTCTTCGTGATTTCATTCGCATTTTTAGCTTCTTCCGCGTTGTTCTGCACGATACTGTTAATTTCTTCCATTGCAGATGCGGTTTCCTCCAGCGAAGAACTTTGCTGATGGGTGCGGTTCGACAGGTCCTGATTACCGAGTGCCATCTCCTGAGAGGACTCATTAATATTAGTAGTATGTTTCTTGATTTCAATTACCATGTTATTAAGGCGCTTAAGAAACATGTTGAACCAGGTTGATAGTTCACCGAGTTCATCTTTTCCTGTAACCAGAATCCTTTTGGTAAGATCGCCTTCACCCTGTGCAATGTCTTTAGACATATCAACAAGGTCATTTACCGGTGCAGTGATGGATCTTCTTACTAGAAAGCCGAATAGTAAACTAACCAATGCCCCAGCTATTGATATAATCAGGACAACCCAAATGAATTGCTGAGTATCACTAATAAGAGTGTTCGCTGAGTCATCAAATTCTTCATTTAGAATTTCAGAAACATTCTGTATCGTTGATTTAAATGCCTCATTGCTATTTGTAAAATCTTTCGCTAATAATTCATTATTTTGAATAAAGTTTATCTCATTTATAAAAGCATTATTAAGTGCATTAAAAATCTCATAAAACTCTTTTGTTATATCCAGTGCTGGGTCTTCTTTATCATTAACCAATTTTTTATAACCGGTAATGAAACTTTTATATTCTACTTCAAAAACTTTTTTTATATTAATAACAGCTTTAGTTCTCCTCCCCTCAAGAAGTTGATTATAATTTGATGTCATATTTTTCATAAACTTTTTGAATTCTTTTGAAAGCTTTCTGCTATCGGCTGGTGTCATTTGTTTACTTTGTACCAAATTGAGTGTAGCAACTCTCAATTTGGTTTTCATTTGTCTCTCACTTGAATTAAGAGATACAAAAGCATCTGAAAATACAGGTAACATTTGATTTATTGTACCAGTGGAACCTAGAATATTTTTTGAATTTTCACCGATTTCATTAATTTTGTTAGATAAAATTTCTTTCAATTTATCCAATTCATTAATTTTATTGCCTACTGTTGAATCGTTAATCTTTATTGCTTTAATTGCTTTATATTTGTCCTCGGTTAGTTCTCCAAAACGAGCACTCATGTTTGCAAATGAGTTAGTTGTTTTGTCCAGGCTGTCTTTAATGGTGTTTCTATTTACATTCAGATAAAAACCTTGAGTTAGACCCTTTAGGCTGGCTTGTTCTGTTCTTAATGATTCTAAGTTTTCTTTATATTTTGAAAATACTTTTGAGTTGTATTCAATCGTTTCTGATAACCCAAAAAATGAACTAATAACCATTCCTGTTATTGCAAGAGTAACTATTGTGTTTATTAAAAAGATAAAAAATAATTTCTTGCTTATTGTCAAGGATAGTATTTTCATTTTAACTCATTGTTGGTTAGTTTTAGTTTCAAAAAAATATTAGCGTATCATTCAACTATAATGGTTTTAAAAATTCTCCAAAACATTTTGAAAAAATTTAAAACTCCAAGCAAACTAAATCTAATCCCCATATTTTTTAAATGTCAACAAACAAACAGTAAAAAATATGTACATATTAATTAGAACCCATTATTCGAAAGGAGCTAAATTCTGGTTTAATGTGTTTTCAGACTGAGAATCCGGCTTTGTAGTTTCTGTTTTTTCCGGAAGTTGTTCAATCTTGCTTTGAGCCAGTTTTAGGTTGGTCTGTTTATCCTCAATGATAAGTTCACTGGAGCCTTCATCACCTTCTTGCACCTTGAAGGTGTTAAGCAGTTCCTCCAGATTTTTAGCTTCCTCTGCCATGTGTTGGCTGGCAGTCGTATTCTGTTCAACAAGTGCGGAGTTTTCCTGAGTAATGCGGTCCATATCCGCAATCGCTCTGTTGATCTGGTCTACTCCTTCCGCCTGTTCCTGAGAAGCAACCTTGATGTTTTCCATCACTTCTGAGACTTCTTTGACTGACGTTAGGATCCCATTAAGATTTGAATCACTTTCCGATTTGAGGTTATTGAGCATAGTTTCAATTTTTGTTCTCATGTCGTCCATGCCCTGTTCACCGTCCTTGACAAGATTCCTGCCGGAGGTGATGTGTTCCAGACTGGTCTGAACCAACACGCCAATTTCCGTAGATGCTTTCGCTGAGCGGTGAGCAAGTTTACGAACCTCAGATGCTACAACTGCAAACCCCTTACCGTGCTCTCCTGCACGTGCTGCCTCGACAGAAGCGTTGAGTGCCAGCAGGTTAGTCTGAAAGGCGATGTCGTTCATCAGAGTGGTGATTCCCTCAATTTTTTTGGAGCTTTCCATTATTTCTTCCATGGCAGTAACTACGCTGGTATTTGTACTTTGTAGATTCTGCAGCATCTCCTGGTTTGTATCAATGGATTTGTTGACTGTATCAAGTAATTCGGTTCTGCTGTCAACCACAGACTGCTGTGCTTTCTGAGTAATTTCATTGGCGTTTTTAGCATCTTCCGCGTTGTTCTGCACGATACTGTTAATTTCTTCCATCGCGGTTGCGGTTTCCTCCAGGGAAGAACTTTGCTGATGGGTGCGGCTGGACAAATCCTGGTTTCCGAGTGCCATCTCCTGCGAGGAAACATTGATGTTAGATGCATGTTTTTTAACCTCAACTACCATATTATTGAGACGTTGAAGAAACATGTTAAACCAGGATGACAGATCACCGAGCTCGTCTTTACCGGCTATCGCAATCCTTTTGGTTAAATCGCCTTCACCCTGTGCAATGTCTTTTGACATGTCAACAAGATCGTTCACGGGAGCGGTAATAGACCTTCTCACCATAAATCCAAACAAGAGGCTGACTAGCAGTCCTATAACGGTGATGATCATCACAACCCAGATGAAGGTTCCCGTTTCTCCAATCACACTTGCATTGATTGTATCTATGTCTTTAGTGAGCACAGCATTAATGTCATCCATAACCCTGGACAAGCCAAAATTCAACTCTGTATAATTGTTGTCTAATAATTTACTTTCACTGACCAGTAATCCTGACTTTTTGACGCTATCAAACGTCTTCATGAATTGTTCATCAACATTTTTGAATGCATCTATGTTGCTCTGCGTCTCAGTATCACTGACGATCTTGTTCAATTCATCTTTGATTATTTTATAGTCATCCAACATCCATTCAAGATCCGAGAGATTTGCGGATCCTACTTCATCTCGTTTTGCCTGAGAAGCGCTCATTATTTCATCCAGCTCGACAATAAGTAAATTCAGCTGAAAAAATAAATTTTGAGTAAGATATTCTTTTTTCTGGAAACCATCAACCCCATCAGCCTCACCTCCCAACATTTTCTGCATGAAAGTTTCGTATTCCGGTTTGCCTGCAATCAGACTTCTTTTTGCTCTGAGTTTGAAAATGATTCTCTTTCTTTTAGCTTTGAATTCATTATATGCATTGATCAAATTAGAGATATTCTTTTTTGCAACAGGTCCTGAGTTCATCTTCTCACTGGAAACCTCCGCAATTCTTTTGGTGAAATTATTAAGATTGTTTATTCCCTGTTCGATCTGTTCCAAATCTGTTGCAATAACTGTCGTATATTTTGAGGAGCGGATAAGTTGATCCAATTCCTTGTCTCCAGTTCTGGAAATTAAATCTTCCAGTTGGAAGTCAAAGATAAAAGTCTTGTTTTTTAGCTTTGTTTTCAGAGTTTTTAATTCATTATCATAAACTTCTGAGGATTGTGCTGTTCCATATTTTGCTCTCAATGACTCAATTTTGTTTAATTTATTCTCATCCAAATTAAATCTGTGAATACTTCCAAGAGGACCGCTACTGATTGTCTTGTTATTTTCATCTTTCAATTTTGTTAGTGAGCCTTTAATAAAGACGATAGAAGCACTTATGTTTCCAAGTCCTTCTTTGATTGTTTCATCTGACACATTTAAATAAAATGATTGTGCATGCCCCTTCAACTTTGATTGCTCAATCCGGATTGAGTCAAGTATACCTTTAAAGGTGGAAAGTTCAGAATTAAAGTTAAATTGGCTTGATAAGCCTAAAAATGAAAAAATAACCATTCCGGAAATTGAGACCGTAATGATTGAATTGATAATAAAAATGAAAAACAATTTTCTGCTGATTGTAATGGATAAAAATTTCATATCAACCTTATTAATTGTAGTTATGACAGGATAATCTTCGGAGATTTTGTGTTTCTGCTGTAATTGAATATCGCAAAAATTGCACAATGGCAAGTGTAATTTGCCACTATATGAGGTTGGGGTCCTCTATGTGCTTGATATCCTTGGTGGGTCGGGCGAGGTTCGAACTCGCGACATCCTGATTAAAAGTCAGATGCTCTACCAACTGAGCTACCGACCCACAAGGGACTTTAAATATTATCAGAGAGGGCTAAAAAGTCAATTTGTATTTGACTTTATAACTTATTTTTTGAAGAACTATTCACCTTCTAAAACTTTCACCAAATTATCGGCAATATTTTTAAATGCCGTTGTAGCAGGTGAGTCGAGGTTACTTGCCATCAGTGGTTTTCCTTCATCACCGCCAACACGTACCTGAAGTTCAATGGGGATGGCGCCTAGAAAAGGAGCTTCCAGTTTCTTGCAGGCTTCTTCAGCACCGTGTCGGCTGAAGATTGGAGTTTCTTCACCGCATTTGGGGCAGGTGAAAAAACTCATATTTTCGACTATCCCTAAAATGTCAATTTCAACTTTACTGAACATTTGCGCAGCCTTTACTGCGTCAATCAAGGCGACATCCTGAGGTGTAGAAACAATAATTGCTCCCGTAAATTCACATAACTGTGACAATGAAAGCTGTGCATCTCCGGTACCAGGAGGGAGATCAATGATCATAAAATCACCACCGGGCCAGTTTGTATCACGCAGCAGTTGCTCAAGCGCCTGGTGAACCATGGGACCACGCCAGATGACAGCGTCATTTTCTTCAACTAAATTTCCAATAGACAAAGTATGCATGCCAAATGATTCAAGTGGAATCAAACGATTTTCAGACACAGAAGGTTTTTCTCCTCTACGTCCGGTCATGATAGGCAAACTTGGTCCGTAAATATCCGCGTCGAATAGACTGACTTTATAACCTTTTTGAGTGAGTGCGAGGGCTAAATTAACCGAAACAGTTGATTTGCCGACACCACCTTTTCCACTGGCTACCGCAATTACAGCTTCATAATTTTGCAAGTATGCTGTACGTTGTGGTTGTTGCGGTGCAGCCTGTGCAGGTTTCGCAGGTTGTGATTGTGAGGATTGATTGTTTTCAGGCGGAGCCGCTAAAACTTCAATCGCGACTCTCTCAATCTGCTCTACTTTTTTTATTTCTGCTTCTATCTGTGCCGGCAGCGAACCGCGTAAAGGAGAATCTTCTGGTAAAATAAGCGTGATTTTTGCAAAATCATTATTGACCACACAGCCATGCACTATTTCCGGTTCTACACTGACGAGTGGTTGTCCGTTATCCAAAGTAATGCTGGAAAAAGCTGCTTCAAACTGTCTTTCTATGTCCATCTATTTTTTTACTGCTGATTGATTATAAAATAAAAGTTATGTCAAAATTATATACATTTGGAGAAATGAAGCAATTATTAAATGCTAATACAGAGAATATTAGCGAAAATAATTTGGTGAAAGGTTTCAGTATTGATTCACGGACACTGAAAGACGGCGATTTGTTTTTCTGCATCAAAGGTGAAAATACGGACGGACATCATTATATCTCACAAGCACTGGAAAAAGGAGCCTGCGGAATTGTAGCCATTCCTGAAAATATCCCGCAATCTTTGAGAAACCGTGATTTGCCGTGCATCTTAGTTGCGGATCCTAATAAAGCATTACGGGAATGGGCCGCGGATGTAAGAAGGCAGTTCAGCGGAAAAGTTCTGGCAATAACCGGAAGTAATGGAAAAACATCAACCAAAGATATTCTCGCCGGTTTATGTCGTTATCTCGATCCTCAGGCTTACTCAACCCCCGGAAACTATAATAACTTCATAGGCGTCCCTTTGACCATCCTGAGCGCAGTTCAGGAAGCAAAGTGGTGGATCATAGAAATCGGCACAAACCAATTTGGAGAAATTGCGGAATTGTCAAATATTGTCCAGCCGACAGCAGGAATTATTACCAATATCGGCGAAAGTCACTTGGAGTTCCTAGGGAGTACTGCAGGAGTTGCAAAAGAAAAATCCGGATTATTTGCAGGCATGAATCCAGAAAGCAATGTTGTTATTCCGGATTCATTACTGCATCAGCAACTGGTGGAAGAGGCCGCAGCAAAGGCAGGAGTCAGCATTACAAAAACAGCGCAACTTTCAGAAAAATCTCCGGCTGGAAAAAATAAGTTCCGCCTTTTTGAGGAAGAGTTTGAAACTTCAATCGACAGTCCGCTTTTGCAACAGAACCTAATTTTGGCTTTGACACTTTTGCATTTGGAAGGAGTAGCAGTTTCAGAACTGCAGTTGGCGTCGAGCTCCCTGAACTTGTCTGTCAAAGGACGTTTTCAGCTGATAAACAAGGATGATTGGATTTTGATTGATGATACGTATAATGCCAATCCGTCATCCTTTCAGAGTGTACTCGAAAATCTAAACAAAATGTTTCCGGAGCGCCGTAAAATTGTAGTCTGCGGTGCGATGGCTGAACTGGGAGATTCAAGTCCAGAGTTTCACCGTCAAGTTGGGATTACGATGCTCAACTGCGGTGTTGAGAAGATGTACGGTCTTGGTGGAGAGGATATAGAATATTACCTGGAAGGCTGGAAAAACGCAGGAGGGGAAAAAACTGCGGCCAGACACTTTAGTGAATTAGCAGAATTGCTGCTCGCATTCAAAGCAGAACTGCAGTCAGAAGATGTTGTGCTTGTTAAGGGGTCACGCTCCGCGAAGATGGAGAGGTTTGTGGACGCGATGTTATGAAAATTTAAATGCAATATTCAGTCGGAAACTTTTTCTTTTAAATCATCAATAAGATTTCCGGCTTTTTCTGCAACCTGTTTCTCTTCCGCAAGTTCAAGTGTTTTGCTGAGAGTACTTTTTAATGTTTCAGTAATTTTATTTTCTTCAAACCAATCTGTAATGTTTCCCGGAGTAAGTCCCTGTGTCCCTGCATAATAGGCAAAAACCGCTACAAGACTTATTAATATAATTCTTTTTATCATAATCTCATGCCATGCAAAATATTGAAATTATAGCCATAACTGATCAGGATTCAATACAATTGATTCTTCACGTTTAGGTCCGGTAGAAATGATTGAAACCGGCGCTCCCACAAGTTCTGATAAGCGCTCAAGATAGGCCAGCATTTCCGGAGGAAGTTGATCATAGTCCGTGATGCCTGCAGTTTTGCAGTTCCAACCAGGCATTTCTTCATACACAGGAGTTACATTTTCGAGGGATCTTGGAAGATTTTCCGTAAGCTCTCCATCTGCCAAACGATAACTCACTGCGATTTTGAGAGTTTCAAATTTGTCCAGCACGTCAAGTTTCATAATTGCCATACCCGTAACTCCATTGAGCCTCACAGCCTGACGTACAAGCAATGCATCAAACCAGCCACATCTTCTGGGACGTCCAGTGGTTGCGCCGAATTCTTGACCTTCCGATTGTAGTAATTCACCGTCTTTATCAAACAATTCTGTCGGAAAAGGACCGCTTCCGACGCGAGTAGTGTAAGCTTTAACAATGCCTAAAACGTCTGTGATCCGTGTCGGGCCGATTCCTGCGCCTGCACATGCACCTCCGGCTAAGGTGTTGGAGGAAGTGACAAAAGGATAAGTCCCGTGGTCAACATCCAAAAATGTCCCTTGTGCTCCTTCAAATAAAATATTTTTTCCCTGCTCAACTAACTGATTGACGAGCAGTGGTGTATCGCAAATGTACGGTTTTAGCTTTTTCAGATAAGCAGTAAATTCTGCAAATATTTGAGCTGCAGAAAACGGCGTTTCTGCTGATTTATACAAATGCTCCAATCGTTGATTATTTTCAACAACAAGTTCCTCCAGCCGACCCCTGAAATGTTCCGTATCCAGTAGATCTCCAACTCGTATTCCTGAACGTCCGATTTTATCTTTATAAGCAGGTCCAATTCCTCTACCTGTAGTACCGATTTTATTTTTACCTTTTTGTTCTTCTCCGAGACGGTCAAAGGTTTTATGCCACGGCATCACGAGTTGTGCACGGTCACTGATGTGTAAATGATTTTCGACGTCAATTCCCATTTGCTCTAGTTCTTCAATTTCTTTAATCAACTCAGCCAAATCAATGACAACACCATTTCCGAGAACGGAAGTAGTTTTTCGCAGGATTCCTGAAGGCACAAGGTGTGTAACGAAAGTTTTGTCGCCGAACATCACTGTATGTCCTGCATTATTCCCACCCTGATAACGCACAACTGCATCAGCACGCTCGGTGAGTAAATCCACAATTTTACCTTTGCCTTCGTCACCCCACTGAGTGCCGACAATTATTACACAAGCCATAATTTTT
>Ga0233442_1002247_pt1 | contig 13113 bp, 14 predicted proteins | sample SI_123_September_3_FD_182789 | JGI IMG/M metagenome (GOLD analysis project Ga0233442, IMG submission 182789) | Seawater microbial communities from Saanich Inlet, British Columbia, Canada - SI_123_September2016_150_MG | ecosystem: Environmental > Aquatic > Marine > Inlet | place: Canada: British... | reverse complement strand
AGCAGCAGTATAAAGCCGTTGGCGCGGTTCGGCATCGACTTTCCATCGATGGGAATCACTCCTGGGTATTTTTCCTCATGCTCTACGTGATTACGCAGCCTTGAGCGTATCAAGGTAAATCATGGGGTGCGCCACCACGATCACCGCTCCCACTCCTGAAATGGGGTCACGCGGTTTTATTAATTTTTGGGTTTAGTTATGGTTACAAAAATAAAAGAAGCGGAATTTGATCCCCCTGGACCAAGTAAGGAAGCGCTTGATTATGTGGAATTAGAAATGGAATCTATAATGGCAAGGGCAGAAAAACTGTCAGTAAAATTAAAAACTGATAAAACACCAATTTTTTATGCTTTTGTGAATTTATATATTAACTATTACAAGTAACAACAAAAACAATAAACAATTTTGGGCGGCTTAATTTTAAGCCGTCCTTTTGGCGGCGCAATTTGGCGACCAGTGAATTAATCAAACAAAACTTTACAAGATAAACAATCAGGACTATATTTAAACCGTGATAGCAAAATCTATCACCGGAATTGATACTCCGAAATAGCAAAGGCGCATACACCAGTCATTCGCGCTGGTTTTTTTATGCCCGCTTTATGGTGATTGTGTGGGGCTCCCTCGGGAGGCCGTCCCTTTGTTCGGTAGTATCAACCTTGCACAGTCGCCACCTATTACAGATTGATACCTGTTAGGGTGGCTTTTAAAATCTAACAAAGGAGACATAAATCATGTCTAAAGCACAGCAATTGTTCAATTTATCTTTCCCCAATGATGCAGTGAAAAATATCAAAAGTCAGGCTTATCTATCTGGCGTACTGGATACTCTAAATTTCAAAGAAACCGGCGAAAGCCTTCATAATCGCTTTAACCTGGGTACTGCAGAGGCCGACGCATGGAATGCCGGTAATTGTGAAGGCCATGGCCTATGGCGTGATTATCGTGACCTGGAGACGCAGTCATGAGTGAAAATATCCATACAATTGAAGAATTACGCGACGTCATTACATCTATTGACGCTTTATCTCAACAAGGATTTTCCCAAATTCGCTCTATTGCCAGTCTGTCCCTACAAGCTTTAGAGTCCCCGGGAAGGTCTGTTAATACTTGCGAAGATATAGCCAGTGCCTTGCTGGCCATCAGGGGTATCTCTGAGATGATTCAAAATGATATAAATTGTGAATCAGGAAGTGTTGAGGGTGCTTACCTGGATCAAAGTATGCTTCGCCGCTTTGATGCGAGGCGGGCAGCTGAAAATATATTTAAAAATTAAATTTATAGCCGCTACGATTCGCCCTAGCGGTTATTTCAAAGTTTACCCGAGGGTTTACCCTGTGAATAAAATCAGTAAAGCAACAATAATTTAAAACTACTAACTTATTGTTTTTATAGATAAAAATTGGTCGGGGCGGCCGGATTTGAACCGACGACCACTTGTCCCCCAGACAAGTACGCTACCAGACTGCGCTACGCCCCGAATATTTATATAAGGTAGGTTTATCTTTTGAGAATGTGGAGAAGTTCTTCTAATTCTACGAGTGTTTGTTTAATAATTTGCTGACTTTGATTGATATCATCTTTGGCATCATCACCTTCCAGACGCTGTCTGGCACCACCAATTGTAAAACCTTCATCATATAACAAAGATCTGATTTGACGTATCAATAAAACATCGTGGCGTTGATAATAGCGACGATTTCCCCGGCGTTTAACGGGTTTTAATTGTGGAAATTCCTGTTCCCAATAACGTAAAACATGAGGTTTAACATCACACAGTTCAGCGACTTCACCAATAGTGAAGTAACGTTTACCAGGAATTACAGGTAATTCGTTATTATTGCTCGCTTCCAGCATACGCCTCAACTCTTATTTTTAATTTTTGTCCAGGTCTAAAAGTGACTACCTTTCGAGCAGAAATCGGAATTTCTTCACCCGTTTTGGGATTACGCCCAGGACGTTCAGCTTTTGCTCTGGTCAGGAAATTCCCAAATCCAGATAATTTAACCTGATGACCTGTTTCTAGTGCTACTTTTACTTCTTCAAAAAAGTGTTCAACAATCTCTTTGGCTTCACGTTTATTGAGACCAAGCTCGTCAAACAGCATTTCGGCCATATCAGCTTTGGTCAACGACATGTGTACTTTACCTCAAGACTGCATTATGTTCTTTTTCTAGTATTTGCAAGGCATGAGTTACTGTTTCATCCACATCCTTATCAGTAAGAGTGCGTGAAAAACCCTGTAAAATCAAGCCCAAAGCGATACTTTTTCGATTAATTATAACTTCCTTTCCAGTATAGACATCAAATACGAATACGTCTTGTATTATTTCAGATTTAATTTTATTTACTGTATTAATCAGCTCTTGAACAGGAATATGCTCATCAACGATCAATGCCAGATCCCTTCTTATCGAAGGAAATTTAGATAGCTCACTAAATTCAGCTAATTCAGATTGAGTCAAGCTTTGTGTCTCTACTTCAAACACAAATAGATTTTGATCAATATCTAAACTTTTAAGCACAGCAGGGTGTAAAGCTCCAATAAAGCCGATTAAATTACCCTTGAAATATACGTCTGCAGACTGTCCTGGGTGTAATATTTCATTACTTCCAGCTCTAAATTCAAATGCCTGTTCATCGGCTAAATTCATTAAACTCTGCAGATGCCCTTTAATATCATAGAAATCAACAGGCTGTTTGGAACTAACCCAGCTTTCACTCTCAGATAATCCCGTAATTACGCCAGCAATGTGCGATCGTTGCGTTAAATCATCACCCTCTGGTGTAAAACATAAACCGGTTTCAAATAACCTGATACGAGACTGTTGACGGTTTAAGTTATGCTGCACAGCTTGAATAAGACCTGGCAAAAGGCGCGTTCTCATTTCTGACATGTCTGCTGAAATTGGATTTGCTAAAGACAATGTTTGCTGCTGAGGATGCAATATATTCTGTAACTCTGGGGAGACAAATGAATATGTTATGGCTTCGTGATACCCCTGCGAGACTAATAAATCTCTTAACTGGTTTTCACTGACCTCTTTTTCTGAAAAGCTTGCCACAGACACATGTGCAGATTCTTTGGTTCCAGGGATATTGTCATAGCCTATAATACGGCCAATCTCTTCAATCAGATCAGCTTCTAAATTAATATCAAAGCGATACGAAGGTGCTTTAACTAACCATCCCTCTGACTCAGCCATAACGCTCATTTCAAGTTTTTTAAGGATGTTAGCAACCTGTTCTACAGTTACTGTTATTCCTAACAACCTTTCAATACGATGATGTCGTAAATGAACCTCTGGATTAACCGGTAAATTATCATCTGAAAACTGGTGAATAAGCGGACCTGCACGGCCACCCACAATGTCGATTAATAAGGCACTTGCACGCTGAATCGCTTTAATTTGAAGTTGAGAATCTACTCCCCTTTCAAACCGGTGAGAAGAATCGGTATGTAACCCATAACTTCTGGCTTTACCGGCGATAAAGCTTGGACTGAAAAAGGCTGATTCCAATAAAATATTCTGAGTATTATCGTCAACAGAAGAATCCAGACCACCCATTATTCCTGCTATAGCAACAGGCTCCTTATGATCCGCTATTACCAGCGTATCATCTCTACACTCAACTTCAGAGCCGTCTAGTAGGGTTATTTTTTCACCAGCGGTAGCATTTCTAACTCGAATACCACCGTTTAATTTATCCAGATCGAAACCATGCATCGGTTGACCTAATTCCATCATAATAAAATTAGTCACATCCACAACAGGGCTTATGGACCTTAACCCACAGCGCCTTAATTTCTCTTTCATCCATAAAGGTGTTTCAGCACCTGCCTTTACACCCTTGATTACTCGACCAACATAACGTGGACAGGCTGACTTGTTTTCCAGTTCAACACTAAAGATATCATCTATCTCAGGCTGGATCTCTGCAACATCAGATTGAATCGAATCAATTTCATTATTCGCGTAAACTTCTCTCGCCACTCCGGCAATACTCAAACAGTCACCACGGTTCGGTGTCAGATCTATTTCTATGAGAGTATCATTAAGCTGGAGGTAATCGGATAACGGCATGGCTATTGGAGCATCGGCAGGCAATTCCATGATACCTTCCGAGTTTTCAGATAACTGTAGTTCTTTCTCTGAACAGATCATGCCGAAAGATTCTACGCCGCGAAGTTTAGCTTTTTTAATTTTAAAGCCAGGAAGTTCTGCTCCCACCTGGGCAAATGCAATTTTAAGACCTGTTTTTACGTTGCTAGCACCACAGATAACCTGTACGAGCTGATCACTTCCATCATTAACTTTACACAGGTTTAAACGGTCTGCATCAGGATGCTGTTCGCAACTCATTACTTCAGCCACGACAACCTGTGTAAATTCAGGCGCAGCCGATTCTACAGAATCAACCTCAAGACCAGCCATGGTTAACTGAGAAACCAGTTGATCGGTATTTAATTTGGGGTTAGCCCATTCTCTTAACCAGTTTTCACTAATTTTCATTTCAGTGCTCCTTCAATATAATAATTGCGAGTTCAGTTAGTTTGTCAACATTCACAGCAAGGCGCACCTCGCAGACAATGGCCGCTCCCTTGTCAAGAGGTGCAACACAGTCTGTGGGCGTTGACAAGCTAACCCGAAGGGCGGCCCTGTGGTGTCCCGCAGCCGTGTTGCAGTGCTTGCCAAAGGAATAACCGTTGCCTTCGCGCTGCGCCTTGCTGCGAAACACCACAGGGCCGCTGAACCCGTAATTATTATGTTGAAGGAACACTTGGACCTACTCAGGAAAATTGCTGCAAAAAGCGCAAATCATTTTCAAAAAACAGGCGTAAATCATTCACGCCATAACGTAACATAGCCATACGCTCCACCCCTAATCCAAAGGCATAAGCAGTAAATGCTTCGGTATCCATACCCGTTTTCTTGAACACTTCAGGATGCACCATTCCGCAACCTAGTATTTCAAGCCATCCCGTATGACTACAAACTCGACAACCTTCTCCTTCGCACATTACACAACTTATATCCACTTCCATAGAAGGTTCTGTGAAAGGAAAATAAGAAGGACGAAAACGTGTTTTAAGATCATCCTGTTCAAAAAACATTTTTAGAAATTCATGCAATGTTCCTTTCAAATCAGCGAAAGAGACATTTTCATCAACCACTAACCCTTCCACCTGGTGAAACATGGGCGTGTGTGTTAAATCCGAATCACAGCGATAAACTCGACCTGGTGCGATAACTCTTACAGGTGGTTTCTGTTTTTCCAGAGTTCTGATTTGAACCGGAGAAGTGTGTGTTCTTAATAATGTATTAGCATCGAAATAAAAAGTATCATGCATCGCTCTTGCAGGATGATGAGCAGGAATATTCAATGCTTCAAAATTGTGAAAATCATCTTCGACTTCAGGACCAACAGCGACATCAAAGCCCAGCTTCCCAAACATCTTTTCGATGCGTGTCATGGTCAAAGTGACCGGATGTAAACCACCTTTCTCCAGACCTCGACCAGGTAAAGTGACATCGATAGTTTCTGCAGCCAATTTCGCATTAATCTGCTCCTCGTTGAGCACAATTTTACGATCTTCCAGCATCTGCTGAATGGCTTGCTTTACCTTATTGATTTCCTGACCGGCCTCTCGCCTTTCATTTCCGGGTAATTTCCCCAGATTTTTTAACAGCGAAGTAACTTCGCCTTTTTTACCGAGATATCCAACCCGAAGTTGGTCCAGTGATAATAAATCTGTAACAGCTTCAATCTCAGCTGTGGCAGATTGTAATAAAGAATTTAATTCAGACACAATGAGTAAGTCACGTTGATAAACTACAGATTGATAAATATGAGGAAATAACGGGCACAGAAATGTGCCCGTTATTTAAGCTGTTTAAGCAGCAGCGGCTTCTAAACCAGCTTTGGCTTTTTCAACCAGAGCAGTAAAAGCAGGCTTATCAAATACAGCGATATCAGCCAGAACTTTACGATCAACTTCAATAGCTGCTTTTTTCAGTCCATTCATGAAAACACTGTAAGACATTCCATTTTCACGCGCAGCTGCATTAATACGGGCAATCCATAAAGTACGGAATTGACGTTTTCTCTGCTTACGATCGCGATAAGCGTATTGACCGGCTTTAGTTACAGCCTGTTTTGCTACACGAAAAACTCTGCTACGGGCACCACGGTAACCTTTAGCTTTATCCAGCACTTTTTTATGACTGGCATGTGCTTGTACACCACGTTTAACTCTAGGCATTTCTCACTCCTATGAATAAGGTAACATGCGACGTACAGCGCGCACGTCATTAGCATCAACTTCAAGCATCTCGCCTAACTGGCGTTTACGCTTACTACTCTTTTTAGTGAGAATATGACGTAAATGAGACTGGCCTCTTTTATAGTTGCCCGCCGCATTACGTTTGAAGCGCTTGGAAGCACCTCGACACGATTTAATTTTTGGCATTTCAAACTCCCGTTCGATAATTAATAAAACACAATAAAAAACCCTGGACGCCGGAGTCTGCGTCTTTGGGTATACAATTTGCTAGAGAATTTCACACTAGCTATTCTAACAATCAACTGTTTAGATTGTAGGTTATTTGTGCGAAAACAAGGAAAAAGCGCGCAGTGTATAAAGCATACATGAGCATTTTTGACGCCGTTATCGCGCTAATAAACTGCAAGCTTAACAGTTGATTAAGTTATTTCTTTTTGGGCACCATCAACATTGTCATCTGGCGTCCCTGTGACTGTGGGTACTGATCCACAGTAGCTATTTCAATTAAATCTTCACCAACGCGTTTTAGTAAATCGCGTCCTATTTCCATGTGAGCCATTTCCCGGCCACGAAATCGAACTGTTACTTTCGCTCTATCTCCAGCTTCCAGAAATTCGGTTAGTTTTCTGATTTTTACGTCATAATCACCTTTTTCAGTACCGGGTCTGAACTTAATTTCCTTAATTTGTACCTGGCGCTGTTTCTTGCGCTGATCATGCAACTTTTTCTTTTGCTGAAACTTGAACTTACCGTAATCCATTAAACGGCATACAGGTGGCTTTGAGTTTGGTACGATTTCTACCAGATCCAGATCAACTTCTTCAGCTAACTGTAACGCTTCCTGTATTTTTACAATACCTCGCTGTTCACCATCCTGATCGATTAAACGGACTTCAGGAACTCGTATCTCGTCGTTTAAACGAGCTTGTTTATCATCTGCGATTGGAATGCTCCTCCAACAATTTCAACAAAATCTATTCGAACCTCTAAAATTATGCGTTAACGAGTGAAACAAAACTTTCAATAGTCATGCTTCCCAAATCATCACCACCCTGAGTTCGAACAGAAACTTCACCATTTTCCATCTCCCTGTCACCTGTTACCAGGAGATAAGGAATACGCTGCATAGTGTGCTCGCGAATTTTAAAGCCGATCTTTTCATTTCTCAAGTCAGAAATGACCCTAACACCCTGTTTTTTGAGTAATTTCTCAATTTTTTTCGAATATTCAGCCTGTTTGTCCGTAATATTGATTAAAACGGCCTGAACGGGTGCTAACCAGAACGGCATTTTACCTTCGTGCTGTTCGATCAAAATACCAATAAAACGTTCGAACGAACCTAAAATTGCTCGGTGCAACATGACAGGAACCTGACGCGAACCATCTTCATCCACATATTGTGCATCCAGTCTTCCAGGCATAGAAAAATCGACCTGAATTGTGCCGCATTGCCATTCTCGTCCAATACAATCTTTTAAAGTAAATTCAATCTTAGGACCATAAAAAGCACCTTCACCCGGTAACAAACTCCAGTCGAGCTTCTTTGCATCCATTGCTTCAGCTAATGCTTTTTCAGCCTTATCCCAATCTTCATCACTTCCTACACGATTTTCAGGACGAGTTGATAAACGGTAAATAATTTCTGTAAACCCAAAAGCTTCATACACCTCGTGTAAGAAATCCATGAAGTCAGAAACTTCGCTCTGAATTTGATCTTCGGTACAGAAAATATGCGCATCGTCCTGAACAAATGCACGTACACGCATCAATCCATGCAACGCACCGGACATTTCATTACGATGACAGGAACCAAACTCGGCCAGTCTTAATGGCAGATCACGATAGCTTTTCAAACCCTGATTAAACACCTGAATATGACAGGGACAGTTCATAGGTTTGATGGCAAATTGTCTACCTTCAGCTTCCAGAGTAAACATATCATCACTGAATTTGGCGGCATGACCAGATTTTTCCCATAGAGAAAAGTCAACGATTTGAGGTGTATTTATCTCTTGATAACCATACTCGCGTTGTTTCTTACGCATATATTGCTGAATAGTCTGATAAATTGTCCAACCCTTGTCGTGCCAGAAAATTTCACCTGGTGCTTCTTCCTGAATATGGAATAAATCCATTTTCTTTCCGATTCGACGATGATCACGCTTTTCTGCTTCTTCCAGACGATGCAGATATGCATTTAACTGTTTTTTATCTGGCCAGGCTGTTCCATAAATTCTCTGCAACATTTCATTGTTAGAATCACCACGCCAGTAGGCACCAGCCAGCTTCATTAATTTGAAGCCTTTGCCAAGCTTACCCGTTGAAGGCAAGTGCGGGCCGCGACAAACATCAAACCAGTCACCCTGACGATAAATGGAAACTTCTTCCCCTTCAGGAATTATGTCATTGATGATTTCTACTTTAAATTTCTCACCCAGATTAGAAAATGCATTTTTAGCATTATCACGATCCATTACTTCACGAACAATGGGCAGATCACGTTTTACAATTTCATGCATTCGCTGTTCAATTTTTATTAGATCTTCCGGAGTAAACGCTTCATCCCGAGCAAAATCGTAATAAAAACCATTTTCGATGGAGGGTCCGATAGTAACTTGTGTGCCGGGAAATAACTCCTGTACTGCCTGGGCCATAACATGAGCAGCATCATGACGCATAAGTTCAAGAGCCTCATCATCACGACTGGTAATAATAGCGAGAGTCGCATCAGAGTCCATAACAAATGATGCATCAACCACGTTACCATCGACTTTGCCAGCAAGAGTAGCCTTAGCGAGGCCAGGTCCAATATCAGCAGCAACATCCATTACGGAAACGGATTGATCGAAATTACGGACAGAACCGTCAGGGAGAGTTATTTGAGGCATATTGATTCCTGCATCAGTGGTGACCAATACCAAAGGCCACTTGTTAATCAAATTCTAGAGCTTAAGTTTAAAGCTCAATAGAGTCTATTAACCACGAAGCACACGAAGAGCACGAAGAAATATTATTAACTATTCGTCTTCGTGTACTTCGTGTGCTTCGTGGTGAGTATTGCTAAGCTACCAAATAAAATTTGGTAGGCGCGAGTGGATTCGAACCACCGACCCCCACCATGTCAAGGTGGTGCTCTAACCAACTGAGCTACGTGCCTATAAATCAGGAAGCGTATTATATAGAAGAAAACGTATTAATCAACACTCACTTAGAGCCTTTGTTTACAAGGCTTTAAGGTACTTCCTTTCTTTGATGATCTAGTCCTAAGGTTAGAAGAAATATAATTCTAACATCATTCAAGAACTACATTCATAACAATTTTCAGCTCTCTACTGTGACAGGATTGTGACAGACTTTGTAATATCTTATTGGTGGGTATTTTGCTTTGTTGCACAAAGCAATTAGCGGTGATTAGAATCCACTCGCACCGACAAAATATCTTTTTGACAGATGACAGGAATTGAACCCAAACCCATCATTTCTCAATATTTTCCTGAATAACTTCTTGCGTGATTTCTTCAGTATCATCCAGATCAAAAGTGATTTTGATTGGCTGAACAAATTTACCTTCAAACACTTCAGTACCTCCAATCGGCTTCCATCCATCAATTGAGTATTTTTGAAGCAGTAAATTGAGTTCTGACATAGAACTACATCTCAATACCTTAAAATCTCTTTCCGACATAAAAATCAGTAAACTCCCTACTCTCTCAAACATTACTACGATTAGACCATATATATGTTAATGCTTGAATAGAATAGTAGATATTAAGGAGTTGATCTGTAAGTACCACTCTCAACCCACAGGAGCAATTCCTGACAGGATATAGGCACCGGCAATTATGGTCGAGTATTCCAGTTCACATCAAGACTTATCCCAGACTAACCCAGGAGTCTGATTTTGACAGTAACGTTGACTTTTCCGACACTGCATCGGGGGCTCACTTTCGTTTATCTCCATAATATTTACCTTACTATTTTAGGTGGGTAGAGTTGCAGGAAATTTCAGTTATTAAAAGGAAAATAGATGTAATGCTGGAGAAGATTTTGAATATTGACAACTGTGTATAGGTTCTTAATATTTCCTATACTTTGGTTGTTAGGATTGCACCTTATGTCGGGCGATTGTTTTTATATTGGCCTAGAACTTTTATTTCATTAACAAGTTTAACTATTTCCTTTTCTGCCTGGTAGAACAGTTTTTCCTCTGTGACATGAACATCTACGAAAAAAGCGTATTCCCAGGGCTTATCCACAATAGGTAAGGACTGGATTTTACTCATACTCAGATTATTATCATTCAATACTTCTAAAATATGAAACAGACCACCCACCTGATGTGGCAAAGTAAACTTCAGGGATATTTTATTGAACTCTGTTGTCTCTTGAAAACTTGCATTCTCCAGCAGAACAAAACGCGTATAATTTTCCGGGTGTGTCTGGATGTCACTGGCAATAATGTTTAATGAATATATTTGCGCGGCATTTTTTCCAGCTATTGCGGCAATACCCATTAATTGTTTTTGTTGAATAATAAGCGCGACTTCAGCCGTATCCTTTTCTTCTATCAGTTTGATATCAGGGTGATTACGAAAGAATTTTCGGCACTGTTCCAGAGCCATTGGATGCGACCATACTTCCTTAATATCAGTTAGACTCTGCCCCTTTAATGCCATTAACTGGTGTTGAATAGGCAGGTAATATTCCCCGGTTATTTGCAAATTATACTCATCGATTAATGCATAATTTGGCAGTATTGCTCCGGCAATAGAGTTCTCTATTGCCATCACGGCCGCATCTGCCTGTTTCTCAATCAGTAAAGGAGGGATATCAGAAAAGTTGGTGCAAGTAGTAATTTTTGCAGCGGGAAATAAAATGTCTGCTACTGCATGATGATAAGACCCCCTTATCCCCTGTATGGCTATATTCATGGCTAATAAAAACTATTAAAAAAACTGAGCGTATCATATCCTGATAACGCAGCAGAGCGTTAAAAGGTGAAGTAGGCGATAGACATTTTTATTTCATAGTCAATCCATTAAGTCCTGGGGTAATTACCTCAATATTATGCTGGATAAATCAGTTGAGTCACAGAAGTCCACACAAGACCTTGATGCATCATATGAATTTAAAAACTTGCTCATCACAGTATGTATTTCCGACTGACATATCTTGTTGAAACAGATTTGAATAGCTATTGCTGGCCATGGTATTTGCCAGCTATCTCAGGCCATTGTTGCTAATACTGCTGATCCCACTGGGCCTGATCGGAACCATTCTGGTATCAAGGGGGTAGACTCGTTGATTTACTTTCATAATGCTCTCTATAATGTATATCCGAAAAGCTGTGAACAAATCAACTTCCTGAATGGCTCCTTCAGTCCATGGACATGCCGATCACTACAGCCTGTCAGGAACCGCAGCAGTTTGTACATAGCCCGTATTCATCGAGGCTTTAGAACAACGACTGGTATCGTGAATACCTGTCGTTCAGGTCGGCTTCCTCCAATCTCAGCCAGTCATTAATTGACACCAGAGTAATTCCGAAGGGAGAATGTAACAATGACATTACAATACCCCAAAATTATCGATGTAATACAAAACGGTTTATGTATCGGTTGCGGATTGTGTGAGTCTGTTTCTGATGGTTTGGTATCAATGCAGATGAATACTCAGGGAAGTATCCGGCCAACAAATATTGATGTACTGACCGATCAACAACAAGAAGTATTATTAAACAGTTGCCCCGGAATCAGAGTAGAAGCTCGTAGTGATACTGAATCATCAGCGACTATTCAACATGATCCTGTCTGGGGTAAATATTATCGATTGCAAAAAGCCTGGTCCGGCACTTCTAATACTCGCTTCCAGGCAGCAACCGGTGGTGTATTGACTTCTCTGTCCATTCATTTACTTGAAGAAAATAAGATAAATTTTGTCTACCATATTGGTGCAAATCCAATAAAGCCTCTGCGAAACCAAAGTTATAAAAGCAGGACAAACCCGGAAGTGATTAGTAACTGCTCATCTCGCTACGGCCCAACCTCGCCACTTGATGGGTTCATACAAGCACTGGAAATGCAGGAACCTTTTGCCATTATTGCCAAACCCTGTGACCTGAATGCAGTTCATAACTTGTCAAAAATAGATCCTCGTGTGAATCAATACTGCAGGTATCGCCTGGCCATGGTTTGTGGCGGCCAATCCAGACTGACAAAATCCTGGAAAGTGCTGGATGAAATGGGTTTAGCTGAAGACGAGCTGACTGTTTTTCGCTATCGAGGCTATGGAAACCCCGGCAAAATCAGGGCTGAAACTACTGATGGCCGAACCAGAGAATATGAATACAATAGTTTTTGGGAAGACGAAAACAATTGGGATATAGAAACCCGGTGCAAGTTTTGTCCCGATGCCCTGGGCGCCTGTGCTGATGTTGCAGCCGCAGATTTCTGGCCAGGCGGCTTTCCTGTTGGAGAAGACGCCGGTTTCAATAGCATTATAACTCACACTTTACAGGGAGAAGATCTCGTAAATGCGGCTGTAAATAGCCGTCATCTCATTCTAGGTGACAGACTCGACATCGATGAAATGAATAACTCCCAACCACACCAGGTTCGTAAAAAACAGGCACTGTTATCTCGCTTCAAAGGTCTGAAGGTTTGCCAAATAACACCAATCGAAACCCTTGGTTACCTTCTGGGCGAATTGACTCAAATTAAATGTAACCATAAGGAGTAGCAGTTTAGTATCGTTGACTCATATTACAGGTAACCGAAACTGGGGGCTGTAATATGGGTAAAAAGGAACGGCTAGCCTACCTAAAGGCT
>Ga0233442_1002242_pt1 | contig 13126 bp, 9 predicted proteins | sample SI_123_September_3_FD_182789 | JGI IMG/M metagenome (GOLD analysis project Ga0233442, IMG submission 182789) | Seawater microbial communities from Saanich Inlet, British Columbia, Canada - SI_123_September2016_150_MG | ecosystem: Environmental > Aquatic > Marine > Inlet | place: Canada: British... | reverse complement strand
CTCCCAGGCCCAGCGCAGCACCTCCTACTGCTCCGCGCATGAACCCACCCATGCGGTTACCGGGGTCTGCGGACGCAGCACCAGCAACGCCACCGATGCCTGCGCCCATACCACCCTGTGCGGCGTAGGCATTCACGGGACTGGCCCCTGCCCAGGACATAAATCTCTGTCCTAGTCCTGGACCTGCTGGTCCTGGCATAGGGGGCATACCGGGAGTGCGGGGGACGAGTGCGGTGCTCTTGGATGCTCCTCCACCTCCAACGCGTCCCAACATCTTACTGCCCCAGTTCCACGCAGCGCCCAGCCCCTTCATTGCTGCTGCGCCCCAGGCGGCGTCCTTTTCTAGGAGCCCCAGGCTGCGAAGTGCGTGGGTCTGGCCGAGCACGGCGCTCGTCTTCGTCGTGTTCATGAGGAGCCACTTGTCCTTGGATTTACGCCGTAAAAGGAACTCACTCACAGCGTCATCCTCAAGCTGAAAGCGCAGTTTATCGGGAGACGACTCCAGTACACTCACTGGCTCCTTGCGAGCAAGGGTTACGCCTTCCCCTTTGCCGTGCAACGCATATTGCGGTGTGTGCGTGTGGGTTTGTACAGCGAGGAGGCGCTCTCCCGGGGCTGGCATGCGTGACTTGGGGATGGCCCAGGAGTGCGCCTTGCCTGCGTCGGGGTCAACGAGGCGCAGGTCGTGGTGCTTACCGGCGCGTTGCGCCTTGTGGTTCTGGATGGCCATGACCCAACGGTTGGTGGTGTTCTGGGTGATGGTGGGGAGTGCGGAGGTGCGACGAGCAGGGATACCGGGGGCGTAGGCCGCTAGGACCTCACGCAGTTTCTCTTGTACGTGCTCGTCATATCTGGCCATCGCATCAGGTGCGGGGACTACTGGGGTGGTGCTGCTGCCGGTGTGCCGCCGCCGAACATGCCCTTGAGCTTCTCGATGGCGCTTGGCTCAGGCGCGGGTGTCGGGGGTGCGGGCGGTGCTGGGGGCGGAGGGGCGAGGGCGTTACCTGCTGCTGCGCCTCCCACACCGCCTGCTGCTCCACCACCCAGAACGCTGGCGACGATCAGCGCAGCCTTCGCCTTGGGGCTCATGCTGCTGCCGCGCAGGCCGAGACCCGCCGCGCTACCCGCTGCTGCTGCGCCGCCCACGCCGCCCGCCGCGCCGCCCATACCTTCGGGGGTCTGGGCGAGCTGAGAGATCTGGGCGAGCATGCTCGGATCTTCCTGGGGCGGGGTACCTTGTGCTTGTTCGAGTGCAGCTTGCTCTTCTGCTGCGAACTTCTCTTGGGCCACAAGGGCACCGAGACGGTATGCGGTATCAAGATGGGACATGGCTTAGGTTCCTTGTGGTGGTGTTGGTTGTGGTGGTGCTGGTGGTTTGGGTGCAGCACCAGGAGTTAGCTGGTCTCCAGCGGTGTGTCCCCCTATGTAGCCCCCGCCGATGGCACCTGCGAGACCACCGAGCATGGCTCCGGGCGCTTGGAGGCGTCCAGGGAGATGGGACCCGGCCCAGGCACCCATGCCCCCGCCGAACGCTCCGCCGAGTACACCAGCGGTGCCCGTGGCCGCTCCTCTCAGAGCGCGCCGCCCCATTGAAACGGGTTCGCGGTCTGCGGTTGCTGCCCGATTCCCCATGTATGCGGCGGGAACTCCGATACCCCCCGCGAGGATCAGCGCTTCAATTAGCGTGAAGCCCTTCTTCTCTTCCTCCGCAATTTTTTCCTGGGCAGCAAGAGCGCCGAGATGATACGCAGTGTCGATATGGGACATACATTTCTCCGGGAAACTTTACGAAGCAAGTATAGGTCTGCGAATTCTTTTATTCAACCGTGCTCTACGGTGTAGGAGGGGAGGCGGGTGCTGGGGTGGACCCACCCAACATAATCTGGCGAAACTTCGTGTTGAACGCGGGGTGTTTATTTCGCAGCTCGTGGAGCCTGTCGTGCCGCTCCAACCCACGCTCTCGGTGTAGGCCGCGTTCGGCCATGTAACGGTTGGCACGCCCCTCATTCTTGCCCGTTTGGTACCCGGACATGGCACCCAGGCCCGTTCCCGCTGCGCCGCCGAGCAAGGCACCAGCGCCAGCGGCAGCACCTGGAATTCGCCCACGACTGAGGAGGCTGGCGAGTATCCCAGCACCACCACCCAGGCCAGCCCCTACCGCAGCGCCCGCGCTCGCGCCCCCGATGGTCCCGGTCACCTTGGGCAGGAACTCGCCGGACATGCCCAGAAAGTTGTCGGAGTGTTGGTACGCGTTCTCGCGTTGATTGGTGGGTAGGTCTGCGCCGAGCTTCATTAGTGCAGCGCGTACGCCAAGGGCTTGTGCAGTTTTCACGGGGGTGTCTCCAGCAGTGTGGTTACATCCTAGTCGATCAGTACCGAGTCCATCAAGTCCAGGTCCCCCTTATTGAACGCCTTGATGGCTTCGCCGGGGCTCTTGAACTTCTTGGCGCGACCCTTCCCCGGCTGCGTGCCCATGTGGATTCCGAGCACAGCCTCGTGCTGGGGGAAGATCAACAGGTCGGACTTGGTGCGGTCTCCGAACAGGAGATTGGACAGCGTCATGCCCTTCACTTCTTGTACTGCTTCATGCAGCACCGGGACATGGAGCTGGAGGGTGTCGCCGTCGTAGTCCATGTTCATGCCCTTTTCCATGAAGGGGTTCACACGGATGGTTTTGCCTGGAACGGGGATGGGGTACGCGCCGATCATGCCGTGGCGGTGTAGCGTGGGTGCGCGGTTCACGAAGACAGGGCGCTCCTTGATTTCTGCATCGAGTGCGTTCTTGGCAGAAGGGTGTCGTTGTTCGATCATCTCCTTGGCCTGCATCGCGGGGTACCCATTCTGTACCAGGCGTCTGACGATGTGGGGGCCGTAGGTGGTCCACAGCATCTCTTCTGGCACACCGATCTCATCCATGTTGAGGGTGAGGTCTGGAGCAACGGTCCCGCGTCCCGACAAGTCCTGGGGGCGGTACATGACACGAGAGTGGAAGAAGCCTCGCTTCGGGCTCCCCTGTCCGGCGATGGTGGTAATGAAGCCCTTCGCGCCCCTGGCCTTGATGGATGGGCTCACGGGGTCGTTGAGGCCGAAGGTCGCACCCACCGCATCGTGTAGGTGGCGGCGGGCGTCACCGATGGCTTCATCAGGAAGTACCTTCTTGGCGTCGCGGAGAGCGTCGTTCGCCAACATGGTGTCGCGGTACAGGTAGTTGGCGTCAGCGATGAGCATGTCACGCCCACCGCGTGAGGGGAGGATGGGGCGCACGGTCGGGGGCACCACGGGAACCTTGGACAAGACGTAGGCTTTGTCGGGGGTGAGCCCTTCTTTGCGTAGGGCACGCACAGCCTTGAGCTGCTTCACTGCGTTGTCGAGGTTGGCTCCTGTCGCAGTGCGCGTGGTAGCGATGAGGTCCTGTTCTCGCTGGCGCATGTTGAGACCTGCGAGACGGGACTGGATGCCACGCCCGCCCTCCGTACCAATCGTGGCGCGATACTGCTTGACCGTCATTCCCAACATCCGACGTACAGGGTCAGCGAAGGAGGGGTTGACGATGGGTTCGGATAGGTTGATGTGAGACCAGCGTTCCCCTTGAGAACCCCCAGTTACGACGGGGTCAAACAAGCCCCCCTTCTCGGGTGCGAGGTCACGCTCGCGCAGCATGGTGGGCTTTTCGACGCGGCCCGACGAGAGGCGTGTGATGTCAGGGTCGGTCAGCGGCCCGAGAGTTACTTGTTCATCTCCCTTGTCCACACGGATGCCTGCCCCCTGCAGCATAGCAGTGAACTTCTTTGCGACGAACGGCTCCTGGAGAGCAGGGAGGGGTTGTCCGAGCTGGTACGCGCGCCAGAACTCGTCGTTGTGGCTGCTCTTGACAGTGGCGGATTCCTTGACCACGTTGCGAGCGTTGTGGCTCAACAGGGCGTTCATCTCCATGCGCCCCAGAGCCTTGGCACCGTCGGATCCACCCTTGGATGGCTGCTGATTTACGTCGTAACTATCTATGCCACGAGCGGAGTAGTTGGTGTCGGTAGACTTGGCCAGCTTGTAGGTGTACTGCGGCCCAACCATGACACCTCGGCCATCTGGCCCCTTGATATGTTTCCCAGTGCGGGGGTTGAACAGCACCTCTTTGTCAGTGAGTCCGTGCTTCTTGAGTGCGGCGCGCACCATCGTGACGTTGTTTTGTGAGGACGGACCTACAGCGATGGGTTCCCCTGTTTTGCGCGCCACCTTGGCGAGCGCCGTCTCCAACACTTGGGCAGGGTTGACGCGGCTGTTGACCCCTGTTGGGGGCATCAGGATGTCCAGAGGCTTCCCGTCTGGGGTCTGCACCATTACGTCATCGGGGAGGATGTGGGAGATGACACCCTTATTACCGTAGCGCCCCGCGAGCTTATCACCGATGGATGCGGGCTCGTTGGTCTTGACCGTGACCAGGATGCGAGTCCCGGTTGCAACCACCTCGGCGATGGTGCCTGGAGACTTGTGGTCCCAGGTTACCGCTTGCTCGCGGAAGGGGGTGGCCAGTGTCTTGTGGAGACGCCCCAACATCTGTTGCTCGGGAGAGGGCGCGGCCTTGCGAAGGGCCAGGATGATGGGGTCACCCGGGTGTACGGTGGCACCTGGTTTTGCGATGCCTTGGTTGTCCAGGTTATCGTACTGCGCTGCGGTCCAGCGTGTCCCGTAGATCATCCGGTGCTTTTTCTTGTTCAGCGTGATGTCGGTGTCGAGGGCCAGCGCTTCTTTGTACATGTGTTCGCTGGTGAGCTTCTGTGCGGCGGTTTCAGAGACCACCACGGCGTCGTTGGTGTTCAGTCCGTAGTACGCGAGGTAGCCTACGTTCATGTTGCGGCCCAGTGCCATGCGCCCATTGCGCGTGAAGTTGGACTCCGCCAGGTGTTGGTTGGTCCGCACCTTATCCCCCTTCTTGACGGTCACGGTGTTGTGTAGCCGCGTCTTGGAAGACAGTGGGTAGTCGGTGTCGTAAGGTACGCGGACGAGCGTCGCACCAGACGCTTGCTTGTCGTGGGGAAAGGGTTTGAAGCCAGAGAAGTCGTCCCCCTTCGACTCAGCAATCTCTTCCTTGTGTTTCTCACACGCGGGGATGTATCCGTGGCCCTCTGCCCACAATACCCGAGTCGTGGCGGAGCTGGAGCAAACATCACAACACTCGGATCCTTCCTTCGCAGTCCAGGCGTGCTCGATGGGTGCGAGTTCCAGTTCGGAACTGCCCGTCTTCGTGCCGTTAGGGCGGATGTAGATGTAGTCTTGGTCTACCTTGGCCACCTCCCCGTTGACGGGGGATGTGGGCACCACGAGCTGGGCCATCTCCTGCTCCATGGTGCGGCCTTGATTGTACGATTCTGCCTGGATGTAAGGCTCCTCCCGCTCAAGCAGGGGCAGTGCCTGGGTCGCCATTTTGCCACCCATGAGGACGCGGTTGCCTTGTGAGGATTCGATGAAAGGTACCAACGTCGTCGCCGGGCTGTAGAGGAAGTTGGCGTGCGGGACTGCGTAGTCCACCTGGCTGCGAGGGACAGAGACTAGTTCCCCTTTGCGCATGGCGGAGACGCCGTACCTTTTCTTCCCTTCCCCATGAAATGCGATGGTTGATCCTTCGAGGGTGTCAACAGGGACGTCGCGGAGCTTACCCTTACGTACGTCGTGCATCTTGGTATGGATGCGCCCCTTCTCGTCTTTGCTTGTCCAAAGCGCAGCACGGAGGTCAATGCCCGCTCGGAAGGATTCAGGGGTGCGTGCTGGGTCGAGTACACCGAAGTGCGTGTGGTGCAGGCGCCGGGCTTCATCGGGCACTGCGCGCTCTGATCCGATACCCCCTTCCCCGAGGGAGGTGACACGCATGGCGCTGTCAATCATTTCGATGGGGTTAATCTGGGCGCCGATGGAGGCCAGGGACGACGTGGTTACGAAGTTTCGGACAGACCGCGTAAAGGGGGAGGGGGGCACGACTTCCGCCACTCTGGGTGCCGCTGATCCTCGGGCCTTCATGCGCACCTTGCGAGTGAGGTTTCTCCCTTCCAGTTCGATGCGCTCCCGGATAAAGTCGTCCACCCCGTGTAGTGTTTGGACCGCCAGGTTGTCGCGGTCATCGACGTCGATGCCTTTGCGGTGGACGTCAAGGAGTTTCTTGGATGCGTCCACGAGAACGTTGGGGGTCACACGGTCATACGCTTTTCCCAGGGTGCGCTGCGTAACTTCTGGCTCCAGGGAGGTGTGTTCGTAGCTTTCACGGATGGAGGCAATACGCTCCTCTGTGGTTTGGGCGTCAGCGAGTCTGTGCTCAGGGGTGAGACGAGCGTACAGTTTGTCAACTGCCGCTACATCTTTTGCGGCGAAGGCATCACGGTTTACGTCAACGACACCTTTGCCCCAGGCGCGCTGTAACTGGCTGGTGGGTACGCCGAGGCGCTTCAACACCGGATACAGGGGGATGTTCGTTGAGCCGTACTGCATGAAGAGGTGCCCCTTTTCAGGGTTCATGTGTACGCGGAAGTTCTCTCCTTTGCCCAGGTTGAATGCGGCCTCCAGTTCATCGTTGCCACGTACACGGGTATAAACGCCGGGGCGGATGCGCTTCTGGTGGGGTACGCTGTACTCGTTGCCATCCACGATGAAGGTATGCCGGGGGGTGAAGAATGGGAGCTGAGCGAGGACCGCGTTCTTTTGTCGATCGACGACCTTGCCTTTTTTGTTGCGAATTACGATGTCACCGCGCAGAGGTTCTTGCAGTGTGCGGCCACGCATCATCGCGTCCTTCTGTTGACGAGAGGAGTAGGTCCGCTCGTCCACATTGAGGTTCTCGACGTCGAAGGTGTGCTCGTCCCCTGCTACGAACGGGAAGACATTTTGCACACCTTCAATCGCGCGCTTATGGATCTGGGCGCGCTTGGTGTTTGCATCAATGAGTACGGGTGTCAGTGCCATGCTGGGTAGTATAGACGAAAGTCTAAATAAAGCGCGAGTCTTGGTATAAGAATGTGCCCCAGGGTCACCCATGCTTCTCCCGACTGGGAGGATTCTGCGGGCATGATAATCAACCTGTACACACATACGATTTCTTTTTCGTCGGGAGAACTAACCACGGAAGTTTGAGGAGAAGGTACCAATGACATGTAAGAACCTGTCGCTGCTGCTTGACGCCAATGGGGTGGTCATCCTCCCCGAGGACGTCTTCACTGTCATCGCCAACGACCGCGCTGGTCAGCGTGATGACGGCTTCGCGATTCTCGCCGCCCAGGGCTACAGCTTCGATGAGGACGTGCTGGCTGCGTTCGAAGAGGTCTGTGCCAAATACTGGAAATACTGGGTCGAGATCGGGTCCATCCCCGGCGTGCCGGGCACCAAGTACGTCACGGCCCCCGCGCCCGAGTACGGGGCTGGCCGCGCGTACTTCCACACCCCGCTCACCGAAGTTGAGCGGAAGCACGTGATTCGTGTGCACATCCCCCTGAATGGCCAGGTGCAGCGTGAAAACCTCGTGGCGCTGCTCGCCATGGAGCGCACCAAGCCCGACATGAACGACCTCGCCGAGATGTTGGGTGAGGTGATGGACGACGCCGCCGAGCACTGGGTCAAGCGGTTCGAGACGTGCGACACGCCCAAGAAGGTCAAGGCCGTGTGGAAGGCTTTGCGCGAGACCACCGTGTCCGTCCAGCCCTGTGCCCGCTGCAAGATCCTCGTCGAGACCAAGATGTACCGCATCGAGGGTCTGGTCAAGAAGCACGGTTCCGAGCGGAATCGTCCCGGCGATCGTCTCTGTCGGCCTTGCCTGGACATCGAGAAGAAGCACGGCGTCGGAACGTTCGGCGCCACCATGGCTGAGTCCATGCGCGCCAAGGGGCGCCCCACCCCCGGCAAGCCCGTCACTTTCACCGAGAAGCAGTACCAGCAGAACCTCACCCAGGCCAAGGCGGCGGGCTTCAAGGAGGGCGCGGCCAAGACGAAGGCGGGCATCCCCGCCCTCATCGACAAGGCCCTGGCGAACCACGTGGCCACCGCGTCCCCCGAGGATGTGGGTTCGCCCCAGCAGCGTCCCGCCCCCGAGGGCAAGCGGCGCAAGGCCCCGGTCACCCCGACCCCGGCCAAGGACCCCCTGGCCGAGGCTCGCGCGGAGGCTCAGGCCAAGGCCGATGCCCAGGCCGATGCTCTTCGTCCCAGCAACAACGCTGTGGTGGATGAGGACGCGACCAAGGTGGGGGAGGGCGCTGAGCCCGAGGCTGAGGCCGAGGAGGTCAAGGTGCAGGACGACGCCCCGGCCCCCGAGGTGGTGGTTGCGCCCGAGGCCGACGTGCAGGTGGAGGATGACGTCGAGACCGCCGACGAGGTGCAGCAGTAGGCCCCTCACGCACCATCTCAACAATCTACAAGAAGGAGGCAGGCATGAGCATTGCGCCGTTGTTGCTGCTCATCATCGTGCTGTAAGGCGACGGTGTCGCGTACATGCCAGTTAACAGGTTGATGGAGTGGCCCGGGGATTTCCCCGGGCTGCTTTTTACCTCTCAGGACGGAGGCGTGTGTGTCGGTGCGATGCTGGCGTCTTTCCTGGGTTTGTCTTTTTTGATGAGGTAGCACAGTGCGACGATGACGGTCCCGTCTTTCAGGACATTGCGTTCTTCCCAGGAGCGTACAGCCTCTCCGGTGAGCATCATGTTGATGATGCGTTCGTACTCCGCTGAATCGTCGCGCTCTACGGGGACGTTTTTGTAGCCCCCACCTGCCTCTTCACTCTGCTCTTGCTTTTCCCACACGGTGCCCATGACGAAGCGTTCCATGTGCGCGGTGAGGTTGTACTCCGGGAGTCCTTGGATGCCCTTCTTCCCCTTGTCAGCTAAGCTATCGGGGGGCGCGAGGTCATTAACCACGGGTTCATCGGCGGGGATAGGGAATCCGCCAAGCGCCATGGCACCGGAGGGTAGATCAACGTTCGCCCCCTGTCCTTGGTTTTCCGGAAGTTCCCCTGCGGCGTTTAGTAGACCCGCGAAGCTGCTCCCTTTGCCCTGTTCCATTTACATACCTCCGCCCTGGCCACCGCCCTGGCCTTGACCCTGACTTCGAGCCTGCTGTGCTTGTTGTGTTTGTATCTCCTCCAAGCGCTGGATGACGACGGAGTACAGCACGAAGTCTTCCACTTGGAGGGCGTGCAGTTGACTCTTCCGCGAACCCGCGTCCAGCCCCATGAGCTGTTGCACGGTTTGGTCAGCGGCAGCGATGACTGCTTGCTGATCGTACGTGAGGCCCTGGCCCATGTTGGCCTGCTGCTGCGTCTGGTGTGCCAGGGAGTTTTGGAGCTTCATGGTTTCCAGTTGTAGGTCGTGCTGAAAGCGGACCTCGTCGAGAGCCTCTTGTCGTCGCCGGGAACGCTCTTTCTTCAAGTCGAAGTCGTTGGTCTCCGCGATGGTGGTGTTCGAAATGATGCCCTGTCCACCTTGGTTCAGGTTGAGCATGAGCTGCTTCTGCTGCACATCGTCGATGAGCTTGAACTCGGTGAGTGACACACGAACAGTCTGCCAGCCCAGCATCTTGCAGCAGCGATTGGTGATCCACTGTAGGAGGCCGTTCAGCTCCGATGTGTAGGTCAGGAGCTGGTTCTCCAACATGCGCAACGTAATGGCTGACCCGGTGAACGACAGGCCACCGTAGATGAACTCCCGGGGGATGCCGAGGGCAGCGATGATAGAGTCCTCCGCGTCCTTGACCTCCCCGAGTGTGAGTAGTGCACGTCCGTTGCCTCCTATCTGTGACAGCTCGACGGGGACGGGTGATGTCATGATCTCCAGCGGGTCACGCCGCCAGCGAGACATGCCAGCGGTAATCTCACTGAAGAAGTTGGCCAGGCTGATACTCTGAACGGGATCACCACTAGCCATGCGCTGCGCTGGGGAGAGGACACGGTAAGGCACTAGGTAATCTAGCGCGATTGCCTCGTTCGCCTTGCGGAGCGTCATGACGTAAAAGAAGAGCTTCATGGCGGGGGTGAGGGGTGGGAAGCCCCAGTGCTGATCGATTCCCGCCGGGGGCGCAACCTTCATGTGGAACAAGAAGTCCTTGGAGAACTTGTACATCTTGTTGTCACGGATGGCGCGCAAGAACGACATGGGCATGGTGTTGAGGAGCAACTTGTTCCCCTTCTGTACCCTGTCGCGAAGGTCAGACGGGATGTTGTAGTAATACTCGGATTCCCCTGTGATGGGGTTCCAGTCGATGTCCATTTGCTTCGGGTCCCACCTGATAATGTTGACGCGGGTGGGGTCAGTCAGCTTGCGGTCGCGTACCTGCCCATCTACTTCGCCTTTGCACTTGGTACACTTGTATCGGAAGGCGAGGCTCTTGAAACGGAAGCGGTAGTTCACGTGATTGATGTTCGTGATTTTTCCGCAGGAAGGGCACTTCAAAAACCGAGCGAATGGCTGGTAAATGGAAAGGAAGCAGTTACCGTAGATCCAACGATCTCGTCCCGCCAAGATGAGGGTGTCCTTGACGTTGAGTGTATCTTCCAGCAGCTCCTTGACGCGCCCAGTCAGCTTGGCGTTCTGCGTCTCGTACGAGATGTCCGTGATGGGGTACTCCGAAAACTTCTTCAGAGCGGCGGATATTTGAGCGCTGTTGAAGTAGATGTACTCCATCCACATGAACAGGTCGCGTAGTTGGCGCGGAACATACCCCGTCATGAAGTCGAACACGGGGTTAGGGTGCGATGCGTTTTTCCGATAAAGTGATTCAATCATGGAGTTTTCCTCAGCCCAGGAGGGGTACAGTATAACATGGCAGATGAAAAGAAAACCGAGGATTACAACCGCCTCGCGTGCACCTTCTGTCCTGATAAGTTCAAGTGTGACACCACGGTTGCGCTGTACGCCTGTGACACGTGTGCAGCCAAGGTCTGGTGCACCAAGGAGAGCAGCGGAGGGTATTGCTCAGACCCAGACTTGGAGTTGTGGAAGTATTTACCGCGTAAATGCTTGTTGGCGTACAACGCCATGATGGAGGATGCGTGGATTCGGCTCCCGGTGGGGGGACCCGATATTGTCTTGTGCCCTCGCTGTCGGCAGTTCAAAGGACTCCTTACCAGCGAGCATGCATGGAAGCTAAGGTTTGGTGGGGATCGCAACTTTGAGACTCACTCTTACAAGTGTGAAGGTTGTTTGCTTGACCTGAAGACTGAGAGCCCGTAAGGTCGAGCAGATAAACATGAAACCTAGCCCACTCAAAGTAACCCGGCTCATGGGTACCCCTGTCTTTGTCATCCCCGGCGTGGATGAAAAGTGGAGCCAGGTGTACGGAGCAATGGCAGGCACAGACCTGCGGTGGTACTTCCCCGCCTTCTTCCCTGTGCATCGCATTGTGTTGAACGACATTGAGGTGCTCCAGCTTCCTGTAGAGGTATCCGATACAGCGCAGAAGTGGATACACACGCAGGACGCATACGGGGATCGCATCAAAGAAGCCACACTTCCCGATGGCTTCGAATACAAAACAGACCCATATGACCACCAGAGAGAAGGGTTGCTTCACGCCATCTACAACATGCGTGCGGCGCTGTTCTACGCGTGTGGGTTGGGTAAAACCAAGATTGTCATCGACTGGCAGCGGGCCACAGGGTGCTGGCCCCTTATTGTGTGCCCCAAGGTTGTCCTCGATGTGTGGCCAGAGGAGGCCGGGATCCACGGAATCGGGCAGGAGTATACCGTCATTGATGGGTACAGCCCAGCGAAGAAGAGGAAGCAGATCGCTGAAGCCCCGGAGACTTCAGGGTGCGTGGTGACGTATGGCGTGGCGCGCAGGTACAAAGAACTGCTTGCGACGCTCCCATACTCCGCGCTTGTGGCGGATGAGAGTCACTACCTCCAGACGCACAATAGCGGGCAGACGAAGGCAGTGCTGGACCTCGCAGGGAAAGCTCCGCGTAGGCTTCTCCTATCGGGGACACCATCTCTCGGGGACCCGCGTGACGTGTACGCCCAGTTGCGTCTCTTATCCCCGTGCTTTGCACGTGAAAACTACTGGCACTTCACAAACAAGTTCTGCACACGCGCTCCGAAGAGCAAGCACATCATTGTAGGGTTCAAGAATCTGGATGTTGTGCAGCGGCGACTCGGCTTGGTTGCTTTACGTCGTAAAAAGGAAGACTGCCTTGACCTACCTCCCAGGACCGTTATTGACGTAGCGGTCCCCCTGGGTGCCTCTCAGCAAAAACTGTATCGGACGTTGCTGCGCGAGCAGAACGCCGAAGACTTGCTTACAGATTTGCTCAAGGAAGAGGGGCTTCTGCACGGAGATGGATTGTTGGATGTGGCGAACGCAGCAATACTCGTCGGGAAGCTGCTGCAGGTAACAGGTGGCTTCGTCTACAAGAAACGGAAGGAGGACGAGGGGCTGTGCGATGAGTGCCCTCATCTACGCGATTGCATCATCGGAAATATTCGACCACACACGAATCGCTGTGTCGTACACCCCCAACCCGTTCCTCGGGAAGTGGAACTCTACACTCCAAACGCGAAGCTCGATGCGCTGCTCTCGAAGCTGCGTGATATCCTGGTGGAGCCTACGCACAAGGTCATCATCTGGGCTAACTTCACGGCAGAGCTGGACTTCATTGAAGCAGCTATCGCGAAGTCGTGGAAGAAAGATAAATCCAAGTGGACCATCGCACGGTTGAAGACGGGGAAGAAAGCCAAGACCTTGGTAGACCGCTTCAACAATGACCCCCGATGTAGGGTCTACTTGGCGCAGGTCAAGACGGGTGTGGGCATTACGCTCAACGCTGCAAACTACATGATCTACTACGCACTCCCCTGGGAACTCGGAGCCTATGACCAATCGCGTGACCGTAACCACCGTGCTGGGCAGACGCGCAATACGACGGTGTACCGTCTCTTGGGCAAGGACACAGTAGATGAGCACGTAGCACGCGCACTGACGTTTCGTGCAGACGTAGCAGAGACGCTAACTACTGCGATTGTGTGTGCCAAATGCCCCCAGCAAGAAGGGTGCAAGTGCGCCAAAATCTATGACGCTGGTTGTAAATACCAAAGATCCGTGGCACGACCGGTGACGCGGGTAAGGGAACTATAAATGGAACTGGAACACAAAGCGGTGTTCAATTACG
>Ga0233442_1002231_pt1 | contig 13160 bp, 12 predicted proteins | sample SI_123_September_3_FD_182789 | JGI IMG/M metagenome (GOLD analysis project Ga0233442, IMG submission 182789) | Seawater microbial communities from Saanich Inlet, British Columbia, Canada - SI_123_September2016_150_MG | ecosystem: Environmental > Aquatic > Marine > Inlet | place: Canada: British... | reverse complement strand
CAATTTGTGTTATCAAAAAAGACAGTTTTGATAAAGTTGAGCTTTATAAAAAACATCAGCTAGACTTATCTTGTTACACTCCAAGGAGTGAATTTCTAATTGCTATGAATCAACAATTTAAAGGTACGAATACATTGTTTATTGGCACCACTGGCAATGCTGCTAGAGAAATGTATAGTTTTATGCCTGATACTAATAATTTTTATATGGCTGGTAATATGGGTGGAGCACTTAGCCTGGGTTTTGGAGCTGCCAAGGCAGGCAAAAAAGTTATTATTTGTGGTGGTGATGCTGAATTTGTAATGCACATGGGAGGGTTGACTACAGCTGGTAGAGATGCTGATAACGTAGATTTGACTTACATTCTATTTGATAATGAACAGAACAAGTCTACAGGTGGGCAGAATACTTATCAAAACCATTTGGATTATATTAATATTGCAAGAAGTGCAGGTTTTAATGTTGAGGATCATGAAATTACATCGGTAGAAAATTTTAAATCAGCAGTTAAGGATATTGACGGATTAAAATTTATTGATGTGAAGTGTGGAGTTGATGACGAAACACCAAGACCCCCTCTGAATGTAGTTAGGGTTAATGAGTTTGAATAACTTCTCTTACCACATGCCTACAAAGATTATTTACGGGCGGAATTCCCTTAAAGACATTGATATTTATGTCAATCACAGAAAGGCTTTATTAGTCACCTCCCAAGGTTTTGTTAAGCGTGGCTTGATTGATGAAATTGTTACCTATACCAATAATATAGTTGGAGTGATATCCAGTATTAAGTCACACCCAGAATTTGTAGACATAGAGGAGATATATAGTCAAGCATACCAGAATCAATTCGAGCTAATCATTGCTATAGGTGGTGGCAGTGTGATGGATGTTGCAAAGTTTATTTCAGTTCATAATATAAATAAAGACTATCAATTTGTAGAAGATTTAACAAAAGAAAAAATACCAAAAAAAGATTATAAAATTATTCCAATTATTTCAATACCAACAACAGCAGGTACTGGCAGTGAAGTTACTCCATATTCAACTATTTGGGATGTACAAGAAAAACAAAAATACTCTCTAAACTTACCAGATCTATTTTCTGAGGTGGCTATTTATGATCCGATGTTAACTTTAACAGTTCCTAAGGATATTACAATACAAACAGGATTGGATGCATTATCACACTCATTGGAATCTATTTGGAATAAAAATGCAACCCCAGTAACTATAAGCTACGCGGTTAAATCGGCAAAATTAATAGTAAACAACTTGGTTAAACTTTCTAATGATCTAGATAATATAGATCTCAGAGATAATATGATGACAGCCTGCATGTATGCTGGATTAGCCTTTTCAAATACTCAAACTGCTATCGCTCATGCGATTAGTTACTATGTTACGGCACATAAAGGCGTGCCTCATGGGCTGGCTTGCAGTTTTACATTACCTATATTGATAGATAATATTATAGGTAAGTATAGTTTTGTAGATGACTCATTGATAGAAATATTTGGCGAATTAAGCTCGAATAGATTAAGGAGCTTATTAAAAGAATTGAATATATCGACTGAGTTTGAAAGTTATGATATTGACAAACAAGAGTTAATTCTATTAAAAAAGTCACTTCAAAATAATAAAAGAGCTAGGAATAGCTTGGTTTCTATTTGAAGATTTCCTACCTAGAAGACCTTAAGAAGGTTAGCTCTGATTGTTTCTAATAGAATGACAAGGGAGTTATAAAATGTTAAAGGAAAAAATCTATACAAGGGATTTATTATGAATAAAAAATTATTAATAACCGGCGGTGCAGGCTTTATAGGCTCTGCTGTTATACGTTACATTATTAACAATACCAACCATAGTGTTGTTAACGTTGACAAACTTACCTATGCAGGCAATTTAGAATCTTTAGCTTCTATTGAAAATGACTCAAGATACACATTCGAACAGGTTGATATTTGTGATGCTAATGAGATTAAACGTGTATTCAATAAACATCAACCAGACATTGTGATGCATCTGGCTGCTGAATCACACGTTGATCGATCAATTGATGGGCCTGGTGAATTTATTCAAACCAATATTGTTGGTACTTATATACTATTGGAAGAGGCTAGAGATTATTGGTCTAATCTAGATAGTGACAAGAAAAATAACTTTAGATTCCACCATGTATCTACTGATGAGGTCTATGGTGATTTAGAAGGTACAGATGATCTTTTCACTGAAGAGACATCTTACGCACCAAGCTCGCCTTACTCTGCTGCAAAAGCAAGCTCTGATCATCTAGTACGTGCATGGCAACGTACTTTTAAATTCCCAACACTGATTACCAATTGTTCTAATAATTATGGCCCTTATCAGTTCCCTGAAAAGCTTATTCCACTTATTATTCTCAATGCGCTAGAAGGTAAAGATTTACCAATCTATGGCAATGGCAAACAAATACGTGATTGGCTATATGTTGATGATCATGCAAGAGCATTATTGCATGTAGCACTAACTGGTAAGATTAGTGAAACATACAATATTGGTGGACATAATGAATTACAAAATATTGATGTTGTTAAAACTGTCTGCAGTATTTTAGATGAGCTAGTGCCAAGTAAGCTTAATGGTATTGAACAATATGAACAGCTTATTACCTATGTAGGTGATAGAGCTGGACATGACGTTAGATATGCTATAGATGCAACTAAGATAGCTGAGGAATTAAATTGGACGCCAGATGAGACATTTGCCACAGGTATTAAGAAAACTATTCAATGGTATTTGGATAGCAAAATCTGGTGTGAACATGTACAAGATGGAAGTTATCAAGGTGAAAGATTAGGAGTGGTTAAATCATGAAAGGAATAATCCTAGCAGGCGGCTCAGGCACACGCCTTTATCCTTTGACTAAGGGCGTATCAAAGCAACTAATGCCAATTTATGACAAGCCAATGATTTATTACCCATTGTCAGTTCTAATGCTTGCTGGCATTCAAGAAGTGCTTATTATCTCTACTCCTGAAGACTTGCCAAGGTTTGAACAGCTTCTGGGTGATGGCTCTGACATTGGCATGAAGTTTGAATACATAGTACAACCTTCTCCTGATGGTCTAGCACAAGCATTTATCTTAGGTAAGGATTTTATTGGTAATGAAGATGTTTGTTTGATTCTAGGTGACAATATTTATTATGGTCATGGTATGACTAATATGTTGGCTAACGCTGTTAGTAATGCTAAAGATAAAAATATGGCAACTGTATTTGGCTACCATGTTAATGATCCTGAGCGCTATGGTGTGGTTGATTTTGATGCTACTGGTAAGGCGCTTAGCATTGAAGAAAAACCAGAAACTCCTAAAAGTAATTACGCAGTAACCGGTCTTTACTTTTATCCTAATGATGTCGTTAAAAAAGCTGTTGAAGTTGTGCCATCTGATAGAGGTGAATTAGAGATTACTACGGTTAATCAAATGTATTTAAGTGAAGAGCGTCTAACCGTTGAACTTATGGGTAGAGGATATGCTTGGCTTGATACAGGTACCCATGAGAGTCTATTAGAAGCTTCAACATTCATAGAGACCATTGAGCGAAGACAAGGTTTAAAAGTAGCCTGTATCGAAGAGATTGCTTTTGTGCAAGGTTATATTAATAAAGAGCAACTCATAGAGCTAGCTCAACCTTTAACTAAGAATCAATACGGGCAATACTTACTCAAACGTGCAGAGGAAGTCAATTGAAGTTCATCCCTCAGTCGATTGAAGATGTAATTAGTATCAGTGGATGTTAAACAGGGTTGGAGTTGAAAAAAATGGGTGTGATGCTAGTTCAAAATGCAAATATTTTTTATGTAGATCAATCCAAAGTTTGCGAGTTTAGAATGATTTTTTTAAACTATTGAACGGTTGTTTTTAGGGATTCCTTAATGATTAGATTTTTACACCTTTTTGAGAAGAATCGGCAGCTTTTTAAAAGTTTTTCCTATATGGCTATATTTAGGTTTATTATAATAATTATACCATTTATAAGTTATCCATATCTTATTAGAGTAGTGGGCAGTGAAAATTTTGGTTTGGTTGTTTATGCATTATCAATAACAGCATTTTTCAAGGTATGTGTTAAATTTGGACTTGAAATTCCTGCAATTAAATTTGTTGCAGAATCCGCCTCTAATAAGAGTGAGCTATCAAAGATAGTGTCAACAATTTTAATATTGCAATTGTTATTTTTTGTAATTGGTATTCTGATTCTAACTCTATTAATTTTTATTTTCTCACAATTTAAAGAAATCCAGTATATATTGTACTTTTCCTATTTTTTTATATTATGCGAAATTTTATCTTGTTTATTTTTATTTCAAGGGCTAGAGAAAATGAAATATGCAGTTATTTCGAATGCAATATCTGGTATTTTTGGTTTAGTGCTAATATTTATATTTATTCAGAGCGAAAGCGATTATATATATATACCGATATTGCAAACTACCTCCTTATTAGTGGGAGCATCTTATTCTTTGTGGATTGTTTTCTTTAAAGAGGGGTTGGTATTTAAATTACCTTCTAAAATTGATTGTAAAAAGTATCTAAAAGAGTCATTTCCATTTCTTGTGTCACGCTTTGGCTTGGTGTTTAATTCAGAAATAAGCATTCTGCTTTTGGCAAATTCTGTGAGCATGCAGTATGTTGCATATTATGATTTGATAAAAAAAATAATAGTGGCACTTAGAACTCCTAGTTCAATAATAACTCAAGCTATGTATCCGTATATCGCCAAAACTAAAGATAAAATTTTGGCAAAAAATATTTTTTATATTGGGATATTAGTATCGTTACTACTTATTGGATTTGTATATGCATATGGTGATCATATAGTGATCCTTTTAGGTGGCGAAAGTATGAGGCCTGCGATCGGGCCTCTGACCCTTTATAGTTGTATACTTTTTTTCACATTTATTTCATATTATTCCGGCTCCACCCTTCTTGTTTCTTTTGGACATAGTGATAAATTTAATTCTAGTATAATTTTATCACTGATCGTTAATCTGACCCTAACAACAATGTTGTACGTCACAAATAATATTAATTTTGAAAATATTATTGCTTTGGTGGTGATTATTGAGGCGTATGTAGCATTTTATAGGGTGTATTTCTGCAAGAAATACCAAATTTTATAGATTTTTTTTGATGTAAATATAAGAAGCGGATAATGTGTTTAAAGATGGTATTTTTTAAAGAATGCAAGTTTTAGGGATACTCTTACTTCCACTTGGCGTGCCTTGATATTTACAGACCTTGAAAAAAATACTTAGTATATCTAAACCCCCTCTTAGATTGGCACTTAAACCAAAAGTTAAATTTATTTCATAACCATTATTATTTTATGTTAAAAAAAGTTTCAATAAGAGAAGTGCAAGACGAAATGCTCCGTTTGTTAAAAATTGTTGATCGCATATGTATTGACAATGGCATTGAATATTGGCTAGATCACGGAACTTTGCTAGGCTCTATTAGGCAAGAATCTTTTATACCATGGGATGATGATTTAGATATTTGTCTAATGCATAAAGATTATATAAAATTATTGTCTTACCTTCAAGAAGAGGCTGACAATAATAAAAATATTTTTTTATTATTTAATTCTAATAAGGGTGTTAATCAATATTGGTGCGAATATCTCTGCTCAACAAAATATGTTTTTGGCTATAGCGGGAAAAATGTAACACCTGTTAGAATAGATATATTTCCAATGAAATCGATAAGTCCATCGGATAAATATAAAGATAAATCCATTAACAGTATAGCGCAATATTTTTGCAGGGGAGATAAGAAGGGCTTGAGGGGTCTAGATAAAAAATATATAAAAAAAGAAATTTCAGAGGCGCTAGCTGAAAAGAAAAGTTTCATGTCATACTATAATAAGAGTTATATGAGCTCTTGTAATAAAACACAGTTGGATAGTTTGGTTACTTATTCATATGGAGACAGTATAAATAAGGGGTTGGATTATTTTAGATATTCAGATATTTTCCCATTGTCTAAGGTAAAGTTTGAGGATGGTATATTTTTTGCACCAAGAAACTATAAAAAATATTTGACCATGATTTATGGAGCGTACACAAAATTACCGCCATTTTCAGAAAGAAATCCCGAAAGAACGCATTTTTATTATTGCACGTCAGTAGAATTCACTCGTCAAAAGTCGATAGACTATATTCAAGATTTGAATTCCATGTTTTTTTATAGAGATTCTTTCAGGCAAAAGTCAAAAATCCTCCTCTTTATTTTAAAAAATAAAGGAATAATTTCCTTAATAAGAAGGGTGTTTAAAAAGTTAGAATGTATAAGAAAAATTTAGAAAAAAATACACCCCTTAGTGGTAGATCATTAAGTAGAATTTTTACTTTTTTAGGTTTTATTTTTTATCCATTATATTTTACCCCACTACTTTTTTGGCACATTTTAAAGGGAGAAAGATGGCCTTATATCCTTTTTACTCTATTCATTGGAGCTTTGGCCTATTTAATTATTCCAATTGAAGGGATGGATATTATTGGTTATTATGATGCATTTGATACGCTAAAAAACTTATCATTTAAGGAGATTTTTGACTATAGTGATGACGTAACTAGGTATTTTACGTTCAGTGTAATATGGCTTTTAGAGGTTATTGGATTTTCAAAAGAAATGATCCCCTTTACTTTTGTGATCGCCACTTATTTAATTTTATTAAGGGTGTTTTTTTATGTTATTGATGATTACAAGGTAAAATTTTTAAACACACCTAAAAAAATTTTCATTCTTATATTTTGGGTAATTTTATTTTTTGAAGTGGGTTTTATGAGCTCAGCTAGCGGCCTTAGAAATCAATTATCATTTTCAATCTCCTTATTGGGGCTGTATTTAATACTTTCCAAAAACTACACGTTCAAAGGTCTGGGACTTCTCCTAGTAGCTGCATTAATTCACCCTTCTGCGATATTGTTTATATTTCTTTATTTTTTAATAAAGGGTCTCTCTTATTCGGGATTGTATCGCATTCTATTGTATCTTTCTATACTAGCTTTATTGACCGACGCAAGTGCAGTAATTATGCAATATATACTGTCTTTAGTTAACCATTTATATGATGTTGTTAATTTAACTAGAAAAAGCTCATTATCTATATCTGGAGCGTGGGGTGGAGGGTATTGGGATTTAATATCTTACAATTCATTTGTTTACAGTAAGTATGTTCAGCCATTACCTTTTTATGTGGCCTTAATTTACTTATTTTTTACTAGAGCTAAATCTGAAAGTCGTGAGTATAGAAATTTTTTATACGCATTATTTTTTGTGGTAGCGGTTTTTAGTTTTCTTAATACTTTATTTGTGAGATACAATACTTTTTCAGTTCTTTTCTTTACAATTATGCTTATGATTGAATATAGGACGCAACCATTCTCTTATTTTAAGAAAGTATTTATAATTATCTTTGTAATATCCATAATAACGGCCAATGCAGCAGCCATGTATAAGTATAGATATGTGTTTGAGTCGTGGATTGATATTCTATATTTGCCTATGCCTGTAATAATTGTAACAAAAGAAGAGCTGGACTCAAGTCATTATAGATTAAATTTATAAGTCATGTTCTAGTGCCTCGTTAATCTTGGGCGCAATTTAAGTCACTTTTTCAAATTTAGTCATCTTTGTGTCCAAGTTTGTCAGACCACTACAGGCCGGTAAAGCGATAGATATAATGACAGTAGCAAACACACTTGTTAAAACATACGAAAGTAATTCTAAAATAACTATTTCTGGTAACTATAGACTAGGTGAGATGCGAGATAATTATGCTGATTTGACTAAGATAAGAGAAAAACTAGGATTATAGCCGAAAGTAAGTTTTGAAGAGGGGATAAATAGATTTACAAAGTGGGCTGAAGTTCAAGAAGTTGTTGAAGATAAGTATGAAAAAAGTATCGAAGAGATAAAAGATAAAGGAGTATATAAATGAGTAAAAAAAATATGTATATGAAAAAAATGGATACACAAGGGAAAGTAAATTCAAAAAGATCATTTAATCAAAATAGTGTAAATGTATTGAAATACTTAAGAAAAGAAAAAGTATATGATGGATTTGAATCGATTTATGACATAGGAGCTGGTTTTGCTTACAGCAGTAAGTATTTCGCTGATTTAGGGAAAAATGTTACAGCTGTAGATTATAATGTATCTTTAGAAAACTTAGAGTTTGCAAAAGTAAACAACTTTAAATTTATACAAGGTGATTTTTATAACTTGGATATAAAAGATAATTCTGTGGAAGCCATTTGGTCATCACATGCACTGGAGCATAGTACAGATTTATTAAAAGTTTTACATGAGTTTAGAAGGACTTTAAAAACTGGAGGAACTTTGATATTAAATGTTCCAACCTATAATCTTGGCTTGGTATTATCAGGTCATTATAATATTGGATTCAATCCAGGTCAAATAATCTATTTGCTTGTTTTGTCAGGATTTGAGTTTCAGGATGGATATGCTTTAAATATAGATAATAATACAGTTATAGTTTGTAGAAAAACTGCTGAACAAAAAACCATCTTTTCAACAAATTCAAATGCTAATATTCTTAACTATATAAACATGTTTCCTTCCCCTATTGTAGATTATTGTAAAAAATATAATTCAATATATTTCCCATCATACATTAAACTTGAAAATGGAAAAAGTAAAAGAATAGCCTATAAAGGTGGTATATTTCATAGAATATTGAGATTTATTTTAAGAAAATTATATTTATTTTAAAAGTATCACCTTTTAAGTGTAGACCTTACAATGCTATGAAATTGAAAATAATGTCATATTTAAATAAAGAAATTATATTATTAATTGTCATTATATGAAGGAAAAAAATACATGAAAGTAGTATATTTTTTAGGTTCGTTAAATAGGACAGCACCAAATACAGTAATTTTAAACATTATTTTAAATATTGATATTGATAAAATTAAAATAATTAGTTTAAATAAATCAAAAGATGATAATTATAAATCTTTTTTAGATGAAAAAGGTATCGAGTATTATGAGTACAATTCATTTAAATATGCATTTTTTGGTATTTTTAAAATTAAAAAAGAATTAGAAAGCTATGATTTAGTGCACCTTAACACATACCACCCCAATGTTTTTGGATATATTTTATCAAAAATCGGTTTAAACAAAAGATATATTGCCACATGTCACGCTGTAGAAAATCAAGAAGCAGTTAGTAGTAATAAAAAAGCAATCGATAAATTTAAAAGTTTCATTAGACTCAACTTACATAAGTATATATACAAGAGACAAGACTTAACTGTTGGAGTCTCTCAAGAAGTTGAAAAATATCTAGATGGCATACGGTGTAAAAACGCTATGACAATTTACAATGGTGTAGACTATGAAAATTTTCCTTTATTTAAAAACAAAGAACCAAATAAAATAGTTATCGATTTTTGTCAAGTAGGGCATGTTATAAATCTAAAAAATCAGATGTTTTCAATTCAGCTAATAGAGTTTTTAAAACATAAAGGGATTGATTCAAGATTACATATTTTTGGAGACTTTAATGTCAATGCTAAATATTATAGTGAACTCACAAAGTATATAAACAATGGCCACCTAAAAGAAAATATTATTTTTTATGGTAATTTACAGTTTAAAGAGTTGTTTGATAGATTACAAGATATGGATATACTTATGATGCCATCATTTAGTGAGGGTTTGCCACTCGGTTTAATTGAAGCATTTTACTTTCAGCTGCCTGCGATTGTTTCAAAAAATGGAGGGATGAAAGAGATTGTAAAAGATAACATAAATGGTCTAGTCATAGATATTGAGAATACAACAGATTATGAAAAGATATATCAATATATAAGTAGCCAACAATATATAAACGATGGGAAGAGTGCTAGAAAAATGGCACTTAATAAATATTCATCTCAGAATATGGCAGCTAAATATTTTCAAGAGTATAAAAAATTATTATGATAAGCATTCTTTTTGTTGAAAATAGAAAATACCTACATGCATTAGGGATATTTAAAACATGTACAAACTTTAATGGTATTAAAAATTATAAAATAAATGACAATGAAATAAAAAAATTTGATTTATTGATATCACAACTCTACACAAACTCTGTATCTAATTTTCTCATACTAAAAGCAAAAAAAAATAATGTAAAAACACTTTTAGTATCTGATGGCATTATTGATTGGGCAAACCTGTTTTCAAATCCGATGACAACAAAATACAATTTAAATCTTTATCAATCAATACTCCATGACATGTTTCTATGTGTAGGAAAAGAAGAAACAAAATATTTTAACTTTTTAGGATACAAAACAATGCAATATTTCCCAGAAAGAATCGCACCAACTGTAGATAAATTACCTTTATCAAATACAAAAACTTTTTTAATCACCACTGCTAATACTGCTTATTTTAATGAGAGTGAAAAAAAGCATTTAATTACACTGATGAAAAAAGTCATCCAGGACTTAGATAAGTTATCTTTTAAGTATATATTTAGGGTGTTTGACACTAGTTTGGTAGATGAGTTAAATATAAAAGAAGATGAAAATATAAAAGATGATAGTTTTGAAGAGTGTCTAAAACTTGTAGATTATGTCATCACTACGCCAAGTAGTATATCTTTAACTGCTATGTATCATGATAGAGCAGTAGCACATCTAATATATAGAGATTCTCCTATGTTTATACAAGTAGGTTGGAATATATCAGGTTCTACAGATGTCGAAAATAGTTTAAATAATATGATGACTATGGATAATGACAGAATGAATTTTCAAAAGTTCCAAGTATCTAACTATATGGTTGATAATGAAGAGGTTGAAAAGGAAGTTTTAGAAGAATTGAAACAGTTGAAAAGTGAAAAAATAGAGCAATTTATAAATCAAAATTTATACAATATGTTGAATTCGAGTTTTAATTTTAATATTGAGTATTTTTTTAGAAATATATACTTAAAATTTAAAGGTATTAAAATAATAAGAGGACTGATTAAATGAAAAAAATATTATTTTATTTACCATTTATTAAGGTTGGCGGCATTGAACGGGTATCAATCGAATATTTAAGTGGTTTAATTGAAAAAGGTTATAAAGTAGATTTAATTATAGATTTCGATATGGGGAAAGAAGGTAATACTTTTGAGTATGCTATTCCTAAAGAAGTTAGTTTTCAATATATCAAGTCTGAAAAAATATCTAGTTTTATATATTACTTTAGAACATTAGGTAAAAAAAATAAAATATTCAATCTTTTCCTGTATGCATTCATGATTTTTTTTGATTTTTGTTACTACCATACTAAAGTGAAGAGAGTTTTAAATAAAGAAAAATATGATTACACGATGAGCGCCTATCAATTTCTTCCTTCATATTTGACAGGATTTAAATCAGCGAAACACTTTATATGGCTACATGGTTCTGTAGAAAATTTTTTCACAGGTATTTTAAGATTACTTATAAAAAGTTATGGAAAAAAGCTTGATAAATATGATGGTATTATTACTACAGCTTACGAAATGAAAGAGCAATTGGAAAGCTTTTATCCTCAGTTACCAAAAAATAAAATAAATATGATTTATAATCCTTTTGATTTTGATATGATTATTAAGAAATCAAATGAATATGATAATTTAATAGATTCTGACAAAGAATTAATTAATAAAAACTATATATGTACGGTATGTAGATTAGATGAACATCAAAAAGATATTACGACGCTTATACTGGCATATAATAAACTAGTGTTAGAAACAGGGCATCGAGATTTATTATATATAATTGGTGATGGGCCTAGTGAAATAGATTTAAAAAATTTAGTAAAAGAGTATAAATTAGAGGATCGTATTTACTTTTTAGGTGTAAAGACAAATCCTGATGTATGGATAAAGCATTCAAAATTATTTGTGTTATCTACAAAATTCGAGGGCCTTCCTACTGTGCTTATCGAAACCATGGCATTAGATACCTTTATAATTTCATCTGATTGTAAAACTGGTCCAAAGGAAATTCTCAACAGCGGTGAATGTGGAGATTTGTTTCCAGTTGGTGACATTGACGTACTGTTTTCTTGCATGCATAATGCATTATCTGATTCTGAATATATAAGTAGAAAAATTATAAATGCTAAAGTAAGAAGTAAAGATTTTTCAAGTGAAGTTATAATAAAAAAATTATTACTATTATTTAAAGATGAGGAAAATTAATGGTTGTTGGTAATGGAATGTTAGCTAAGGCATTTATAAAATATCAAACAATGGATAATATTGTTATATTAGCTAGTGGGGTATCTAATTCTAGAGAGACAAAACAGAGCGAATTTGATAGAGAAGAGTTGTTAATAAAAACTATTGCTAAGAAGAATCTAGACAATACTATTATTTATTTTAGCACATGTAGTATTGAGGATAAAACATTATTAGACTCATATTATGTTTTACATAAAAAGCGAATGGAATCAATAATAAAAAAACATAATAAATATTATATTTTTAGACTTCCTCAAGTAGTTGGAAATACAAATAGTCCAACATTGATAAATTTCTTATTTACACAAATATCTCTACAAGCTAGAATTGACGTATATAAAAATGCTACACGTAATATTATAAGTATTGATGATGTATATTTTATTGTTAACTACTTAGTGGAAAATAATATATATATGAATGAAATTACGAATATAGCAACTCCATTTAACTCATCTGTAATAGATATAGTATCTAAGATTGAAGAGTTGTTAAATATTAAAGCTGATTATAATGAAATAAATAGTGGAGAAAAACAAATAGTGAATATTGATAAAATTCTTTCCATTACGAAGGAGTACAATTTATTTAATGAGAATTATATACACATACTTTTAAATAAATATTATTCAAATTTACAATTAATGAGGAACTAACTGATGATAAAAATAATAGGCGGAAGCGGATTTATAGGTACAAGACTAAGTAAAAGATTAATTCTTAATAAAAAAGAGTTTGATATGTAGTGGTCCGTTAATCTTGGACACATTTCAAGCCACTTTTTCCAATTCAGCCATCTTCTGAGCGGGTGTCATATACCCAATCGCTGAATGAATCCTTTTGTAGTTATAAAAGTAAATATAACT
>Ga0233442_1002229_pt1 | contig 13167 bp, 18 predicted proteins | sample SI_123_September_3_FD_182789 | JGI IMG/M metagenome (GOLD analysis project Ga0233442, IMG submission 182789) | Seawater microbial communities from Saanich Inlet, British Columbia, Canada - SI_123_September2016_150_MG | ecosystem: Environmental > Aquatic > Marine > Inlet | place: Canada: British... | reverse complement strand
CCGCGTTAGATCTTTGACAACAAACATCGTTCGGCCGTGCCTCGGATCGGGGTGCGGCCGAGTGATTTTTTGGCCTTAGTAAAAAGTCTCCATTTTGGCTAAATTACCAACATCTTCATTGTTTTTGAGCCCTGAAAGGTACTCTCCACGGTGCCACCAACCATCCAAATAATTTCTCCCTCCCAAAATCCCTTGTGGCACATGCCTTTATCGCCAGTGAGATAAACGCAAATATTGCTAACATTTAGCATTTTTGGGGTATAAAGTATCATTGGATAATGGCAAACGAAACCGGCGATAAATCGATGGCACTCCAGAGCGCACTACAGTCCCAACTCACTCAGCTCCGCATGGCCATCCGGTCTCACTCCGGCTAAATCCCACAAAAATTTCCTCTCACTCTCATCGATCGCCACATCATTTATGGAAGCGTGCCGCACAGCCATCAAACCATCAGCAGCAAATTCCCAATTTTCATTACCATACGACCGATACCATGCGCCCGATTGATCGTGCCATTCGTAAGCAAAACGCACCGCTATCCGGCTTTCACCAAAAGCCCAGATCTCTTTGATCAATCGATACTCCAGCTCACGCTCCCATTTGCGCGTCAAAAACTGCACAATTTCCGATCGCCCAGTAAAAAACTCCGATCGATTGCGCCATCGACTATCCAGCGTATAAGCCAGACTGACCCGCTGCGGATCGCGACTATTCCAAGCATCCTCAGCTGCACGCACTTTGGCAACGGCGGTTTCGAGAGTGAATGGTGGCGTCAGCATTTCGGCAGCTCCCTGACCTTTAGAAAGAGTTTGTTCCACCACAAAATGGAGATCAAACCGTTCTAAAAAGTGAGAAAGCTGCCGAAAAATCTGTCATAAATTTAGACCATCGCAAATTCCATGCCATTCAACTGCTCAAACACTTGATCATATGAGCCATTGCCTTCTGCATCACGCAAAGGCTTAACGCGTTCGACGAGAATCTCGCCCCGAGGGGTATTGCCCGATTCGAGGATCTGCATGACTTCGCTTACATACTCATCCAGCGGCATGGCACGGGGGTCTTTCTTTTGCGCCTCACCACCGAGTTCTGTCTGCACATAAGGCGGAGCCAACTCGAGAATCTCCACGCTCGTGCCTTTAAGCTGCTGACGCACGCTCTGCAACCACGAATGCAAGAAAGCCTTAGTCGCGCTATAAGTCGGCCCGCCAGCAAGGGGCACAAAGGCCAGCCCCGAAGTCGTAGTGATCATGGCTGCATCCTTTTGCTTTTTGAGATGCGGCATGAAAGCCTGAGTCAGCCCCAAGACAGCGGTGATGTTGGTGGTGATGGTTTCCGTTACTTCGCGCATGTCGACCTTGTCGGCCTTCCAGTCTTCCATGCGAGCCATCCCGGCATTGTTGATGAGCACGTTGAGGTCAGGATACTTTTTGAGGACATCCGCAGTAAAGCTCGCGATCTTGCTCTGATCGGTGACGTCCAGGACGATGCCTTCCATGCCAGGATTGGCTGCGACGATCTCATCGATTAGTTGCTTGCGGCGGCCGGCAATGACGACTTTATTGCCCTTTTTGTGCAAGGCCTCGGCTAGGCCGCGACCGATGCCGCTGGTGCCACCTGTGATGAGGATGGTGTTGTTGGAAATTTTCATTGTCTGAATGCTCCTTTGTACTGATCTGATCGCACTGGCGGCCTGAGCGAATCTCATGCCGTAAACTTTTAACAAATTACAAAATTTGTCATTTGTAAGCATATCACCCCTTCCTTACATTTGGCAAGTTTTGTAAGATATATTTGAGGAGACCTTACAGATGCCCAAAACTGGCCTTACTGCCGAACAAATAAAAGACCGCGCCATAGAATGCACCATGGAGCGCATGCGCAAGTTTGGCTACGAAAAGGTCCGCCTCAGCGACATAGCAAAAGACCTGGGCGTCACTCATGCCGCCCTGTATGCGCACTTTGCCGACAAGGCTGCACTGTTTGACGCAGTGAGTGAGCGTTTTATCCGAGACTTGGACGCAAAACTAGAGCGTTTTTGCCAGCCCGGCGCCCGCGGCACACCACTAGAACGCATCACCGATTGGTTTGTGACCCTGCACAAGACTAAATGCGAAAAGGTGCGCTGTGATCCGGAGTTGTATCGGGCATTTAATTTTTTGGCTGTGCGGCAAAAGGTCTTTGTCTGTCAGCACCTCCAATCGATGGATAGACAGCTCATGATGCTGGTGAAAGAGGCGATTGACGGAGGGTTACTCCAGGGCGATGCGACAGAGATAGTGCAGTTGCTCTTTAATGCCACGATTGGTTTTCACTTTCCGGCCATGGTGGTGGAGTACATAGACCAGGACCGAGAGCCTTTGCTGAGGGCTGTGCTGGATGCTTTGTATAGAGGGCTGCGAGATGCATAGATCGACAACTATGCAAGACCGGGTATAGGACAAAAAGAGTCCCATATAAAGGCAGTTGCTAATGTCACAATGGCAATTAGGACACAAATTTGTCCGGCTTGGTAGTGCAATGCTTTTGAGCATTTTACCAACTGTCTTGGCGGCGATTGCAGTTCCGCAAATGTCTCCGCCAAGATCATCAAACATTACCGCCCAAAGTTTTTTGAAAAATAAGCAATACGCTCAATACGCTGAGGCCCTAAAAAGCGGCGCCAGCAGTGGAGACCAGCAATGCGAAGACGCATTGGCAAGTCTATATTTTGATGGCCGTATCCTTGCAAAAAACCGCCCTCTTGCTTTGAAAATATGGGCCGCACAAATTACCAAAGGCTACGCACCAGCCATGCTACATCTGGCGATGAGCAGCGACAATCCAAAGGACAAAAAAAATGTTGCTCTTTATGAAAAATTGAGCAATCAGAAGGCGCCATACAATTTATATGGTCAGGCTATGATGAGCGCGTACGTCAAAAAAAATCCTGCTGATGCCACCAAATACCTAAAGCAAGCAGGTGACGCTGGGCTGAGAGAAGCTCGTTTGACGCTAGCGCACCTTTTATATGATGGCGACGTTTTGCCAAAAGATCTCAAAAGAGCCCGCACGTTAGCCCAACAATCAGCCAATCAAGCCGATCTAGACTCTATGCTCCTCTTGGCCGAAATGCAAATGTATGGCATCGGAGGAGAGAAAGAATGCGAGACCTGCCTACAAACCTTACATGCTCTTGCCGAGCAAAATGTGGCAGAAGCTGAGAATAGGCTAGGACATGCATATAGAAGTGGCATATGCGTATTTAAAGACATAAAAGAATCAATAAAATGGCTCAGTCGTGCGGCCGAACGCAACTATCCACCAGCTCTCAATGAACTGGCCGATATATACGGTGAGGGAGATGGCGTCCAGCAAGACTACGAAAAAAGTTTTGCTTTTGACTCGCGCTCGGCTACGCAACCACAAGCCAACGGACGAGTAGATGCCATTGCCGCCAGCCAATACAATCTGGGATTGCGTTACGAAAACGGCCAAGGAGTCCAAAAGGATTTTGTCAAAGCACGTGCCTGCTACGAAAAGGCAGCGCAACTCAATAACCCACACGCCTGCAACAATTTGCAAAATATGTACCGATTTGGTTACGGCGGCCCAAAACAACCCGAGCGCTGCGACGCGCTGCTTAAAAAAGGTGTAGCCAATGGATGTTGGATGGCCTGCGTCAATTTAGGTAGGCAATATTTAGATGGAACACCAAATGGCAAAAGAAATATCCCTGAGGCAATAAAACTATTCAAACGCAGTCTGGAATTGAGACCAGAAAATGCCGATGCCAACTACTACCTCGGCTTGATATATAGGAATGAGATCAAAGACAAAAATCATGACCAGATCGCCCGACAATATTTTGAACAAGCCATTAAATACGACTGTACTTATGCAATCCGCTATCTTGGCACGGAGTCCATCATTAGCATAAAAAGCCCAATCCCTCCTCCGGCTCATCAAAGCAAATATGTCGACTACAAAATAAATCAAAGCCAGGCAAGATTTTTTATCAGTGTCCCCAAAGACAAACCTTGCAAGGGCGATTATGGACTTATCGTCTACCTAGACACAACCGATCGATACGTGGATTTGCCATCCGGATGGCCCCAGGTTTTAAATCAGAATGGATTTATTTATATCTGCCCTCAAAATGCTGGAAACGACACCCCTCCGCCCAAGAGAGCGGGTCTGGCAGTACTTGCGGCGCAAGAGGCCATGCGTCGATACAAGATTGATACCGCAAAGATCTTTATCGCAGGTACCTGCGGTAGCGCTCGACAATGCAGCAAAGTAGCTATCAATCAAAGTGACTTGTTTCGCGGCACCATCCAGAGTTTTGGCAGTAATTATTTTAGATCTATCAAAAAAGCCGAGACATCTCTTGAGAAAGATGACCAAACAATGGATGTATTTGAAGCCAGTCCGGAAGAGATTGCCAGTGCACGACAAAAAGTCCGCTTTGCTCTGATCGGCAACAGCAATCTCAAAGAAAGGCAATATGTCCGGATTGTGTACCAAGAGGGCTTTTTGAAAGATGGCTTCAACGCACGATTTTTTGAGCAGAAGAGCCCTGATGGTAGTGATTGCAGCGGCGAGGTCTTGCAAGAGGTATTAAACTTTCTTTGATTTGAATGGTTTGTGTACTCAACCGACGGAACTTTGCCTCGATCCAACAGTCCATAGCTTTTGTCCGTTTAAACAATCTCAGAAAGGAAATCGCGTCATGCAATCTTTCAAAAAATTACTAGCGGCAGGCGTTGCTGCCCTGGCCGTCGTTGCGGCTTTTGATATCGCGGTGCCACAAGAAGCCCAGGCTAGGCACGGCATGAACCAATGGGAAATGCAGCAAGAAATCAACCGCGCCGCGTTTAATCGCAACAATCGCGGATATCGCAGACACCGTGGGCATCGCAACAAGCGGCATCACTATCGCGCTAGACGCCACCATGGACGACATCACGGTTGGCGCTAAGTTAGTCAATCAAAGCATATCGTATGAGCGCTGCCTATTTAGGGTGGCGCTCATTTAATTGTGTGATGCCTGTATTAGCAGGATCGTAGGGGTTGAACTCTATACAACCATCAGCAGCCGATTCGGGGGAAGGCGGTGATAGCAGCGTATTTCTTGTTGAAAGATCTTTATAAAATACCAATTCTCCCTTTTTGAGCGGGCGAAGTGCACGCCTCATACAGGCAGTTTCTACAGATTTGATATTTATGCCATAAATGGGAAATCCTAATGGAGCTTTGAGCTGGACTTGCATCAGGTCTTGAGTCTTAGTCTCCTCTCCAACCGCGAGATCTCTAGTCAGACGCACACCCATATAATCCCAGTTGATCGGTTTGAAATAAGAAAATGCGGCATATTCAAAAAAAATTGTGACAGCCACAATCAATAAAGGGCTTAATTTGCAAAACATCATGCGAAGCGCCTTGAGGTCGGATTGCCACGTCACTTGCCACCCGCCAACAACCGCTGTGCCTCTTTGAGCCGCGCCTCATCCTTGGGGCTGCGCGCCTCCATTTCCTTTAAACCATCCACCGAAAACCTTAACGCATCCCTTTTACTCGTCAACAGCGGCCCCCAGATCTTGCAACCAGCACCATCAATAAACAATCTCTTGACCTTGATGATCTTGCCATCCGCAAAGGTCACGACAAATGAGGGCTGCCCCAGGCAAGGTTTACGTAGTCCGGCAAAATGCACCACGTCATCACCGGGATCGAGTTCCAGTACGCCTTTGTAGCGCTTAGCGATATCGTCGCGAGTAAGGCCATACAACTCATACTCATCGACGCCCCAGGACACGTATTTGGCTATGAGAGAATGAATATGCTCGGCCGCGAAAGCAGGCACAGCGCTGAGCGCCAAGCTAAGCGAAATTGCTAAGAGGCTGACGATCTGTGATACGGATGTGTGGTTGCGCATGTCTCCGCCTTTTCCCCTGTACCTTTGCTGTGCTCATATTGATTATGCCCAAGTGGGCGGGCAAAACGTAAAATCTAATGGGCTTTCTCCCACTGCTTATGCATGCTTAACCTAGAAAAATACATAATAGAACCAGGTTGACGTGGCAGGTGCGCATGACAAAAATCATAATCGTCTTTGCGACTTTGATCGTAACCACACTAGGTCTGCTCTCCTATCAGATCAACAATCCCCTGTCTGACAAATTGACTCCTGACCAATGGTCTGACACACCGGTATTCTCTCCTGACAGCAAATACATCGCAGTCGAATACAGAAGCGACATGAGCAGGCAGTGGGAGAAGAGTTTGTCTCGTCGTCCTCTAGTCCAAATATTAGATCGCGCATTCGATAAGATAGATCCGATAATCAATCCGCGGGGCCATACTTTTATCCTCAACGCTCGCAATTACGCGATTGTCGGCCGCATCAGAGGATTTGGTCCATATTGGATCGACAACGACACACTGAGTTGCCTAGGTCCAGGCGCACGATTGTACTCGGTAAAAAATAAGCGATTTTTACCAGCTCAACAGCAAATGCATTATTTTGAGGACAATCAACCATTTGTGAAACACGAGAGGGTCGTTGACGCCAGGACAGGTAAAATTGTCTTTGATGCCGACTTAAATCAGGCATATGCTTATCTACCGCGCGGACATCACCTTATCCTGATCGAACCGACTTTAAAGGGCACCGTCACGACCGCACCTCAATCAAACCTGCTAAATATAATTGATCTCGACAAAGGTGATGTGAAATATTCCCAGATCATAAAGGCAAAGCCTGGCTTTGCATGCACAATTGATGGCAGTCAAATTGCATATCAAGACGATAAGCTTAGAGTGATTGATTTGAAAGAAGAAAAAGAGATTTACTCGATCCCATTGCCACAAAGAGCTTATACAAAAATGGAGTTTGCCAAAGACGGCAAGCGCATCGCTCTCACCGACGACAAACATGCTATACACTTTTACGATCTTGAGACAGGCACGTTGATGTGCAAGATACAAGGTGACGATTACACAGAGATTACATGGCTCATGGATGATAGAGTCACATTAAAGGAGCCCAACAAAATCGGCATCTTTTCTTTGAAGAATGGCAGATTTTTGGGTGGAGAATCGCTTAACACTCAAAAATCTCCTGTGATATCGATGAATGCCAGAAAATACTTTTATATCAATGCAAATGATCGAGTGTCGTTACGCAACTTAAGTATAGATCCCGCGACACAATCGATTACTGGCTGGTCTACTGCAAGTCCCTGGGTCCAATGATGCGCTGTATGATGCACAGCTCAAAAAAAATCAAAAGGACGAACGATTGAAGTTGCTACGCAGACTCAGCCTTAATGCCGTCCAGCCTATTGCAAGTGCGTCGAGCTCGATCTTGCACAAATGGATTATCATCTTTGCAGAGTCCATCCAACAAATTACGATCCGTGTGACAATCCTCGGCCATGGCATACCTGACATCGCAATTGCTGTCCTGGGACAGAGCGATACTAGTGGCAGTGCTGGTACTGCTATTTTGTGCCACTAGCGATCGAACGCCACTATCGCTATGATTTGAAAGGACTTGCAGGGTATCGCAATCAGTATTGTTATTTTCGGCCACACGCTCCTGCAGACCCAAATCCGGCGATTTAGCCAGTTTTGCAAGCGTAGCTTTTTTAGTACAAGAGCAACTCGCAAGCCTTTCTTTTGCCAGCGTAAATTTGTTCTTGAGCAACCGTAAAATATCCATGCAACCCTCCTCGCGTTTTTCGCTCTAATTGTTCCAGGTAGTGTAGGCGTTATCATAGCTATCATCAGCTGATGCCTTTTGTCGCTTACGCAGGAGGTTCGTAGGTGCTTTTTTATAGTTGCCTTGCACGTTCCTGTCTCCCGGTGTTGAAGTTACAGCTCGGGCGATTGGCTTTATTACAAAACTCTGTTCAGGTGCGCTCCGTGAGCTGTTCAATAGCCCCCTCAAAAAATTCCACATTTGTGCCTGCTCCGTAGTTTTGGTGGATGCCACACTAGATCTGGTATTACCCAAGTCTAGGCAAGTACTTCGACCCATTGCAAATCGTCCTTGGCCACCGTTTTGTGGGGATTGACGATGTACTGGACGCCGCCCGTACTGAGCACGATTGTAGGATTATCCCAGAGTGCGAGATCAGCACTATCAATGGTCAAACCGAGCCTGTGCTCGCGCAATTGACTTTCGTCGATGTACTTATCGGCTAGCATTCTGAATTGAGTCATATAAACCTGCTTTACTTCCAGCATACATCCTATGACTCTAAATATGGTGATTTCTTTACAAACGAGTATTTGAGGTGGAGTAGGCTAAGAGCGAGTACCAAACAACTGAGGCATCTGTACAGCGTTAGCATACTCCCTACTACTCACCGTCTTGCCATCAGTAGGTTTTATGATTTCATGCGCAACCAAATCTGCTGGCAGTACGGGAAATAACCCGGATAGCTCGTCGATGTTTAAGGGCTTATCGCTCATCTTTAAAAATAGCCCCTCTCCCTTATAGTCAATAATCCGACCGGCACCATTTATAGCATCATGCACTAGAGGTGCGTAAGCGGCACCATACCAGGCCCACCACACTGGCAATGATGGCAGACCTTGCCACCATGGCCCAAAAGTCAGTCTGTAATTGTCCAATATTCTCTGAGAAAATTTCCATGCACCAAAGGTGTTTTCGCGTTGCACGATAGCAGATGCAAAGCACGCACCGGCTGTTCGGGCCGTTTCCACAAATATTTGCTCCATTTGATGTGCAAACGCTGGATCTTGGCAAAAAGCATCGAGCAAAAAAGAAAGTGTCACTTTGGCATATGGTATGCCACCATTTTTCCAGGCCCTAGGATCCTGCGGCTTATGCAAAAATACATTGATTATTGGCAAGGGCGCTCTTCCAACGGTCATAAACGAGTCTTTAATGATCGCGCTTACCAGAGTGCTCTGGCTCTCTCGTTCGGCTATCTGACGAGCGGGCGTACCATATTTGAAAGGAAATATCTTGGGATAATACTCATACCAAACATCAAAAATGCTATTAAAAAGTGCTGCGAGATCATCATCGACGCTACATGCAATACACCAGACAAATTCGATTAGCGGCCGATTTTCTGGCTGCACGGATTTAACACGCCGGTTCGGTTTCTGCAGCTTATTACTAGCGTACAAGACCATTTCATAAGGATCGTAAGCGGCAAATCCCTCTCCAGCATCACTTATGATTTTACACAGGTCGGCGAGATCATCGTTTTGGGCGGCCTCGTCAAATGTCATCTCAGAAATGATGACAACCGAGTACAGTGGCTCGGCCATTTGATTGAGTATCCAATCCGCTAAGTGCTCGCGATCCAATTGCACTGATTGCTGAATAGCCAGCCTGGGAGCATCCGCTGCATCATCTGAGCGCTCGAGCAAGACCGTGTATGCATCCTTAGCATCAATGTCACAAACAAACCTATTGTCACGGGACAGCAAGCCGATGATATCTACTGTGGACAAAGGGAAACGGCTATATACCGTAACCTGCACTTCTGAGTGCGTTTCATAAACCTTGAGCGAGTTAATAAGTAGGCCAAACATGACTTAAATCATACAGCATCCAAAGCCCCATGCCTTAGAGTTTTTGCCAAGGTTTAGAGAAGGGAAATAATTTTCTCGATTTGCTTGCGATGGATTCTTTGATGCATTCCGGCTAAGGTTAGCCAACTATGGGCATTCAATTGACCAAACCACGGGTGTAGAAAAGTGGCTGATGGAAATGCACCTACATTTAGTGGTTTCATTTCAGCTATAAAGGCATCTGACATCTGTTTGAACTTGTTTATGATTTTTTGAGCATCAACATCCGGATTAGGCTTGACGTCTGCGGTTCCGCGAGGTGGTCGTTTGCTGCCACCATTTTTAGACAAGTCAACAATTACTTGCGCAATGCCGCCGCCAACAATTACTAGATGCTCAATAGTCATCGCAACCGACCAGTAGCGCGAGCTATCCTCCAAACCCTTAAGACGTGGTATCAATCTGCGTTCAGTCAATAAATCAGGCTTCAGCTCTGCAATCAATGCGATAATTCTTTCGGTTTCCTCCGCAAAAACGTCGATTGCTTTTTCTTTCGATGTCAAATTTCGCAGCATCGGAAACATGATATATTTAGCCACCGCCAATTCAACCAAAGGCAGACCAGCTCCCGGCTTGTCGAGCTCTGGCTCTGTAGATAAAGATGTGCTGGGCATAGTTAAACCTCTCGTCTGCGTTTGACCTTGTTTTCTGTTCGAGGTCTGCTCACTACTTACTGAAATATTTGATGTATCCCCATACAGTAAAGCCCGGGACAGGATCAAAATCGATTTCTGCAAAGCGCACATACCCGCGTCGCTCGTACATTGCTTTCGCTGTTTGCATAAGCACCGTGGTATGCAAAGTGATTGCCGCATAGCCAGCAGATTTTATTCTGTCCTCGCATTCATTTATCAAAAGTGAAGCTATTCCGGTGCTCCGGCATTCTGGCAGGATTCCAAGCAAACGCACCTCAGGATAGGGATTTTGAAATTCAGCCTTACCAAATTTGCGATTATTGGGCTGGCAAATAAGAACCGAGCCAACGATTTTGTGATCGATCTCCACGACTATTCTTTGTACGGATTCGTCATTTAATAAAGTCTCTCTGCTACTGGCTTGATACAAGCTCCAGAAGCCAGGATCGGACTCCAGAGCGTACTCTGAGTAAGAAGCCCTAAATATCTCGACAATTTCCGAACGTTCAGCGACAGTGGCTTCCCGAACGATTGGATTAGCTTGCAAACTCACTGCGACAGATCCTTATTGATTGTGTGAAACAAAGCCGATGACTCCTTGCTACTTGCATTTTGCAAGTAGCTCAATAGCAGCAGCAAGCACTTGCGTTTTGCAAGCGGATTGCTAGAATGGCAATATATGGCCGACTCAAAAGATATCTCTCGCTCGCCTTGCGTGATTGGCAATTTTCTTGACATTCTGGGGGACCGTTGGACGCTCCTCCTAATCCGAGACTTATTGTTCTTTGGTAAGCACGAGTTTAAGGAGTTTTTGTCCAGCCCCGAATCCATTGCCACCAACATTCTCTCTGATCGGCTCAAACGGCTCACCTCTGCTGGGATTATCGCGGAGATTTCCCACCCTACCAATAAGTCCAGAAAACTGTACTACTTGACGAAAAAAGGAAAAGACTTGCTGCCAATTCTTGGCGAGATCGCAGTCTGGGGCGAAAAACATTTGCCGTGCCGAAAAGAGATGTATCCTCTGTTTGAACGCATTCACAGCACAGGACCAGAGTTGCTTCGCAGACAGATTTTAGAGTCACATGAGGCCTGGGAAAGAGCCAATTTGAAGACAAGGGAGTGAGAAGGTCATTGCTGTACTCGAAGTGAGCAAAAAGCTACACTGATGGCTCACGCTCTCCTGAGAGGTATCCCGATGAAACCCACTGCCCTGACCGAAGCGCACCACTATAAATGCTGGACAGAGGTGACCTTGCGCTTTGGTGATACCGATGCCCTGGGTCACGTCAACAATGCAGTGTTTGCTACGATGTTCGAGCAAGGCCGGACGACAGCCATCTTTAATGGGGTGGAGTCGCTGAGCGAGCCAGGCACCACTTTTGTCCTGGCCAGTCTCAAGCTGGATTTTTTGGAGGAAATGCATTTCCCTGGTACGGTGCGCGTAGGGACGCGGATAGCATCTTTTGGGCGGAGCTCGCTCAAAATCAATCAGGCATTGTTTCTCAATGAGAAATGTTGTGCGGTGTCGGAGGAGATCATAGTATTGATCGATTTAAAGACTCGCAAATCGACGCCGATCAGCGATGCGACCAGGGCGACTATTGAAGGGATCGTGAGGATCTAGCCTTGTAACGAAAGGTAAACACCTCGGTTGACGACCTAGACCGACCGGTCTAATATATCAACATTCACTGCGACCCGACGTCTGGGTCCAATCCAAACATCACACACAGAGGTCCACACCATGTCACCAGCACAAACAGCAGTCAAAGCAGCAGCAGTCCCAAAAAGACTCACCGACAAAGTAGCTGTAGTTACCGGCGGATCACGCGGTATCGGCGCCGCCATTGCACAGCGCCTCGCAGCAGAGGGCGCAACCGTCATCATCACTTATAGCGCCAGCGCCAATGCAGCCGAAAAAGTCGTCAGCGAAATCACAGCTCAGGGCTCCAAAGCAGTCGCCGTCAAGGCCGATATTGCATCCGAGCAAGACACTGCTGCCTTGCTTGCCGAGATCAAAAAGCATGGCAAGATCGATATCCTCGTCAACAATGCCGCAGTTTTTGAAGGCGGCCCTATCGACCAGATCACCCTCGATCAATACGACCGTGTTTTTGGCGTCAACGTCCGCGGCCTTGTTGCCACCACCATTGCCACCTTGCCATACATCAATGATGGCGGTCGCATTATCAATATCTCGTCCGGCGCAGCCCGCGCCAGCCTGGCAAGCTTTAGCATCTACTCGGCTACCAAGGGCGCTCTCGAGACCTTGACTCGCGTTTGGGCACAAGACCTCGGCAAGCGTCAGATCACTGTTAATGCCGTCGCTCCTGGTGTCACCGTCACCGACATGATGGAAAACGGCCTCCCCAAAGAAGCCCAGCAAGCCATGGCCGCCAAGACTGCTCTCGGTCGCCTTGGTCAGCCTGACGATATTGCTGACGCTGTGGCCTTCCTTGCATCTAACGATGCCCGCTGGGTCACTGGCAAGACTATCGACGCCGATGGTGGCTTGACGTTCTAGTCAAACCTGAGGATTAGATCTTTTCGAGACGCACTAGCAAGCGCAACCACACCCTAAAACTCTCCGCACCAATCATGCTATCAAGCATCGGCTGCGGGGAGTTTTTCGGGTAAAGGGACCTTGGTCATCATTGCCACCGCCAGTAGGCTCACTACGCAGACCCATGCCAGGGTCATAAAACAGTCATTGCATGCCAGAGTCAAAGCTTGCTGCTTGAGATTTTTGACAGTCAAACCCAGTGCAATGCTTGCAGCATTGCCGACGCTAGCGGCCTGAGGCATCACTGCAGTACCCAGATGTTGCACTCTTTGCTCCAGATCGTCAAACCAGGCCGATCCTGATGCCAATTGAGTCTGCCAAAAATGCTCCCGCACCAATAAATACCGACGCAAAGCAGATACTGCC
>Ga0233442_1002226_pt1 | contig 13189 bp, 9 predicted proteins | sample SI_123_September_3_FD_182789 | JGI IMG/M metagenome (GOLD analysis project Ga0233442, IMG submission 182789) | Seawater microbial communities from Saanich Inlet, British Columbia, Canada - SI_123_September2016_150_MG | ecosystem: Environmental > Aquatic > Marine > Inlet | place: Canada: British... | reverse complement strand
GCCGGCGTAGTGATGTCGCCGACGACTTCCGTCACCGTCACCTTAGGGCTGGCCTTGCGAATGTCAGCCGCGGTCTTGGCAAGCGCTTCCGCGCCGCGTGCCGTGATCGTGACATGGACGCCTTCACTGGCCAGCGCAATCGCGCAGGCGCGGCCCAATCCCTTGCTTGCTGCGCATACAATCGCGCGCCGTCCTGAAATTCCGAGATCCACTGCGTTACTCCCGTTCTTGCTGGTTTTTTGTTCCGTCGAGGACCGATCATACGGCCTTCGGCGGCGTCGGATAGCGTGCGCCGTCATGCCTGATCTGTGCGGGGTGTGCAATCAATGCAGGCGCATCTCTGCCTTGATCATGTCGGCAGCCTTCTCGCCGATCATGATGGTCGGTGCGTTGGTATTGCCGCCGATCACCTCGGGCATGATCGATGCATCCGCGATCCGCAGGCCCTCGATGCCGTACACCTTGAGCGTGGGATCGACCACGGCCATCGGGTCGTTGACGCCCATCTTGCAGGTGCCGACCGGGTGATAGACCGTGTCGGTCCGCGCGCGCAAAGCATTGCGGATGTCGTCGTCGGATTCCACGCCGGCGGTGAATGCGTCGGACGTTTGAATAGCCTTCAGCGCGGGTGCATCGAGCAGGCGCTTTGTTGTCTTGAAGCCGGCGACCATGGCCTCGAGATCGGCCGGATCGCCGAAGAAATTTGGATCAATGGCGGGCGGCTGCATCGGATCGGCGCTCTGCAACCAGACGCTGCCGCGGCTTTTCGGCCGCAGCAGGCAGACGTGGCACGAAAAGCCGCTTCCGAAAAATGGCGTGCGGCCGTGGTTGTTTACTACCGCCATGCAGAAGTGCAGTTGAATGTCCGGCAAATCCAGATCGGGGCGGGTTTTGAGAAACCCGCCGCATTCGGCGATGTTCGAGGTCATCGGGCCGCGGCGTTCGCGACGATACTGGAAGATCGATTTGATGATCCGCTTGATGCCTTGAAATGTCAGGCCGGTGAAGTTCGGATTGTCGGAGCGGAAGCCGAACACGAAATCGGGGTGATCGTGCAGGTTCTTGCCGACCCCCGGCAGATGATGGACCGGTGCGATGCCATGCCTGGCGAGTTCGGATTGATCTCCGACACCGGACAGCATCAGCAGATGCGGGGTCTGGAATGCGCCGAGGCCGAGGATGACTTCATGCCGTGCGCGGACCTGCTTCGTGTCCTTGCCCTGACGATACTCGATGCCAACTGCGCGCTTGCCCTCGAACAGGATGCGCGTGGCGTGGGCGCCGGTGATCACGTGCAGGTTCTTGCGCGTCTCCATGAAGGGATGGATGTAGCCGCGCGCGGCGCTCCAGCGTTCGCCGTTCTTCTGCGTGACCTGATAGACGCCGAGGCCTTCCTGTTCCTCGCCGTTGAAATCCTCATTGATCCGGAACTGCGCTTCGCGCGCGGCCTGCAGGTAGATGTCCTGAACCGGGTTGTCGGTTTGCAGCTTGGTGACGCTGAGCGGGCCGCCTTGGCCGTGATAGAAGCCGTCGAGTTCGCTGTTGTCTTCGGAGCGCTTGAAGTAGGGCAGCACGTCCGCATAGGACCAGCCGGTGTTGCCGAGCGAAGCCCAGCGATCGTAGTCCGCCCTGTGGCCGCGGATGTAGCACATCGCGTTGATGGACGAAGATCCGCCGAGGCCCTTGCCGCGCGGTTGATAACCGATGCGGCCGTTGAGGCCGGGCTGCGGCACGGTGTTGAACGCCCAGTTGTTCACCGGGCCTGAGACCATCAGAATCAGCGCGCCGGGCGTGGTAACGACCCAGTTGTCGTCGCGGCCGCCGGCTTCCAGCAGCGCGACAGAGACATTGGGATCCTCGGAAAGGCGGCTTGCGACGGCGCAGCCGCCTGAGCCTGCACCCACAACCACGTAATCGAACGTGTCCGCCATCGACATTCCCCCAGACAGCATTGTTGCGCCGGCTTTGGTGCCGGTCGTCTTGATCCTCGAAAAATTTACGACATGAAGCGCAGCAGCTTGATCAGGCGCGCGATCTTGGTGCCGTAGGGCGGATAGAGATCGGCCAGCCGGTTGAATGGAGAGCGATAGAAAACAGGCTTCATCTTGCTCAAGCCTCGGAAACCCCATTCGCCGTGATAGGCACCGATGCCCGACGCGCCGACGCCGCCCATCGGCTGATTGGCCTGCACGAAGTGAAACAGGCAATCGTTCACAGTGACGCCGCCGGAGACGGTGCGCGCCAGCACCTGATCGCGCGCGGCATCATCCTTGCCGAACCAGTACAGTGCCAGCGGACGATCGTTAGCGTTGATATGCGCGATGGTTGCATCTGTGGTGTCGCAGGCGAACACCGGCAGAATCGGCCCGAAGATTTCCTCCTGCATCACCTTCATGTCGGTGGTCGCGCCGTTGACGAAGGTCGGGGGGAATTTGCGCTTGGCTTTCCATGCAGGATCGTCCGCCTTCGCTGGCTGCACGATCCTTGCGCCGCGCGCGGTCGCGTCCTGCACCAGGCTTTCCAGCCGGGCATAGTGCTTGTCGGATACGATCGATGTGTAATCCTTGTTATCCGGGCCGGTGCCGAACATACGCGTGACCGCGTCATTGGCCTTGGCCACGAACTCATCCGCGCTGTCGCGTGCGATCAGGACGTAATCCGGCGCGATGCAGGTTTGTCCGGCATTCATCAGCTTGCCGTAAACGATGCGCTCGGCGGCTTCGGCAATATCAGCGGAGCGGTCGATGATGGCCGGCGATTTGCCGCCGAGTTCGAGTGTGACCGGCGTCAGGTTGCGGCCTGCGGCTTCTGCGACCAGCCGTCCGACGCGGGTCGAGCCGGTGAAGATCAGATGATCGAACGGCAGCGCCGCAAAGCGTTCTGAAATATCGCCGTCGATGCCGGTGACCATCAGCTCGGTGTCGTCAAATTTGTCCGCAATCAGCTTCTGCAGCAGTGCGGAAAATTGAGGTACCAGCTCGCTCGGCTTGATCATCACGCGGTTGCCGGCGGCGATCGCTGCGATTGCAGGGGCAAGCGTAAGCTGCAACGGATAATTCCACGGCGCGATGATGCCGACCACACCCAGCGGCTGGGGCAGCAGTTTGTTTTTCGCAGGGAAGTATTGCAGCTCGGTCGCGACGTGTTTCGGCGCCATCCAGCGGCTGAGATTTTTCGTGGCGTGTTTGATTTCAGCGAGCAGGAACAGCGTTTCGGCGATCAGGGTCTCGGTGGAGGAACGGTTGCCGAAATCGGCGGAGATCACTTCGCCGAACCGGGTTTCATTCTCCACCACCAGCGCGCGCAGCCGCGCAAGCCGGTCGCGCCGCTCGTCGAGGGTGGGGGGAGCGGCGCGAGAAAGTGCCACGGCGCGGCGGAAAACATCCTCAATGCCGCCTGCGGCGGGATTTCTGACGGCCTGGTTCATCGCGGTTTCCTCGCGGCCGGCTTTTTTCGCACCGGACCTTGTTTGCCTTGTTCCAAGGCTGGTCCTTCACGGTTCTATTGGCAAGCCTGCTTGGGCGTGCCCGGAGGCCAAAAATGTCCGGAATCGCGGCGGCAATTGCCGTCATAAAATCGTGAAAAAGATCGTCCGCAGGCCTTTCCAAAGCGGAGCGGCGTTGGTACATACCCCTCGCACCATGGGCTCTTGCCTTGGTAGCCTTCTCTCGCCTCCGGACGGGTTGGAACGACGCCTTTGGCGTTGAACAGTCGTCCGTCTGCCTTTGAAGGTGTGCACCGGTTTATCGCGGGGTGGAGCAGCCCGGTAGCTCGTCAGGCTCATAACCTGAAGGTCATAGGTTCAAATCCTATCCCCGCAACCAAACAAAAAACCCTTCCAGATCAATGATCTGGAAGGGTTTTTCTTTGGCAGATGTGGCGCGGGGAGTGGGTCACTAGCCGCCGGATCCACCGGCCACGATCTTCTCGCTGAGCTTTTGATCGACCACCTGGACCGTGCGGTCGATTTCAGCGTTGGGCATGCCCAGCTGATGCGAAATCAACTTCACCAGTAGATCGACGCGCTCAATGAAGGGCGCTCCACTGGCCACCGCGCGGGCCGCTGACGACGGCTTGAGAAGGCTTTCCGCCGCCTTGGCGTACTTCTCGAAAGGCACCGCATCCTGCGGATCGGCCCCCAGACGCTGGGCGATTGCATCGACATGCATGTAGATCGACTTTGAGAGCTTCAGGTCGCCGTGCACCGCGTCGCGGATCGGCTGAGGATCGTTCGGCGTGATGCAGCGGTAGTTTCCGGTCAGCAGCATCGACCATTTCGCCAGCGGCACGAACAAGGAATCGAACACCTTGAGCTTCACGGGAACGTCCTGGCCGTCCAGCTTCACCGCGTCGATATCCGCTTCCAGTTCGCGCAGCAGCTTGTTGTGAGCTTCATCTTCAAACGTCGCGGCCTTGAAGTTTGTCGGCAGGCCCACGTGAAGCACATTTGCCGCTTCTTCCGGCGGACGGAAGGCCTGAGGATCAGGCGAGCAGAGCGTCACCAGTCCCGGCTTGAACCGCTCCCAGACCTGCGCATTGGTATAGGCCTCTTCGAGATCCATGCCTGCCAGCCCCTGAATCCGCTTGAGATAGGGCAAGGGCGGCATGTTCATGATCGAAAGGCAAGGCAGCTTCGCCTCGGCGATCTTGATCATCAGAACCCGGATCGTATGGTTGGTGTATTGCGGCTCCTGCATGGCAAGCGCAACCAGATCATAGCGGGACAGATCAACCTTGTCGGGCGAGGTCGCATCCAGTTTCCCGGGCAGATCGCGCGAAAAGATGGACCGGTGCGCCGGCTCATCACGCAGCTTGATGCGAACCTCGGTACCCTCGCGGTTGATGAGTTCTGCAGTCTTCGTTCGGCAAACCAGGGTCACGTTGTGGCCGGCCATCAGCAGCTTTGTTGCCAGCAGTGAGCCATACGAGGCTCCAAGAATCAGAATATTGCGCGCCATGTTCTCTCGTCCAAAAATTATGTTCCAACGCTCCAGCCAGCCGGGCCGGAAATGTCCATCACAGCAGAAATCCTGCCCGGGCAAAGGAACGGCGAAGCCAGACCCTTAACATCACAGGGGAAATTGCCCCTTCGGGGAAGGGGCGTTCGTGTCTAGCGCATGTTGGTATACATAACAATCGTATACCAGCTCCCGTTTTCATCCACCCGGCGAGCCATTATGCGCGGCGCTTTCAATGCGGCTCGCTGAACTGGTCGCCTCAAATTGCCTCTTGATGCATTGGGCGATGTTTCGGGCGTGGCGCGCCAAATCCGGTGCCCCCATTAGTTCGCCGAAGGTGCCGCGCGCCAGCGGGCCGGCCACGTACAGCGCCTCGGACACATGCCCATCGCGGTCTTTGGCGCGGCCCTGCAGGTCGACATCAATGCCAAGGCCGAGCGGATCGGAGCGCGCGAGGCCACTGTCGCTGATCTGCCTAAGAAGCGGGTTGGTTTCGAACACGGTGCCGTGCGCGGGACCGGTCGCGATGACGATTGTATCAAAGATTTGCCGCTCCCACGTTTGACTCCGGCGTGGACGCAGATCGACGGCAATACCGGTTTCCTGCGTTGCGCTCGCGCGGATCGATCCGGCTCGGATCGCAAACGTACCCTCCGCGATCCTGCGTTTGATGACATCATCGATTTGCGGCGCGATGCGAAAGCGATAGGTGTCCCAGAACGGTCGCAGATGATGAAGCAGCTTGGCGCGTTCTTGCAGCGGCAGCGGGCGCCAGATCTCTGTGCCTTGCAGGCGCAAATCGTCAAACGTCGTCGTGGCCGCTGTTGCAGAAGCACGGTGTGTTTGGCGTCAACATTCTGAGCTCGGATCACGTGGGCGTGGCCGAGCGATTTTCCGGTATCGGTGGATTGAAGGGCGCTGAGAGGTTCGCCGGTTCCGAATGGATCAGCCTTGCGTCCGGCGTGCCGCTGCTGGCGGGCGCGCTGGCGGCGTTCGACTGCGAGGTCGAGCACGTGGTCGAGCGGCATTCCCATGCCATCGTGATCGGCGCGTGCTCGATCTTCAGGTGACGCCGGGCAAGCCTGCGTTGACATACTGGCAGGGACAGTACATCCCGCTTGATGACAACGAGGACATTTCTCATCCTGCAGACCTGGGCCTGCCGACGATGCGCGCGCTCTGGCAGGTCTGATCGCAACTTTGATCAGTCGAACACGACCCGCCGTTCAACATAACTCGACAAATGGCCGTGTCATGGCGCGGCGTCAATTCAGGTCAGGAAAGATTTCAACCGGAAGGTCTCTCGCCTTGCGTTGAAGCTCTTGAATGGGAAGTGCGGCTGTACGAGGTGCAACTGCCTTTGCAGCTGGTTCGGCGTTCGACGCCGGAAAATCAATGGTCGCAATGTCGAATGTTGTCTCCCCTCTGGCGAGTGGATTGCTCGCACTAAGGACGATCAGGCTGCCGATCAATAGTCCGTAGGCGCAGAATGCGCCAACGATGAGAAAGAACTGGCGAGAATTCCGGTTGCTGAATCTGATCTGGCTTTTCATAGGAGCCTCCTATTTGGCGGCTATGAGTGTCCAGCAGAGGAAGATGTCTGTCTGTGGCCCGATCCACAGAACGCAAGATTTCACGATCTCATGGCCAGAAGCCGCGCGGAGTGTGAACAAGCTCACATTGGATAGCGGTCTCGACATCTATGCTCATGGACGAGAGGCAATCGAGCCATCCGGGCCGATGTCGCAAACGTCTCGGTGCGCGACCCCAAACTGTTGTTGCTATTGCGGATTTGCGAGCCGCTCGTTGACGTTTTTGCCCACCGAAAACCTTGCCGTCCGCTTTTCAGCTGATGAATTTCTAAGTATTGGCCGCCCGTCCGTGGAGATGATATCTTGCGATCTGCCGTGCATCTCAGTTCATTGCCGATCCAAGTTTTTGGCGCGCACGTTGCCAGCGATAATTGCGGGATGTCGTCATGAGCACGAACGTTCCTGAATCAATAGTCGAAGGTCCCCATCGCGGCTCTTCGGCAACTGCGACGTCCACGCGTCGCGGGTGGCGGGCGACTGACGGCGGCGCGCTGACCCGGTTTCTGGACAAGATCTCGCTGGCCCTAAAAATGGTGCGCTACCGATTTAGTTCCTACATCTTTTGCCATCTCTGGTTCCTCAAGCTCGTTTTCACACTGCTTCGCCCAGCGCGCCCCATAGCGATCTTCGGCAAGCTTGTGATCCTCACCAAAATGAAAGATGTCCGTGAGGTCCTCGGGCGTTTCGATGATTTTACGCTCGGCGAGGTGATCGAACCGGGGATGCCGTGGGGCGCGTTCCTGATGACGGTCGACTGGAACGAGCAACATGCGCGCGAGCGGGAGCTTCTGCAAAGTGTCGTCAAGCGAGACATCGATCAGCAGATTATCAAGAAAGTTGTCGCTGAAGAATGCCGCGAGCGAATAACCGCTGCCAACGGCCGGATCGATATGGTTGCCGAGCTTGCGGAGCCGGTCGTCATCCGCATTGCCAGTGACTATTTCGGCGTTTCTCCCCTGAAGAACGACAAACGTCGCATGGCACGGGCCACGCGGAACCTTGCCGGCATCATCATGGTCAATCCTCCGGTCGGTTCAAAGCCATGGATCGACTCGCGTGATGATATGGTAGCTCTCACGCAACAGCTGCTGGAACAGATCGCAGCTGCAAGATCTGCGATCCATGCGTCGCCTCAGACCCTGCTTCCCGACAGTTTGCTGACGCGGTTGAGTGTGTTGCTGCAGGCAGGAAACACACCCAAATGGTTTGATGAGGACTGGATACGACGATACCTGACCGGTCTGGTTGCGACGGGTCTCGCGACGGTTGTTCGCGGGACGGCGCAGACGGTCGACCAACTCGTGGCGCGCCCGGATGCCTTGAAAGAAGCGCAGCTGTTGGCGGCAGCTATCGATCATGCGGAAGCATATGAGAAAAATCTCCCCGGCGGAGCGTCGGACATCGAGCGGCGGTCTGCCGCGGAGCGTGTGGCGAGATCGCGTGATGCGCTGTCACATTACATCTATGAGGCCCTTCGGTTCAGGCCGATGCTTCCTCTGCTCGTTCGCGACTGTCCGCGCGAAACAATCATCGCGAACGGCACCAGGCGCGTTCGCGTAATGCCTTCGGGCGCGCGGATTTTGGCCGCACCGTTGGCTGCCATGTTTGACCCGGAAGTATTTCCACAGCCGTGGCGCTTCGATTCGCAGCGACCGCTGAAGAACTACATTCATTTTGGCGATGGAGAGCGCCGCTGCTTCGGAAGATACGTTGCCGAGAGCGCCCTCTTGGAAATGGTGCGGGCGTTGCTGCGTCTGCCTGGTTTGGCGCGTGCACCCGGAGCCGATGGTCGCATCCGCTATCAGGGACCGGCGCCTTATTCACTTGTGCTCACGTTCAATAAGCAAACCGTTGGGGCTCAGGAACGGTGAACCCGAACTACACGACGATTATCACGCCGCTCGATCCCGGCCGAGTTGACGCATGCCGGCAATATCTGCGCGACAACGCCGAACCGCGTCCGGTAGGCGACTTGATTGAATGCCGCCCCCTGTTCCGGTTCGACAAGATCGCAAGCCTGCATTTCTGCAGCTTTGTCATCCTCGATGCGGACGGAGAGTTTACCCCAAGTCTCGTATTCGAGGCGACATTCGACGGGCCCCGAGAGGATTTTCTCGGCGAACTGCTGGATGTTGCATCAGAGGGCATGCATGAGGTCTATCGGCATTGCGCAGACTATCCGTTTTCCGGCCGCGCCGCTCCTCAACTGGTCAAAGAGTACCTGGTCCGCCATGACGTCGGCGCGAACACATTTTTCTGCGGTAGTCCCGGCCGTTCCGTTGCGCAAATCCGTGGTGAAAATCTTGTCCGTGACGAGATCCTGACATTTCTTTTAAATCGATGGCAGCCAGGCGACGCCATTCCCGCGCGATCAGCCGGATTCTTGGACGAGGTGCGGCGGCATGCTGTCCGCGGCCAGGACGACAGCCGCTGGGCCGAGCAGGTCGCGCCGATTCCCTGGGAGGTACGGCAGCGTTCGGCGATTGTCGCCGCTGCCGCTATCGCGGCATTCGTCGTGGTCTGCGGTACCGGCATAGCCGTAGGTGCGCTTGTTAATACACTGTTCGGTTCGGGGCCGCTCAATCTACACGGTCATATTGTTGGGGCATTCGCGCATGTCAGCCGCATCGGGGCCGGTGTCAGCAGTTCTCTGGCTTCCTGGTTTCCCTGGATTGCAAGTCACATCACAGTTGAGCCTGCGATCCTCCATATTCTGATTGCATTGACTGGTGTGTGGTTGATCGTTCGTATCTTTGAACTCTTCCTGACCGGCTGGACGAAGAATCCTCACGATCAGCTCTTTATCAATCGGTTCCCGCTGCAGATCGCAGTCATCGTCAGGTATGTGCTGATTGTGTTTCTTATCGGCTCCGTTGCGCTGGCGGTCATTTCAGGAATGACCGCGGCTCGCTCGGCAGGAGTTGAGGCAAATCAACCGGGCATTGGCGCTTCACTGGCAATGGCCGCTTCGACCATCTGGCGTCTGATCCTGGTCTGCCTTTGCCTGGTGGTCCTGAATTATTGGGCAACGTCACTGAAGCTTGCTGTCCAGCTTCGGCCGTACGATACCGTTCGCGAGAATGTGCGCCGGTTGTTGCTGGACATCGACAGGTTCGCAATGGTCGTTGTGGCAGCCATCGGCGTTCTGCTCATCGTGCGTCATATGCCGTTTACCGTCAGCAGCCAGATCGAGGCGATTGCGCGCTCAGCCGTATTTGCTGTCTTCGTAATTGTGACATACGGAACTCATTGGCATTCTGACCTTTTATGCCCTCGGGCTCATCCTTTTTGGGATCATACGAACGCTGGAGATCAGGGACACGCGAAATCTTTCGGAGCCCGCCGAACTCATCGCACGGGCTCGGGAGAACGCCCGAAAGTACGCGCGTGAAGAAGGTGGGATCAACAGGTATCAAAATCATCTCGCGAGCATAACGTCCGTGAAGCCGGGCTTCATCCGGTGCTGGCTGCTGCGCATTGCACTGTTTGTTATCAACCTGCTGTCCCGCTTCTGGTTCAACCGCGGTGAGCTTGGCGGGATACCGACGATCCTGTCGGCCCGCTGGGTGATGATCGACGGCGGCAAGCGGCTCCTGTTTCTCGATAACTATGGCGGTGCCTGGGAAAGCTATCTCAACGAATTCATCGATCTGGCGGCAGTGAAGGGTCTGAACGCCATCTGGTCGAATACATTCGTCACAGCCGGGGGCAAATCGTACGGCTTTCCCGCGTCGAAATTCCTGTTCTGGAAGGGCGCGCAGGCCGAACAGCCTTTCAAGGCCTATGTGCGTCAGAGCCAGGTCGAGACGATCGTCTGGTATGGCGCATACCCCATGCTCAGCGTTGTCAACATCAACGCAAATTCGGAGCTGAGACAATCGCTGTTCAGACCCCTGAACTATGGTGAGATCGACACGATCTTTCGAAGCCTCTGATACGGGTACGTGCCATGGAGAAGATCGAGTGGGATGACGTTCAGAGGCTCGTGCTGAGCGGATATGCAGGATTGCCATTTTCCGCTTACCTCTTCTGGCACTTTGTGCCCGGCGAGGTCGATGCCGCCAAGCGATGGCTCGGTCTGCTGGCCGATCGCCTGACACGCGCGACGGATCGCGGCAGCAAACAGGCGGTAAACCTGGCGCTGACGGCGCATGGTCTGGAGCATCTCCGCGTCAGTGACAGCGTGCTGCACAGTTTCTCTCTCGAATTTCTCGAAGGAATGGCGCCGAAGCCGACGGCGGAAACGAAGTTTCCACGCCGGTCGAACATTCTTGGAGACCTGGGTGACAGCTCGCCGGAATTCTGGGAGTGGGGCGGCTGGACGCAGAGGCGCGACATCGACGGAATGCTGTTGCTCTATGCTGCCGGCGAATCGGAGCTTCTGTCTCTGGTCGAGGCGGAGATCAATGCAATGGCCGGTACTGAGCCGACAGCGCGACAGAATGGCGATCCGCTTATTATCGACGGCCGGATTTATGACGATCGCAAAGAACACTTTGGATTCAAGGACGGCATTTCCCAGCCGGTGATCGAAGGATCGCCCAAGGCAAACGGCAGGAAGCGCGGGAGGAATTCCGATGATGCTGATCACGGCAAAAAGCTGACCCAAGAGGAAAAGAGAATTCTCCTCGTCAAGGCGGGTGAGTTCATCCTCGGTTACAAGAATGAGCGTCGTGCCAGCATCTCAGATGTTTCCGTTACGAAGGACAGCGCAACGCGAGACATTCGTCGCAACGGGACGTACCTCGTTTTCCGGCAACTGGAACAGGATGTGCCCGCCTTCAACGAATTCGTTGCGAAGACGGCTGAGCGCATCTATGGGCTGGCGGATGAATCCGCACGGGAAAAAGTTGCGTCACTGCTCGTTGGGCGGACGCGCGAAGGCCACCCTCTGGTTCCCATCGAGAGGCCGCCAGAGGCAGATCCGCGCAACGACTTTCTCTACTATTTCGAGGATCGCTTCGGCATGGCTTGCCCGATTGGTGCACACATCCGCCGCGCGAATCCACGGGACACCATCGGACCGGATGCCGATACGGCTCTGCGGCTTTCAAAAATGCATCGCATCATCAGGCGTGGCAGGCCATATGGAGAAAGACTCGATACCGCCGAAGGAAGGACGGCCGGCAAACAGGCGACGCGGGGAATCTCGTTCATTGCCCTCAATGCGGACATCGCCGGGCAATTCGAGATGATCCAGCATTCATGGCTTAACAACACTCACTTCGGCGGTCTTTACGCCGGTACGGATCCGCTCGGGCATTTCAGTTGTGCCAGAGATGTGGCCACTATTCAGGACCGGCCCACCAACCATTATATCGATCGCCCGCGCCCGTTTGTCCGTGTCCGCGGGGGGGGCTACTTCTTTTTGCCCGGCATTGAGGCGGTCCGGGCGTTGACGACGTGAGGCGCGATGGCTGCTGACTGGATAGTCGAGGGGCTGGAGCAGCTTATTTGTCGGCGGTACTAGGCTCTTTGTTTCGATTTGCGGCATTGTTCGACGCGAGACGACAGCTCGCCATCAAAGCTTGCATGCCGCATTTTTCCGCAAGCCCAAGCGCACGCTTGAAATGTGCTTCTGTTATGGTGGTGTCTTGCGAATTTCCGGCGCGCGCGATCTCACCAAGCAGATGCGTTGCATATGCTTGCTGCGGCGGTTCCCCTCGCTGTTCAGCAAGCGCCAAGGCGCGTTCACCCGCGGCTTGCGCTTCCGCGAGACGGCCGGCAGCGAGCAATGCCCGGCCCTGGGCAACGAAAAGATAGCGCCAGCCGAACGCATGCTCCGCCAGCGGCACGTCGAGCCGCTCAGGCACTGACAGGATATCGAGGGCAGTCTCGATGTCGCCCGTTGCGAGATATGCTTCACCCATGCGGGCCGCGAAGACGGGATACATCTGGACCATTTCGAGATCCAGGCAGGTCTGCCAACTTTCGCGCAGAAGGGGAATCGCCTCGGCATGCCGCGCCTGGGCCGTCCGCAGGCGCCCGAGCACATGATTGATATTTGCGCGCGAGTAAGCGTGATCCAGGATTTCGGCGCGTCTGCTGGCGTCCTCGGCGACAGTTTCCGCTCGATCAAGCTCACCGAGTTCAATCAGTGAATCAGCCATGAAGGTTCGCAAAAGAACGCTGGGATAGGCGGCCCAGCCAGCACGCCTTTGATCAAGCTCCGGTGTTTCGAGCGAAATGCACTTTTCGTGCATATCGATCGAGGTTGCGAAATTGCCAAGCTCGTGGTGAACAATGCCGACGATGAGAAGCGAAGCGAACTGAAGCGATGAATCGCCGATTTGATTTGCGATGCCGCTTGCGGTTTCGGCAGCTGCCATCGCGGCCTGATGTTCTCCAAGTCTCCAAAGGGCCACTGCGAGCTGACAATTGACAGCAGCTGTGCGCACGGGATCTCCGGAGGCGTCGGCCAGACGGCTTGCCTCGCGCAAGACGTCCGCTATTCGACGATGTTTGCCGAGCGGCTCCAGTGCAATGACCAGCGTCAGGCGGAAATCTATCTCGGCCTTGATCTTGGCAGGAGAGGAGGGCAAGTGTGACAGGGTCTCCAGGCCGCGCTCGAAGATGCTGATTGCGTCCTGATTGGCTCCGCGTTTCACGGCGCGCCGGCAGCTGCGCAGCTGGTAGGGG
>Ga0233442_1002215_pt1 | contig 13235 bp, 13 predicted proteins | sample SI_123_September_3_FD_182789 | JGI IMG/M metagenome (GOLD analysis project Ga0233442, IMG submission 182789) | Seawater microbial communities from Saanich Inlet, British Columbia, Canada - SI_123_September2016_150_MG | ecosystem: Environmental > Aquatic > Marine > Inlet | place: Canada: British... | reverse complement strand
CAGATGGATATCGTGATAATTCTGCGTCCGATCTATGGTCAGTTTTTACAGGATTCTCTAGAGTGGGAGAGAGATCGATAACTGAATTTAATTTTTATACCGGACATGAACTTACTCATGCAGCATAGGAAGCATCTGGAGATTGGGAACTAGAGGAGAATCACCAACACAACCCTTACACTTACGATAATTATGTTGATGATTTTTCTCAACCTCATTATGAATTGCATCACAATTATTTTATAAATGAAATGTCAGATATGAAGAATTCAATTTTTTACATTCGTGGGAATGGATTTTATGAGCAATATAAAGATGGAAGGAATTTGTGGGAGCATGGATTAGTTGATGAAGAAAGTAGTGAAGAAGCAGATATTATCCGTCAGAAATGGATCACAAAAAATCACTATGGCTGGGTTTCTCAATATAATTTGCGTCATAAAATGGGAACGCTTACACTCGGAACTTATCTCAGTGGTTTCAATAGTGATCATTGGGGAGAAATTAAAGAAGTTATTGGTGCTGATACACTTGGGATAGGTTATGATATTGGGCAGAGATATTATAATTACAAAGGTGAAAAACAATATTCAACTTTCTATATGAATGAAATATTTATGCCGATATCTGATCTCTCGATTATGACAAACCTATATTTCCAAAAAATAAATTATAATTTTGAGCAGCTAGAAGCAGGTAATTTTGATGCAGAATATCTGAATGCTTATGAAGTGGATTACATTTTTCTTAATCCCAGATTTGGTGCTAACTACAATGTAAATAAAAGTTTTAATATTTACGGAAATTTTTCTATTTCACAAAGAGAACCAACGGACAGCGAGCTTTACGATACATGGTATGGTCCAGATGATATTGGTGTAGCACCATTATTCGCAGAAGCAGATACAGTATTTACAGATGATGGAAATATTGAAAAAATTAAATGGAAAAATCCTTATGTGAAAGCAGAGAAACTGAACGATTATGAAATGGGAATCGGATATGTTAACAGCATTTGGAAATTGAAAGCAAATTTATATTGGATGAACTTTACTGACGAAATTGTAGCTTATGGCGGGGCAGATGATGAAGGAAACCCAATCCGTGGGAATGCAGACAAAACAGTACATCGAGGTGTAGAGCTATCTGCAAAAGTACAGTTACCTTCCGATTTAGAATTATCTGGAAACTTCAGTTACAGTGACAACTATTTTGAAGAATTTGTGATGTTTGATTGGGGAGAAGAAATTGATCTTTCCGGAAATACAATTGCAGGATTTCCAAGAGTTATTAGTAACGGAACACTTGCTTATGAAATTGACATTTTTAATCTTTTTGCTCAAATGCAATATGTAGGAAAACAATATCTAGATAATACAGAGAATGAAGATCGTACTATCGATCCGTTTAAAGTGCTTAATCTTGGTGGGGTTATTAACATTGCAAAACTTTTTGGTACAGCCGATCTGCGATTAAACTTGAGAGTAAATAATATTTTGGATGAAGAATATGAAACTGCCGGATATTATAATGCTTGGGGTGGAGAGAATTGGGAAGGAGCAAATTACTACTGGCCAGCTGCAGGACGTAATTATGTTGCAGGATTAAGAGTGGGATTTTGATGCGAGTAAGTGTGTGAGAGTATAAACGAAAAATGTAAAGGGCAGATTATGTGATCTGCCCTTTACTGATAAATTATTTACTCAATTCTTTATCCATAATATTCTTAACCCGTGTTGAGCTTAGGTAATGATCTTCTAATAATTTTCCATTGTGTAGAAGACTGAAAACACCAAATCCTGATGGAGCACTTTTGGCTTCCTGCCAACTTGTGATCTTCTTGACCTTTAAATCTACTCCTGCTTCTTGTGCTACTACTTTGATGGCTTCAACAGATTTATTATTCCAAGGACATTGATCAGCATAGATCAAATTCCAACCCTGATATTTCTCTCGATTTTGTTTCCAGTCCATCAATTTTGGACCTTGTGATTTCTGATCAAACTTCTTAACCATTAACTCATAACGCTCCATTTTCTCTACTTGTGAATAGCCATTTTTTGTGAATAAATTCTGATTTGCAATGAATGTTCCTTTGCTGGTCATTGTGCAAATACCTTTCATACCTTGTTTTTTTGCGTCTTCTTCACAGGCATTAACCATAAAAGTTCCATATCCTTTATTTTTATCATTTTTGGCATAGACGTACATGCATTGGATGAACATGAAATCAGGTGCATCTACAGGTCGCCATGCAAAATCTGCTGGGATATATTCTATGTAACCTATCTGTTTATCACTTTCATTATAGAGGATTTTAATTCGTAATCCATTTTTGTAATTATCTATAAACCAATCTTTCTTTTTTGTAAATTCAGGGCTTTTTACATTCTTTATGCAAAATAGTCCAAGATCAACAATATTTTCGGGAGTTACATCAACTAGATAAAGTTCATTCATTCTATTCTACCTCTCTATGTCTTTTATACATCAAGTAAATTGTTATAATTCTGTCAGAAAAATAATTATTTTGTCCAACCAATAATACTTCCAGCATAAAATGGTTGTATCATTCCTGGTTTGAGCTCGATAAGTAAAGCACCATTTTTATCAATTCCTTTTGCCTTACCTCTAAAAATATCATAATCTGTGTTTAACTCAACTAGAAGCCCTTTCAATAATGTATGTTGATTAAAATATTTTACATCTAACTTTCCTTCAACAAATTCAGGAAGTGCAGATGCAAAATTATCAAAAATTCTAGATACCAATTTGTCATTATCCACAAGCTTACCTAATTCAATTTGCAGTGATGTTGCATTTAGGGCAATAGTTTCATCAAGATCTGTTATGTTTGAGTTCAAACCGATTCCTATAAGATGATACTTCTTACCAATGAGATTACTAGAGAGAATACCACATAATTTCTTATCATTCAAGTAAATGTCGTTTGGCCATTTGATTTTAAACTGATTTGAGATAGATGGGAATAATTCAGTCAAAGTTTTATGAATGCAGATCCCAGCAAAAATTGTTACATTAGATTGGAAGTTAAATCCGTAAAGAGCTGCAGTAAACCACAATCCACCTGCTGGTGAGAACCAAGAATTTTTCCCTCTTCCTCTTCCAGATATCTGTTCACCTGCCATGCATAAAAAATTGCCGCTAGCAGTATTAGAATTTATCAATCTTTCCGCTTTTGAAGAGGTGCTACCAAGTTTATTAAAATATAAAACTTCATCAAATAATGGATGTTTAAAATCTTTCAAATAATTACCTTTTCCTTATTGTTTTGCAAGTTTATCACAATATCATCATCGAATCACCGTAACTGAAAAAGCGATATTTTTCTTTTACAGCAATTTTGTATGCATTCATAATATTCTCATAACCTGCAAAAGCTGAAACTAGCATCATTAATGTGGATTCTGGCATATGAAAATTAGTTATTAATCCATTGATGATTTGAATATTTTTTCCGGGATAAAGAAAAATCTCCGTCCAATGAGAACCACTGTTCAGATGTCCATTTTCAGCAAAACTTTCCAGCGTTCGTGTTGTTGTTGTTCCTACAGCTATAATACGTCTACCATCTTTTTTTGCAGTATTTATCTTTGAAGCAACATCATTAGTTATCATGCAATGTTCACTGTGCATAGTATGGTCTTTAATGTCATCAGCTTTTACAGGGCGGAACGTTCCTAAACCAACATGCAGTACAACTTCTAAAATCTCGATGCCCTTTTCTCTGATCTGCTTCATTAATGGTTTTGTGAAATGCAATCCGGCAGTTGGAGCAGCAACTGATCCACGTTCTTGGGCATAAACTGTTTGATAAGTCTCTTTATCTTTGTTTGTGGAATTTCTTTTAATATAGGGGGGAAGCGGAACGTTCCCAATTTCTTCTAAAATGTCCCAGAAATTGCCTTCCCAATAAAACTCAACAATTCTACCACCCTCTTCTGCATGATCTATTACTTTTGCTTTTAGCTTCTCATTGAAGGTAATTTCTGCACCGATCTGTAATTTGCGTCCTGGTTTTACAAGGCATTCCCAGCTTGTATCAGTTTTTTGTTCCAAAAGAAATACTTCAACTTTTGCACCGGTACTTTTGTTTCCAAACAAACGTGCAGGAATAACTTTTGTATTATTTACAACAAGAATATCAGAAGGTTTTAGATGCTCAATTATGTTACTAAACTTTTCATGTGCTACTTTACCGGATACTTTATCTAATACAAGCATTCTGCTTTCGGAGCGCTTATCTTTTGGGTGCTGAGCTATGAACTCAGCTGGTAGGTCGTACCAGTAACTACTTTTTTTTGTAAGGGATATTTTCTGCATCTTTCAGTATTGCCTTAAAACTTCCAAAAACTATTTTACTGCTCATTTTTACTGGAATTTTATGTTCATCTGCTGTTAGCCAGACCAGGATCTTGCCAGTTTGCTTAAATATTGCATCACCTTTTAAAACTGGTTCAACAACAAAGCAGTTTTTATCTCCGAATATTGTTTCCATTATTTCTTTTCTATGAATTATAACATCTGCAGGATAGTTCCTGCCATCTGAAGTTACATTTATTGTAAGTGTATCGCCAACTGTGAATTCCTGTAATCTTAAATAGTAAAGTGCACTCAGAATATCTTGAGTATTGGCAGGAATTTCCATTCTTTTTTCTTTGAATTTTTTTGTTTTACGACCAAATTTTGTATAGATCGTGAAATTTTGTTCAGGATAGTAAAAGTGGATTCTATATTGTCTGTAGGAACCTTCTTGAAGCTTCTTTGTAAATCTACGAGTAACAAGTTTATTCTTATCCCAGATCGATTCAATTCTATCTCGGACTTTGTAAATATTATTAAAAAAGGAGTTTGTTTTTGCGAGTGATTTAATTTTATAACATTCTGTTGAATCTTGATAGATATGAGAATTTATCTGCATTGTGGCTTCACCGGCTTTAATTATTCCATACTTAATTTGGAAGGTTAGTTTTTCACCGATCTCAAAAGCTGAAAGCTGAATAGTTAAAATTGCAATTAGAGGGAGTATCAATTTTCTAAGCATCAAAATTCCTCTCTACTTCCCATACTTAGGCTTCTGCTTTGCTCACCAAATCCAATATCAAGTCGCACATTTAACCTATCATTCATGAGAAATGAAATTCTTAATCCTGCTCCATAAGAGAATTTTAGCCTATTAACAGAAAAATCTTTCAAGTTTCCAGCAACTTCTCCAGTTTCTAAGAAAGTTATAAATCCAAATTTCTCTAAGAGTGGATGTGAGAATGGGAATATTCTATTTTCAATTCGGAAGATAACGGAATGTCGATCTATAAATTTATTAGCTGTAATTGCTCTCATATTATCATCTAAATACGACATCTTATGAAATGGGACTTCATCTGAAACCGTTGAGAAATAACTTTGAATTGCTATTGTTTGGTTATTAAAAACTGAGGTATAATGCCGCAGATCTATTTCATTCCGAATAAAGTTATAGTCACTTGCTATTATTTCTGAGAATAGAACAGACTTAAAATTATAGAACAATCCACTTTGCGGATAAGTATCTGAATCACGTGAGTCGTAGCAGATGCTCACTCCAATTCCGGAAGTTACATTATCTTCATTTCCCGGAATATCATCATTCGCTAATAATCCATCTTCTTCCATTTTTTTTATTTGGAAATTTGAAAATCTATAGATCGGTGTAACCTGCCAAATATCTGTGATTTTTCTTCTAACCTCAAATTCAATATCAAACTCTCTTTTTGTATATTGCTCTTCTGTATCGGATACATGTTCATTTCCAATTCCATAAAATGTGCTTGGCCAGTGCTTAAATTTTACATTTGCTACAATTGTATACAAGCCATTCTTTAAATATATTTTTGGCATAAAATGAATTGAATATTGTTTCTTTTCGCTAACTTCGTTTGAGTAATAAATTAGGTTTTTTTGGGAAGTTGAATCAGTCTCAACACTACCATATCGCAGATATGCAAGTCCTCCAGCATAAACTCCAGTTTCATCGGAATAGCCTAGAGCAGGATATACAACATACTCTAATTTTGCTATAAGAAGTTGTGAAAAAGTAAATAATAAAATAGCTATTGTGAATGTTCGTTTCATCAATTATATCTTGCCACCGGTTATAAAGAATTCCTCTCCGGTAATGTATGAATTATCTTTTGAAAGCAGGAATTTACATAATCCAAAAATATCCTGAAAAGAAGCACAACGTTTAAGTGGAATCTCTCTTAATTTTTCTTTATAATATTCTTCTCGGAATTTCCGATAACTTTCTGTGAACTGACTATCATCAATTTTAATAGGTCCCGGTGAGACAGTATTTACAATAATATTATTTGCAGCTTCTTCAGTCGCTAATGTCCTTCCAATATTAGCAATACCTGCTTTTGAAGCGGCATAAGCAGAACCTTTTGGAAGACCGATACGTGAAACGTTAGAACCAAAAAGTACTATTTTTCCATTTTTATTTTCTTTGAAATACTTAAGTATGGTGTTAAGAATATTAAAAGTTCCAATCAGATTTGCATTAATAATATTTTTCCAAAGCTCTGCATCAGAATCAGCCAAAGATCTTATCGCATGACTTCTTGCAGTTGCAGTGTGGATGAGCCTATCCGGCTTCCAACCTGTTTCAGTAATAATTTCTGCTAATTTAAATTTCAAATCTGAATGATCGGAAATATCAGCTTTTAATATTTTTAATCTATTTATATTTTCGCTGACTAACTGTTTAATTCGATGATCATTTTTATGAACGATCAGAATTAAATTTTCACCAAGGTCACAATACTTTTTTGCGAAATAGGAACCAACGTTTCCGTTTGCACCTGTTATGATGATTACGTTATCTTTCATATAATTACTTCTTGTTCAGAGTTATATCAAGAACTTGATGAGCTACAGAAAATTTATTTCCATTTAATTTAACTTCCATTCCATCACCTAAAACCAGAATTTCTGTATCATTTTTACCGGATACACTTAAATTGTTGGCACAAATGAAATCCAAATTCTTCTTCTTGATCTTTTTAAGAGCATTTTGTTTTAAATTTTCAGATTCTGCAGCAAAACCAACCAATATCTGTTTACTGTTTTTTATTTCACCAAGCTCTTTTAGAATATCTTTTGTTCTTTTTAATTCAAGATTTAATTCATCAGATTTTTTTATTTTCTGCTTGGAAGAATTCACTGGTGTATAGTCAGCAACTGCAGCAGTCATAAAAGTTATCTTAAAATCTGTGTATTCTTCTAAAATAACATCATGCATATCTTCAGCAGAAATTGCCTGTACAGAGTTAAGATATTCTGGAATATATTCTGAGATCGATGCATGAATGAATTTTACATTTGCACCTCTAATATGTGCAGCTCTTGCAAGCGCTAATCCCATCTTACCAGAAGAGTGGTTTGTGATGAATCGCATAGGATCAATTTGTTCGCGATTTGCTCCAGCAGTTATCAAAACGTTCCTACCTGCTAAATCTTTTTTGTATTTGAGATATGTGCCAATATGGAAAATGATTTCCTCATTTCTTGGATAGCGCCCCTTGCCTTCATATCCGCAAGCTAGAATACCAAATTCCGGTTCCATAAAGAAATAGCCATAATTAGTGAGCTTAGTAATGTTCTCTTGAACTATCGGATTCTCGTACATGTGGATGTTCATTGCAGGAACGAATAATACTGGAGCAGTTGTTGCCATTATGGTTGTAGAAAGAAGGTCATCAGCAATAGCCGATGCAGTTTTACCAATAATATTTGCAGTTGCGGGAGCTATTACAACAAAATCTGCCCAATCAGCAAGTGAAATGTGTTCAATATCAGCTTCAACATCGAACATTTTGGTAATTACCGGTTGATGTGTGATAGATTTGAACGTAATAGGACTTACGAATTCACAAGCATGAGAAGTCATAATCGTTTTAACCTCAGCACCCATTTTTGTGAGTTTACTGGCAAGATCAACTGCTTTATAAGCTGCAATTCCACCAGTAATTCCCAACAATATTTTTTTATCTTTCAACATCTTTAAACTCCGTAATCTTAAGTAAGCAAACAATTTATCATTGATGTTTTTGTAAAGTTATTTGTTGATTGCAATTATGATGTATTTTATTACCTTAGTTTTATCAGGATTGCAGATAAAATGTTGCTAATTACATCAATTTTGAAGTAGGTGGGTTCTCTTTGGAATGAATTTCTTGATCGTAATCTGGGTTTTGCATTGACTTTTTAGTATAGATTTCAAAAAGTTTAACACAAGTAAATTTAATTAGTATGAAAAACGTAAGTCTTATAACTTAAAAAGGAGGAAAAGATGAAAAAGACGTTTTTATGTTTATTATTAATAGTGATGGTTACGGGATTATTTGCAGGTGTTCAAGAGAAATTGGAGCAATTCGGGAAAAATAATGGTATGTTGTATGTTAAGCCTTTAGTAACAGCGTTTGGAACAACAATGAATACTGGGCTTTTTAATACAGCCAAAGTACTAAAGCCTTTTACTTTTGGTTTAAATGTTAACACAATGCTGGCCTTTGTACCAAAGGAAGATGATACATTCACTGCGGTTAGACCGGATTTATTTATTGAACATCCAGTATCAGGTGAGCTGATTTATCTTTATGAAGATTCTGAATTGGAATCTGCAACAATCTTTGGTGAAGATGGTGCAACTTTTGGACATAACTCAGATCTTGATAATCCAATATTATTAGCACTATTAGGACTAAGTGAAGATGATGTGGCTTCTCTTGATATTTCATTACCAAAAGGTACAAATTTACCTGCTGTTCCTTTCTTGATGCCACAGTTTAATTTGGGATTACCATTAGGGAACGAGATAATGATTAGAGGTTTTCCAAAAGTTGAAATCAATAAAGATATTGGTGATCTTGGTTTTTGGGGTGTTGGACTTAAACACAGTGTAGCCCAATATATACCACTTATTCCAATTGACATTGCTGTTCAAGCGTCATATCAGAATTTATATGTAGGTGAAATTTTAACATTCTCAAATTTTAATGCTAATCTTGAGGTTAGTAAGAAACTTCTAATGTGGACACTCTACACAGGTGTAGGTTACGATAAAACAAATGTTACAGCAAAATATGATTATACTTATCAAACTATAAATGATAATAATGAACTTGAATCTATAGACAAAGAGATCAAGTTTGATGTTGATGGTGAAAACGAGATGAGAGCAACTGCCGGTGTTAGATTTAGCGTGTTATTACTTAAACTTTATGCAGATTATACAGTTAGTAAATATTCTGTATTTAATGCAGGAATTGGAGTTTCATTTTAGTGGAGTTTGAAGAAGTTATATTTACACGCAAGAGTGTAAGAAGTTTTCAAGATAAAGAGATCTCACAAGAAATTCTAAACAATATGATGGAGGCAGCTAGGCTGTCTCCATCTTTTCAAAACAGGCAATGCTGGCGGTTTATAGTCGTAAAAGATAAGAAGCTAATTGGTGATCTGGCCTTAAGAAGTGGAATAATTAGCAAGGTTAACTTCTTTATTAAAGATGCTCCTGTTGTTATTGTTGCCTGTGCTGACCCTGCAAAAAGTGGAACAATGAATAAGCAGGATTATTACCTCGTAGATACTTCTATTGCCTTTCAGCAAATGATGCTTACTGCTTGGAGTTATAGAATTGGAAGTTGTTGGCTGGCTGCATTTAGTGAACAAAACGTTCGAGAAATTCTTGGGATTCCACCCAATATTAGAGTTGTAGCTCTTAGCCCTTTTGGATATCCTAAAGAAAAAAAACCGTTCTATGAAAAAGCTATAAAAACTTTTGCACAGAGTAAGAAGAGAAATGATGCAAAAAAAATTATTTGTTTCAATAAGTGGAACTTATAAAATTATATTATTTAATTTTAACGGAGTATTTGTATGAGACTAAAAAGAGAATTTATTGAAAAATTACCAAAGACAGATCTGCATGTTCATTTAGATGGATCTATAAGAATTTCCACGATCTTTGAACTTGCAAAAAAACAGAATGTAAAATTACCAGCAGATACAGAAGAAGAATTAAAGAAGATCGTAAGTTGTGATGATGATTGTAAAAGTTTGGATGAATATTTAAGAGCATTTGATATAACTTTAAGCGTTATGCAAACTGAAGAATCATTGATACGAACAGCCTATGAATTAGCTGAAGATGCTGTAAAAGAAAATATTAGATATTTAGAAGTGCGGTACTCTCCAATATTACATACACAAAAAGGATTAAAACTTACAGTAATTTCTGATGCAGTATTAAAAGGATTATGGAAAGCGGAGAAAAAATATAATATAAAAACAGGTGTGATTATCTGCGGAATTCGTAACATGGATCCAGATACATCTGTAACTTTAGCAAAATTGGCAGTAGCGTACAAAAATAGAGGCGTTATTGGTTTTGACCTTGCAGGTGCAGAATATAACAATCCTGCAAAAGATCATATGGAAGCTTTCTATCTTGCTCTAAATAATAATATCAATATCACAATTCATGCAGGAGAGGCATATGGTCCTAAAAGTATTCATGAGGCATTGCATTATTGCAGTACACACAGAATTGGGCATGGTACCAGACTAATTGAAGATGGAGACTTGCTAAATTATGTTAATGACCATCGGATACCACTGGAAGTATGTTTGAAGAGTAATATGCAAACTAAATCTGTTCCAAGTTTAAAGAAACATCCGTTAAATTTTTACCTTGATTACGGACTTCGCGTAACCATAAATACAGATAATCGTTTAGTTTCCGATACAACCCTTACTGATGAATATATGCTGGCTATAGAAGAACTTGGTTTAGATTACACAGATATAAAAAATGTGATTATTAATGGTTTTAAAAGTGCATTTATTCCCTATCGTGAGCGCGTTGTTCTGCTTAATAAAGCTTTAGCTGAAATGGAGATACTGGAAGAAGAAGAACTAAAAGGTAAAATTAAACTAGCTGATAATATCTGATCTGAGAGGATTTATGGAATTACTTTATTTAGTTGTTGGAATGTTAATCGGTGGTGCTATTGTTGGATTATATTTTTTTGGGAAAAAGAGCAAATTGGATGAAAGGGTTAAACTACTTATAAGTGAAATAGACAAGACTGAATCCGAACTAAATACGGAACGTGAAAAAAGTATAAACTCACTATCAGAAATCGCTAAATTGGAAACATTGAATTTAAATTTTCAAGAAAAGTTAAGTGAGCAAAAGAAAGAATTAGAAGAGCTGCAAGCAAAACTAACTGATGCCTTTAAGAATTTAGCAAATGACATTCTGGAAGAAAAAACAAAAAAATTCACTGAACAAAACAGAGTAAGCTTAGATGAACTTCTTATTCCTCTAAAAGAGAAGATTAAGGATTTTGAATCAAAAGTTGAACAAACAGATGAAAAAAACAGATTAAGCAACAAATCTTTGGAAGAACAGATAAATGGTTTGAAAGAGTTAAACAAAAAGATGAGTGATGATGCCAATAACCTGACCAAAGCTTTGAAAGGTGATGTGAAAATTCAAGGAAACTGGGGAGAAATGATCCTTGAGAGAATTCTGGAAGAGTCTGGCTTACGCAAAGGAATTGAATACGAAACTCAGGGTAGGGGAATGGGGCTGAAGAGTGATGAAGGGAATCCTTCAAAACCAGATTTTGTAATTAGATTTCCTGATGAAAAGCATGTGATCATTGATTCAAAAGTTTCTTTAATTGCCTATGAACGACTAATGAATTCAGATAATGATGAACAAAAAAAAGTTTATAGAAAAGAATTGGAGAAATCAATAAAATCTCATATAGATAATCTTCACGGAAAATATTATCATACCAGAGAAGGTTTAAATACTCCAGACTATGTGTTTTTATTTATGCCAATTGAAGCTAGTTTTACAATTGCACTACATCCAGATAGCTCATTGTTTAAATATGGTCTTGATAAAAAAATAATTATTGTTGGTCCAAGTGGCTTAATGGCTATCTTAAGAACAATAGAATCAATCTGGCAACAGGACAATCAAACCAAAAATGCAAAGGAAATAGCCCGTCAAAGTGGAGCTTTGCTTGATAAATTTATTGGTTTTTTAAATGATCTTGAAAAGATTGATTTGAATCTTAAAAGAACTCAAAATGCTTATGATGATGCTATAAAAAAACTTTCAACTGGGAAAGGAAATTTGATATCAAAAACAAAAAAAATTGAAATTCTTCTAGGAAAAAATGATAAAAAAATCCCTGATAAATTCATTCAAGAAGAATTGGTGACAGAATAATGAAAAATTATTACGAAAAACAACTAATGAAATATGAGTGAGATGAGTAGATTATCAATAATTATCATAATCATTTTTATTTGTATATCAGCATTATTTTTATATGAATCAATTAAGAACCAGACAGTTTTGTATTGGTTAATATTTTTCCTGTTCATTGGAATACAATTATGTATTGTTATTATTAAAGACTATAAAAGAAGTAAATCCTTAAAGAAAAAAGATATTAACACAAATGAACAAGGAAAATAGAATATTATTAAAATCTAAGTATCGATTCTTATAATTTCCCAGCCAACTTCTTCAGCACATAACTTGCTGCCCACATTCCCATTATTGCAGGTAAATAAACAACAGAACCAAGTGTTCCTCTTTTACGTCCACGATCAGAAACCCATTCATCTTCCGAGCCCTCATCAAAACCAAATTGCGGTATTGGCTGTTCTGTAGAGAATAATACCGGGATTCCTTTATAAACACCTCTCCTGTGTAAATACTTGCGTACTTTACGAGCTAAAGGACACATATAAGTTTTAGATATATCTGTTTGAATAATTTTTGAAGGATCAAATCTCCCTGCTGCGCCCATTGCTGAAATTACTGGAATTTTCAGCTTGTAAACTGATTCTAATAATTCTGCTTTTGGCCCTAAACTATCTATTGCATCTACAACAAAATCAACGTTTTGTAAAAGTTGATCTCTAGATTTATCATCAAAAAAATCTGAATATATTTTAATATCGAGATCAGGATTTATATCCAGCATTCTATCACGCATAGCTTCGGTTTTTAACTTACCGATTGTACTATGAAGTGCAGGAAGTTGTCTGTTCAAATTGGAGAGCCCAATTGTATCGAAATCTACAAGTAATATAGAACCAATCCCGCTTCTTACAAGTCCTTCAGCTGCAAAGGAACCAACACCACC
>Ga0233442_1002213_pt1 | contig 13246 bp, 14 predicted proteins | sample SI_123_September_3_FD_182789 | JGI IMG/M metagenome (GOLD analysis project Ga0233442, IMG submission 182789) | Seawater microbial communities from Saanich Inlet, British Columbia, Canada - SI_123_September2016_150_MG | ecosystem: Environmental > Aquatic > Marine > Inlet | place: Canada: British... | reverse complement strand
CTTTGGTAAGACTTTGCGTTTGCTCATCTGGCCATTGACCCAGGAGCCGGCCATGATACCAAAGGCAGTGCCAGCAAACATGATGCCAAAAGCCTGCCGGGAGAGACCAAAATGCTTCATCATCAGTAATGGCGAATTAGTCACATAAGTAAAGATCGCGCCAAAATAAAGGGCATTCATCACTGCATACCCAAAGCTGATACGATGCTTGACCACGCGCAGATAGTCACTGGCCAGGGCTTTTAGAGTCAAGGGAGACTTGTTGAGCTTGGCTGACTCGACAAAACCAAAATAAACAATGGACAGCTGCACGGCCCCGACCACAGCCAACAGACCATAGATAAATCGCCACTGAGCAAAGCTCAGGATCCACGCACCGATAGTCGGCGCGATCATCGGCGCAAAACTCCGCAGCACTCCTATCTGCGAGAGCCGAGCACGGGCTTCATGGCCCTCAAAGAGATCTCTGACCAGAGCGGTGCTCAACACGGTTGCGGCGCCCGAACCCAAACCCTGCAAGAGCCTGCACGCAAGCAAGAGTTGGATGCTTGGAGCAAAGGCGCAACCTGCAGCAGAAATTGCAAAGGTGAGGCAGCCTGCAATCAAGATCGGCCTACGGCCGAACCGATCGGAAAGCGGTCCACAAAATAGAGGAGCAACCGCAAAGCCGACCAAAAATAGACTGAGAGTCATGGCCGCCAGCGCATCGCTAGTATGCAGAGATTGCGCGATGGGAGCGAGCGCTGGTAATCCCATATCGATCGATAGCGGTGGCAGGACACCGAGACCGGCAAGGAGGATAGTGAAGCCTATGGAATTTTTGTGCATGCAGCCCAGGATTTAGAAATAATGTTTTGGCCTTTTGATGACCGTCGATTGAGCGCTGACGTTGGCTTTGAGATCGCCCTGATGAAAAAAGTATGGATAGCTTACGCTCGGGCTGGAGGCCTTGTCCAGCCGGTCCAGTTGATCTTGAGTGAGTGTAAACTCCAGAGCCTGTATATTGTCCTCAAGCTGAGACAACTTGGTCGCACCGATGATCGATGAGACCACACCCGGCCTGTTAGTCACCCAATTGAGCGCGACCTGGGCAGGTGTGCGCCCGAGCTCTTGCGCGACGGCACGCACGGTGTCGACCAGATCGACCATCTTTTTGCTGGCCGGATCGACAGTCGAATCAGTGACCCAGGTCGTTGCCATGCGGCCGTCACCTTTGACCTTGTTGTCTTCGATTTTGTATTTGCCGGTCAAGAGTCCATTGGCTAGCGGGCTCCAGGGGACAATGGCCATACCCATTTCTTGCGCGGCATCAACATACTCATGCTCGATATTGCGCACAGCAAGCGAATACTCCATCTGAATGGCAGCCAATTTTTCCCATCCCCTCCACTCAGCAATGGTCTGTGCACGTCCGAGGTACCAGGCAGGCGGATTGGACAGACCGATGTACCTCACCTTGCCTGCCTGCACGAGCTGATTGAGCGACGACATGACTTCTTCGGCAGGCGTGATCGTATCCCAGTTGTGCACCCAATACAGATCGATGTAATCAGTATTGAGACGACGCAATGAGGCCTCCACCGCCTCCATCATATGTTTGCGGCCATTGCCACCACCATTAGGGTCACCCGGACGCATGCCAAAACTAAACTTGGTCGCTATCACCACCTGATCGCGCTTTGTGATGTCACGCAACAGCTGACCCGTGATCTCTTCGGACTCCCCTTCGTGATAGGTATCGGCAGTATCGATAAAATTGCCGCCAGCCTCTATATAACGTGTGAGGATTTGTTTGCTCTCCTTGCTCGACCACTCCGGTCCCCAGGCATTACCAAAGGTGCCCGTGCCAAAAGCCAGTGGCGATACACGCAAGCCCGATCGCCCAAGCAGGTAATAACTGGCAAGCGAAGTAATCTGCTTGGATCTGTCGACGGTCGCGGATGAGTCAGGCATGGTGAAATCTCCTCTGTCCAGGAAACGGATATCTGCTCTTTATAGCACGTCTTCAGGCAAAATTAGACCAGTCGTCTACCAATTTTTGCATAAGGCCGATGAAATAATCAAAAGAATCTTGAAAGGTTGGTGCACCATGATTTTTCTTATGTTGCGCGCCTGGATGCTTGCCCAAAAGATAAACTGACCCATGCCCAAGATCGTCAATTTGCAATAAGCAAGTGGACTGGGATGAGCAAAAAAATCTGTTGTGCTCTACTTTTAAGCACTACGCTCGCTAATTGCAGTATCGGAACAAAGTCGGACCCACGCCGACTTTGTCATAGCCGTATGGCTACAGGAGAATAGATCATGCAAGCAAATTACAACTGGAGAACTGCCGAAAATGCTCGTCTGCTCACGGCACCATGGAACGAACTGAGCGCAGACGACCAGGAAGTAGCCATTAAACTCGCCGAGGAATTGGGTGAGCGCTTGATGGTAAATAAGAGTGAGCTTTGGGATTCAAAGTCATATCATGAGAAACTGCAAAAAGTTTTTGCCGAGGCTCAGATGGTGCCTGACGACTTGCCATTGCCCGAAAATGATGAACGCGTCAAGTTTTTTTTACGCGGGGCCGAAAATGGCAAGCTGCAAATCAACAGATCTGACGACGTGCCTTATGCAGTGGTCGACTATTACAACAATCGTGTCCTCTGGCATGGCATGGCCCACGATCCAATCAGCGCCATCTCATTAGCCGCCAAGGCAAATAATATCGATACAATGGATTACCGAGAAGAACTGTATTCGACTCTGCAAGCCCGGCCCCGGGAAGGCGGGTTATGGGTCTTCGAGGAAGGCAGTGATTTTAGAATAGATGACAGAGACGACCTGGCGGCATTACGCAAGGTGCGGCCGGCAGGGGTCTTTCTAAAGGCTAGTTGATCCAAAACAAATTGATGATCTAAAAAAAGAGAGGCGTTTTACCAACGCCTCTCTTTTTATTTATTTTGAACCAGAAACAACATTGACCAGCTTTGGCTTTGGCACTCCAGGTTTTTCGATAACCAGCGAGGCATCAGGCCGATCGACCAGCTCTGGCTCAGGCAGGCAAATGGTCTGCTTTGTCTTTGCAGATTGACGCAAAGCATCGATGATACGCAAATCCATCAGGCCTTCGCGACCATCAGGATTGGGTGTCTCATCATTGATGACGCATTGAGCAAAATGTATGAGCTCAGGTGCAAACTGATCGCGCTTTGGTGTTTTTACATGTTCGACCTTATCATCGCTCTTTACCTTCATCTCCAGTGAAAGAGCATAATCATAAGCAGGATCGAGAGTGATCGATCCGCGAGTGCCAACGACTTGATAGGTAGAGACATCTGCTGCGCCAAAGCTACAATTAAAAGTCGCCAGTCTTTCACCCGGGAAGCGTAGAACCGCCGCAAAAGACTCCTCGACTTCTCTAAACCTAGGATCGGTGCTGGCAGCACTGAGGGCGGTGACTTCGATAGGCTCGGACTTAAATAGATATCTCGCCGCATTGATGCAGTAGATGCCGATATCCATCAAGGGCCCCCCACCATGTTCTGATTGCGTCCTGATATTTCCTTCGCGCACCTGCATCGAAAAAGTCGTATTGAACAATCTTGGTGTACCGATACGGCCAGCTTCGATCAAATCGACCGCATGCATATTGGTCTTTTCAAAATGCAGACGGTAAGCAATCATCAATTTGACTTTGTTGCGTGCAGCATCCACCATCTGGCGGCACTCATCCTCACTCATAGCCATCGGCTTTTCGCACAATATATGTATGCCGGCAGCCGCAGCCCGACGTGCAAAATCGAGATGCATGTCATTGGGCAAGGCAATGTACACAGCGTCAAAAACACCGCTGCGCAATGCCTCATCATATTGATCGTATGAAAAAGATTGTTTTATACCAAACTCTTTGTACTCTCTGGTCATCTCATCTATTTTTTGCTTGTCATCAGAGATGAGCGCCGTCAGCTCACAAAAATCCTGCGCATGCTTGAAGGCTGGCAAAACTGCGATTTGCGCAATATGTCCGAGACCAACCACTGCAAACCTGACTTTTTGTCTTTGAGTCATGTTTTCTCCTCGTCAAAAGCATATCCAACCGATATGCATCGACCTGATTTAGGGCTTTCGTCCCGCCAGACAAACATTAAACAATCGAGTTCCCAAGCCATCTGCAAGCAAAACATTATGGCCAATTTAATTTTATGTGCTGGAACCTTCCTTCTAGGATAAAGTCTTAATAGCCTCTAATGTCCTAAAGATTTTCACATCGCTCAGAGGGTCTCATCGTGGAAAACTTGCAAATGTCCGCCTCAATGGTAGATAAAGATTTGCCATTCATGATCGACAAAGTGCCGTTCCAAGGCCCGTATGCTTCAGAGCATCCCTTTCTCAACGAGCCTGGCATCCTCGCGACTCTGGTGATGACCGATCGAGGTTTTGTACCGACCAATATCTATCAAACAGCCGATGTCAAAGCATCGGCTCGTTTAGAGTTCGAAAATAGGTGCTCAGGAGCCGAGAGCGTCCTGTGCAATGCCGCCAGCTTGATGATCGTTGCTCACTACAACGGAGCACTCGACCACACCAGGCGCATGCAGACCGTGCACGATCTCTGGAATCACCTGCACAGCAATAATGCACAAGATTGCCAGGTGCGCTCTCAATCCCCCGAAGAAGGCATATTGGCCAGATAAAACCGGGAACTCCCGGCACTGTCATTTGTCAATAGCAACTGTGTATTGGTAAATACAGAGAGTCTGAGAGGTATCCACAATGAACGCACTAAACTTGCAATCGCATTATCGTCCAGCAAACGATGCCAACTCGCATGCTCAATCCCCCGACCACGGCTATGCGATGATAATGATGTTTTTAGGCATGGTACTTTTTGGAGCAATGCTCCATCTCAGTTTTTCTGAAGGCATGGCCGACGACGGAACAGCAAATCTAGGGTCGAATGGCCCAAGTTTTTATCAATCATATGGTGATGCTGGCTAAGGTCGGGATTTATTTTATTCTTGTCTTGCACCCCAGGACTGTCTTGCCTTGGTTTGCTGGGGAAATCTCTGAGGCTCTTGATCCCGCATGCCCTGACCTGGCGTCGAGATATCCTTTGCAAACATAAAGACTAAAGTCATGACAGCAAAGACGATAGAAAAGACATTGAGCCATCGCGAGTCTTTTTCCAAGCGTTCGCTCTCTCGCCTGGCCTCATTTACATATTTTGTTTGTCGATCATCTTTTTCTGCCATGTCAGACATCCCCCATTTTTTTAGGATCGATCTTATTACGGTGCTGCAGAATATCTGCCCATAGATCGCCTTTTTTTGCCAACCTCTCCCAAATAGACATCATCGTAAATTGGGTCGGATACAGGTTTTTATCTCTCAACTCATCCCAGGCAATCGGCAGTGAGACTGTAGCATCGATACTGGCACGTAGGCTATACGGCACGGGCAAAGTCTTGCCGCGCGCATTCATATTATGATCAAAAAACACCTTGCCTGTGCGCTTTTTGATGGCCCAATCCATGGTGATGAGATCAGGCAGACTGTCCATCATGTGTCGACCAATTGTCTCCACCCATTTGCGCACCTGGTCATAAGCGACTCTTCGTTCGATTGGTATATAGATATGCAAACCTGTCTTGCCGCTTGTCTTGACGTAGGCTATCAAGCCCATCTCATCCAGGAGATCCTTTAACCATAGGGCACAGGTCGCCGCAGCTCTAAAGCCCTTTTCGTGCAATTGGGGCTCTTCTTTTGCTTTTTCCTTACCACTATACAAATAGGGATCAAGGTCTATAACCATAAAATCTGGAAAATTGGCCGCGCATTTCTGTATTTTTTCTACACTGCCAGTGCAATCTAGACTCAGCCTTGGACCAGTCTTGTCATTAGCAATGCGGGTATGAGTGGCATGCAATTCGAGCGCACCCATTTGACCAAACCACAATAAAGTGGCCAGACTGTTGCACAGCATAAAATCGCCATCGTCATCGCCATGCTCTGAAAACATTTTGACAGTATCGATAAAGTCAGGCGCTCCCTTGCCTTTATGCTTTTGAAAAAAGCTCTGTCCCTCGATACCATCGGGACGACGGATCAAGGTGAAAGGACGGTCCTTTAAGTGTGGCTGGATGAAGGGCCAGATCTTTACGAGATAGATCAAATAATCACGCTTTGTATACGCAGGGTGATCCTTGGTCTTGGGCCAAAAAACCTTATCCAGGTTAGTTAACTTGATCTCGTGGCCTTGGACCTTGATCGATCCTTGCTTGCTCATAGCACCAATTTGGTCAATGAGGTCCTGATGCTCGTGCTTTATAGGTTTTATAGTCTTGATTGACTTAGAAGATTTGACAGACTTGTTTGCAATAGTCTTTTTAGACCCCACACTGGTACTGTCGATATCCTCGCGGACCCTCATAAACACTGGCGCCCGCAACATCCCTTTGCTCGTGGCCTCTGCATATTTGACCTCGACGACTATCTGCGGTGTAAGCCAGGTGACTGGCTCTTTGACAGACTCAGGCAAATCGATTGGAGCAGATTTTCTTATTAGAGGTTTAAACAAGGCCAAGAGAGCTTTCATATTGGTGGCATTAAACCCGGTGCCCACTTTGCCGGCAAATTGGAGAGTCTTGCCACTTTTGCGAGCTACCAGCAAGGCGCCAAAATGCGCGCTACGAGCACCAGTACCCCGAGTATAACCGCATACGATAAACTCATCGCTCTTATGCCCTTTCCATTTAATCCAATCCTTTGCGCGCTGCCCGGGCCTGTATCTACCATCAAGAGTCTTGGCCACGACTCCCTCCAGTCCTTCTTTCATTGCTTCTGCAAAAGCCTCGATCCCCGAACATTTGTAAGGCTTGATCAACTCCACAGGTCCTTTCGCTTTGACAGTGTTTTTTAACAACTTTCGTCTTTCGACGAGAGGCATGTTGGTGGCATCTATTGCACCTGACTGCAAGATATCAAACAAGACATAGCGCAGATCTAAAGATCCCGCCTGTAAGACCTCAAAATTTGGCCTGCCGTTCTCATCAATAGCGACGATTTCGCCGTCCACCACCAAATTGTCCCTTTGTCCGGCTAGCACCTCGACTATCTCAGGAAATTTTGCCGTAATATCGATCCCATTACGAGAAAGCAGAACCACCTCCTTGCCAAACTTGCAAGCTATGACGCGAATACCATCGAGCTTAGGTTCGAAAGTCCATTTTTCACTGCCCTTTGCGTCAAAAGGCTGATCTCCTAGCGTGGCTAGCATGGGAGCAAAATCTTTGCTTTCAACCGATGTTTTCTTTGTCAAATTTGATTTTGTTTTGGTCTTTGTTTTGACCTTTATTTTCTCGATTTTTTCATCAGTTTCCGGGTCCTTCAATCGCCGCCTACTGATAACGGACTTGTCGTCTGCAAGCAAATCACTTTCTGGATCTCGATCCTTGGCGAGATCCGCATACTCGTCCTTATGCTTGATCAAAAGCCAGTTTTTAGGGCTCTTGCCAAACTTGACCAGAGCCCAGGAGCCCTTTAGTTTTTTACCCTTGAGAGTAAAAGCCAATTTACCTTTTTTTAGGCCAGCTTTAAAAGCCTTATCGACCTCGGCTCTGCTGCCATCCGGGAGATCATCCAGAGTAAACGTCCCGTTATCCCAAACAATCACATCACCACCACCATATTGGCCCTCCGGGATATGCCCCTCAAAATCGGCATAATCCAATGGATGATCCTCGACATGCACAGCAAGGCGCTTCTGGCTTGTATCATTTGAGGGCCCCTTAGGCACCGCCCATGACACCAAGACGCCATCGGACTCTAAACGAAAATCGTAATGCAGATGCGAGGCCGCATGCTTTTGGACGACAAAGATAAGAGGCCTCTGAGCTTTACTGGATTTTTTGCCGGGCCCTGGCTCGGCTGTTTTGGAAAAATCCCTCTTTGCGGCATATCGCTTGAGCTTTTGCATTATCAATGCCTCTGATGCAGTTTGCAGTAGGTCTAAAAAGACAAGCAGTGAATATATTGGTTCCAATGCCACAAAACCTACATAAATAAGCATAAAAACATTTCAGTTTTGTTCAATAAGTGGAACGATCGAATTCTAGATAAGTCAAATCTGAAAGAGGTCTGTTAGATGAAAATGACATGGCTAATAATGCCACTGTCGATGATGCTATCAGCAGTGACCTGTTGTTTTACAACTGGCAAGATCCGGAGAGAGCAAATGAGAGTGTTGACCCTTTTAAATTGTCCTGATAATGCACCTCCGCTTAGAGCCTTACGTCGCAACGAGTATGATCTCTTTATGGCAGGCTCATTTGCCGAGGCCCTGGATTATCTAAACAAGATGCCATTCGACCTTGTACTATGCCAGGACAATTTTGCCAACTACGAAATGGCTATTGCTGAGGCTCTCCGTCTAATACGCACCAACAAATGCCAGACCGATGTGCCGGTCATTTGCTGCCACATGGACAACGATCCGATCGATGAAAGATATCAAAAGCGAGTCTCCGATCTCTTGCTACAGTATGGCGGCCAAGGATATCTAGACAATCGCGCTTGCACGCCAAGGCATTTTGCAAACTCCATCGCCAATTGCATGCGTAGAGCAGTCGGCGGCATCTGCATTACTAAGGCAGTCTGAGCGGAAGTACATATAGATCGGCCTACATCATTTGGGCGGGAAAAGGGTGATATCCAAACCACTGCTATTTTCGTTGGTTAGCAAAGCATTGCTATGCTCGTGCTCACCGGAAAGAGTGTCAGTCTCTTTGGATTGGCGCCTAAAACGCTTGTCCAGGCGAGTGCCATCGGTAGCTGGAGGAGACTCTAAAAGAGAGCGCATGACGGTTTCTTTGGCAATGTTGATCCGCTTATGAGGAGGCAGACATTGCTCGACTTTTTGACGCACCTGCCACTGACTCTCAGTCGCGGACAAAGACCAGTCCGGCTCGATATAGGAGCCCAGCCCCAAGGTCTTTTGCAAAGCAGCAGTGAGATCCTTGAGCATGCGCGGATACTCCGTATGCTCTGCTCTAAAGGGCAAAAAGGGTACATCCGTATACTGCGGCAGCTTGCGAAAATGATTGAAGAGGGCGACCATACGCGACTCGTCAAAAAGCACCCCACAAATAACCAGATCGGGTGCCTCAGTATCCAATAAACTCACAGCCTGGTCGTATTCGAGCGCGTGCACTAACTCGTAGCCGGTCAAGGCATTCACCAAAAATTTTTGGCCTGGTAGGCCATCCGCTATGAGTATTCGAGCTTTTGGATCCATTTGGTGTTTGCGCCTCGCGTGCGTTCAAAGAGACCCCAAAAAAGGTCGAGAGACCAAAGAGAGTACAAAAGTGTCCTTCGGTAAGAGACATTAGCAGATAAGCCTTCTTGTCATGCCCATACTGAAGCGAATTCTATCGAACTGCCAGCCATACGATGACCAAAAGTGGCCCGAGGTGAACAAACGGTGAACATTAGAATCAATTAATAATCTAGAACTCTACTATTTTTTCTGCAAGCTTTTCTAATGCAATCGTCGAATTGAGCCACCCGAGCGGAGCAAACTTGATATGGCGAGTACTCAGATAGGTCTTAAAAAATTCCTCGACCGCATCGATCCTAGCCTGTGACAGCTGACCGAAAGAATTGATGTCTCCATAGGTCTCGCAAGGCGGGTGCACGGCTATGATCCGATCATTACGTACGGTGGTGTTGCCTTTGATCTGCTCGACTTCTAATATGCCGATTACTCTGGTTCTTATCAGGCAACCAGTCAAGACTGGCTCTTCCATCAAGATGACAACGTCCAGAGGATCGCCGTCCTCGGCCATGGTCGAAGGGATGAAGCCATAGTTGAAGGGAAAGGTCAAACCCGATTTGAGAGTGAACAGATGCTCGAAAAGTCCCGAAGAAGCATCGTACTTGTATTTATTACGACTGCCCTTGGATGTTTCTACAATCACTTTGATCAGGTTTTTTTGATCCAAGGCAGTCACACCGGAGAGATCGATTGCAGGCACGTCTGGCTTTTTCACTTGCTTGGCAAGTATATTGCCGGCCTTTTTGAGCCTGGACACGCTTTTGATCTGTTCACTGGTGTTTTTCTTCATTTTTTGCCTGGTATCAAAGACTTCGCTGGAGCTGGTTCTTCGAGATTGGAGGGGAGCAGCGTGTGAGGCGAGCTCAGGCCCTGATCCTGCCATTTTTTTTGAGCGGCATTTGGATGCTGAACGGGCTGGCTTGTCGAAGCCTTGATCATATCCGTGGCTTCGGCAGTTGCGCAAGATGGACTGCCTAAGGCACCGGGACCACCCTGTCCCACCGACTTATCATTACTGGCACAATTTTGTTTAGCATCGCTAGACCATTTCATGGCAATTTTTTCTTGGCTTTTAATACATTCGAGCGCTTGTCTGGTCAAGCCCCATTCGCCGGCCAGTTTGATTTGAGCCTCCTCGTAGGATATGCGACTGGCATCGACTTCTTTATCACTACCGATTTTATCGATATAAAGCGCCAGAGCTCGAGCATATTTGTTGCGTGTCATCTCCACATTCTTAGCGAGCAAGGCTATTTTTTGCAGTCTGGCATTGGACAAGTGCTTGGTGGATCTATTAACTTTGAGTTCGGTCTTGCGCAGGCTCTCATCGACTGAGTCAGTTTCCTCTGCACCGACGGCAGTGCCGCAAACAAGAAGCACTGCCGCTAAGATAAACGGCCTATGACAAATTCTGATCATTTTGATTATTCTGATCATTTTATATGCTTCATTTTATTCATCAGGCTCTAGCGATCAAAACCATCGAGCTCGTTGAGCTGTTTAGCGACTGCCGCCACGACTTTTTCCTTGAGCACTTCGGCATCGCCATAACGGTCGCTGGCTTCTAGAGATGCCACCATCAGCTCCAGCTGTTGGGCGCGCTCCAATTCGTCGCCGCGAGCGGTAACGGTACCATTTTCAAACATGGCTTCGTCTTGAAGAGCTTGCTGTAGCTGGCCTATGGCACGCTCGTACTTGGCTGCACATTCGATATGATCGGGCTCGCCACCGTGAGCATTTTCGTGCTTGGCAGCAGCAACCTCGAGTCGAGTGATCAATTTTTGGATACGCTCAAAATTGTTAGTCATCATCAAAACTCCGTTTAATCTTTATTTAGCATCTGCTACTGTTACTACAAAAACTTGCTTGTCTGATTGGCCTTTAAGCGAAAAAACTGGTCTCGAAAAACCATTTTTTTGCAGCAACTGTTGAAAGGCTTTGAAGGCGGGATCTTCTTCGGGTGTAGTTTGTCCGGGTTTGCACTCAAGCTCGATGTTTTGGTCTAGCTCGTTCTCCAGTGCATCGACTATCGAATCTTTCCATTGGTACACTTTATCCTTGATTTCTTGAGGTTGACCTTCCAGACAACTCATATCCCAATTTTTCAATTTTTTGGGATTACGTGCAGCACCTTCTTCCGGCTGCATTTCTCTGCTCTTTAATTCTTCGCAACTGGCCTCACCGCCAAATGAATCATTTTTGGTCGATCCCAATTGCTCATTGGCAATAAATTCTTTTTCTTTAGCCATATTGCAAACTCCTCTATATAAAAGCGACAAGCCGGTTGAGCCTGTCGCCTTTGGAGGACGCAATTATATCGATCCAGTTCCAGCCTTTGTCTAGTTCAATAAGTTCCGGTTCTGGTTTCGCTACCAGCCGCCTTGGTCTTATTGATTTTCTCCTCATGGGCCTTGTCGTTTTGACTATTGCTCATAGGGGCGGCCTTAGGATCATCCTTAGCCAAATCGAGTTTTTCGATAATCCAATGACGGTGTCTCCAGGCCATGATGGCGACTAATGGAGTGCCGACCACAATCAAAAAGCCCACGCCAAGCACAGCGATCAATATCGCTGTATTGGTCAGGCCGACGACGTCTTTGAGCTCCTTGAGATCACTCTTGAGTGTCGTCAACTGATCACCTACGCCAGTGACTGGCTTTTTAAGCGCGATTACAGGATTTTTGAGTTCGCTGACCGGACCATACATGCGAGTCAACTGGCTCTCGATGTGACTGATCTTGGTATTTGTATCATGCATGCCTTCATGGATGCGATTGATGTCTTCATGCATGACTTTCATCTCTTGCTGCACGCCACCCATGTCTTCGCGCAGTCCTACCATTGGCTTTTGCAAACCAGTGATTGGGGCTTCTAGTCTCATCATCTGCTTTTCCAGATGGATAATACGTTTCTGCATATCTATGACGGGTTTAAAAATCCAATTGATTGGATTTAGCGAAAACTTCTTTTTGTTTTCTGGAGAAAGCGGATCATCCTCGGCTTTTACATTATCTACCTTGCTTGCAGCCTTATTTTGAGCATCAGCGGCTTTTTCTTTAGCCACTTTCTTGGACGCGTCCTTATTGCCGGCATGGTCTGCCTCAAACTTGCCCATCAAAGCATCCGGCTCGCTGCTAACTTGCGCTTTCGCTTCTTTTTCGGATACAGATGCATTCGCCGAGCGATTGTCTGCTGCATCCTCTTTTGCAAAACATGCGGGAGCCGCGAGCATCACCGACGTTGCGACTAGTAGGGTGCATTTTCTCAACATTTCTAAAACCTCACCTTCTGTTGCGAGGTTTGACAAACGTCGACCCTAATGGTTCCCCATTTGGCAAAAATATAAAGAAAGCACGTGCCGCAACGCTATATGGAACCTATATATGGCAAGCGGGTCTATACTGCCACTGATATTTGAGAATCTAGGCAGGGCGGAGGTCATTCATTATGGCGCACTCAGTATGGACGGGGATCGTAAGCTTTGGTCTGGTCTCCATACCTGTGCGCATGACTGTAGCTACGCGTTCGCAAAATATTTCTTTCCATATGTTGCACGACAAGTGCCATCATCGCATCGAAGAAAAAAAATGGTGTCCAAATTGCGAAGTCGAGGTCGAATACAAACATGTAGTTAAAGGGATGGAATACGAGAAAGGCGATTACGTCGTCGTCGACAAAAATGACTTTGAGTCATTGCCACTGCCGACTAAGAGTGTCCTGGCGGTCGACAGCTTTGTGGATATGGCTGAGATCGATCCAATCTATTTTGAGTCGAGCTACTTTCTCGAGCCTGACACAAAAGGTGCCACGCCCTATGCCCTCTTATACAATGTTCTTAAAAAGAAAAACCTGGTCGCCATCGGCAAGGTTGCCATCCGTACACGTGAGCGATTGTGCGCCATTAGATGCTATCAAAATGCAAAAATGGTGG
>Ga0233442_1002212_pt1 | contig 13259 bp, 10 predicted proteins | sample SI_123_September_3_FD_182789 | JGI IMG/M metagenome (GOLD analysis project Ga0233442, IMG submission 182789) | Seawater microbial communities from Saanich Inlet, British Columbia, Canada - SI_123_September2016_150_MG | ecosystem: Environmental > Aquatic > Marine > Inlet | place: Canada: British... | reverse complement strand
CTTGCGCTTTGGCACCACTCTTCTTTATCTCTTTTAATTGTTCTATTATTTTTTCATCTGTTACTGTCATAATCAGTCATAGCAATTATTGAACCAACTGTGTAGTTTATTTTGTATTATTACTTACAAAATACTCTCTCTCCAAATCGCTGAGTCAAATTAATTATTTTAAAAAAAATTACACCTATAATAAAGAAAAAAATTGGTCGCAGAATCCTCCTTTAAAAGATGAGAAAGTAGTCAGTAGTATATGGGGATATTTGCATGATAGTCATGGTGTAATATCTGATGACATTCGTAACTTAATGGATGAAACACTCATTTTCAACCTTATTGCTCCCGCTATACTTCAAAACAGTGAAAACTACTTACAGATGTACTATATTGGGCCTAAAGAACTTCCCTACTTTCGTAGTACACCCTACACCGATATGGCACAAACCTTTGATAAACTCTATCCTGGACATAATGAAAATAATTTCTGGGACTTTTTCTTTCCAGGGATTATGGAAGATTGGAAACGTTGGAAAGTAATACCCAATACACAACCCGTTACATCAACTGATGTAACATTAACGTCGCCCTATATAGATGCCCTTACCGGAGAACATATAATTAGTTTTTTTCAGCCCTTGTGGAATAAAGAGCGTACTGCGCCTGAAGGTATTGTTGGTATTGATATTACATTAGAACATGTTAAAAAAATCATCGGAGATATGACATTAATTGAATCAGGACTTGCTTTATTGGTTGAGTCCAATGGCAATGTACTTGCAAAGACAGATGACAAGCAATGTATTTTGGATATTACTAGTAGTACTAGTAATCAGAACCTTGGAGTTACTGAAGTGTCCAATCAACTTGATCCTGAACTATTTCAACATATTAATAATTTTGACGACAGTAAAGATACTTTAAAAAGTATCACAATAAAAAATAAAAAATATTTACTCTTTTCAATGAACTTAAAAAATATGAATGTGTGGCAAGAAAAAAGTTCCATTCACAAAGATGAGTGGAAACTCATCTATTTTATTCCTCAAAATGGTCTGTACAGTTCACTACAACAAGTTAAAGATGAATTAGCCAACATCAAAAAAGAGTTTAAAATTGAAATTGCTTTTATACTGTTTTTTGTCAATATATTAGTACTGCTAGGGACTCTATTTTTTACACAAAAACTAATTAGTGGTCTTCATGTACTCTCATCTGCTGCAAATAAAATTAGTAACAATGACTATTCTACAAGAGTTGAATTTTCTTCAAATGATGAACTTGAACACTTGGGAAAAACTTTTAATAAAATGGTGGAGACCATCAGTAGTAATGAAGCACATTTACAACAGATAGTAAAAGAGAAAACATTAGAATTAGAACAATCTAATAAAGAGCTCAAACAACTGGCATCAGTGGATTCACTCACCCAAATCTTGAACCGCCGTAGTTTTTTTGAATATGCAGAAAAATTACTATTAATTAGTAAACGTCAAAAACAGTCCTTTACTATTGTAATGTGTGATTTAGACCACTTTAAAACTATTAATGATACATGGGGACATGCAGTTGGAGATGAAGTGCTTAAAAAGTTTTCAAATCAAGTTTCATTACTACTTCGCCAAAGTGATGTTTTTGCAAGAATTGGAGGAGAAGAGTTTGCTATTATTTTAGTAAACACCGACAAAAAGGGTTCAATGAGACAAGCCCAACGCATTACAAAAGCTATTGAAAACTTAGCTATTAATGTAGACAATAAAATTATTTCAATAACAGTAAGTATCGGTGTCGCTTGCGCCCAAGAAGAAGACAAAACAGCACATCAAGTACTTAAAAAGGCAGATATTGCAACCTACCAAGCCAAAGAGAATGGACGTAATCAAGTTGTCTTTTATAGCCTTTTAAATAAACCAAAAAATTTCAACAGTAACTATAATGTTTGAAGTACTGTCTTTGCTAAACTCAACGCTTTAGCACGATGTGAAAGTTTTTGTTTAACCTCTTCACTTAACTCACCTAAAGTTTTATCATAACCTTTGGGAATAAAACAAGGGTCGTATCCAAAACCACCCTCACCCCGTGGTGAAGTAATCACATCACCGTACATCCAACCATGTACACAATGTTCTATATCACCTTTAACTAAAGCGATTGCTGCAGTATAATGAGCTTCAGAACTTTCTAATTTTTTCTCTTTTACTTTATTCATTAACTTGTTTAAATTATCTTTGTCTGTTGCATCTTCACCACCATAACGTGCACTATAAATTCCAGGAGCACCATCTAAAGCATCAACGCTAATGCCACTATCATCAGACATAATAACCATATCATTTTCTAATAAATTTTTCTCTTTTAATGCATTATGAACGGCGTGTGCTTTTAAAAGCGCATTATCTTTAAAAGTATCAGCATCTTCAATAATTTCAAAAGTTTCAATAAGCTCACTATATGCCATAACTTGATGTTTATCACACATGGCTTTTATCTCTCGTACCTTGCCTTGGTTTGAAGTTGCTAATATAATTTTCACATTCATCCTTTATAAACTATTGTTGTACTATAATTCCGTAATTTTATCTTAACTAAGGTTCTTATATGTTTAAAACCATAATGCCATTATCATTGATTTTGTCGCTTCGTTTTTTAGGTCTATTTTTAGTCCTTCCAGTATTGTCTATTTATGCCATGAGTATGGAGGGCGCAACTGCCCTTTTAGTGGGTATTATCGTTGGTGGTTATGCATTAACACAAGCACTTTTACAAGTTCCATTTGGAACTATGAGTGATAAAATAGGTCGTAAGATTACACTTTTAATTGGTCTATTAATCTTTTTAGCAGGTTCTATTATCTGTGCTATAAGTGATGATATTTATATGTTAATGTTAGGTCGCTTTTTACAAGGTGCGGGAGCTATTGGTAGTGTTATTACTGCCATGATTTCTGATTTAGTTCCTGAAGAAAAACGAGGTAAAGCTATGGCCCTTATGGGTGGTAGTATTGCAATTAGTTTTGCATTAGCTATGGGACTTGGACCTGTTCTTGGTTCAATGTACGGAGTTAGCACTCTGTTTTGGATAACAGCAGGTCTCTCTGTTGTTGCTATGGTTCTTCTTTTTACAAAAGTACCTACTCCTCCAAAAATTAAACACATTTATCATGATAATGCAAAAACATCAGATATTTTAAAAGATCCTAACCTTTTTGGTATGTTTGTTATTAATGGAATGCAAAAAGGATTAATGACAATTGCATTTGTATTAATTCCAATTATTATGACACAATCACTTGAAGAGGGTGGATTTGCTTGGGACAAATCAGAACTTTGGATGGTATATTTACCGGCTATGGTTGTTGGTCTTTTGGCTATGGGACCTGCGGCTGTTTTTGGTGAAAAACACAATAAACCAAAACAGATATTTTTACTCTCTATTGTTCTTTTTATTGCGGCTTTTGCATTAATGGGTTTTGCAACATCTGCAAATATGTTTATCGCTGGTGTAATGAGCTTTTTCATCGGATTTAATATGATGGAGCCACTAGTACAATCAATGATTTCTAAGTTTGCAAAAGTACACCAAAAAGGTGCTGCTTTAGGTATTGGTAACTCTGTTGCTTACTTTATGACCTTTCTTGGTGGTACTTTAGGAGGATTGGTTTTAGATGTTGCCGACCGTCAATCTCTTGGAATGATATTATCAATTATTGGAACACTGTGGTTACTATGGACACTTCGTATGAGTAATCCTATTAAACATGCACATCTCTTTTTAGATATTGAAAAAGTGGACCAAGAAAAATTAAAATCATTTGAACATGACGCTTTAGCAGAGTGGTATATTAATGAAACTGAAAACCTCATTGTTGTTAAATACCAAAGTGAAAATATTACAGAAGAAGAAATTAGCTCTAAAATTTCTAAATGAATTTAATAGCACTAACACCTCTTTTATTAACTGCAATCTTTATTATAGGTTGTGGTGAAGAAGAGAAAAAAGAGAACGACCTCACAACAAAAGTGACTACACCCACCGTTCAAGAAAAAAATTCTACCCAAGAAGTTCCCACTCAAAAAATTCCTGATACACAAATAAACAGTGAACTTACTATGACGTTTTCACGTATTTCTATGCCTTCACTTGACACTATAAAAGTAAATGTTTCTTTAAAAAGTGACACTACCTCTTTATCACCTACTGTAAATCATGGACAATTGACAAACGTAACCAGACACTCACCTAGACAATACAGTTTTGAAATTATTCCCGACATTACCGGTGAGTATAAAATTAATATTTCTCATAATCAAAATACCTATAAACGTACTGCCTTAGTACTACAAGATGTTGATGACGAGTGGGAACAACCTCTTATGGTAGAGGGTTTTGTTAATACGGAGGGTTATGAAGATGGTGTTACCATTACCCCTGATGGAGAATATATTTTTGTTCAAACTGGACCGTACCGACTCTCTTCTGTTTTTGTTTTTGCTGAATCTCGTGACAAAGGAGGTTGTGGTGGACATAGACTTATTCCTTCAAAATGTGAACATCCTTGGGTAAATAAACTTATTGGAACTTATACTGCACCCAAACGTCCAAACTTTTTTGATGGTCGATTTAGTGGAGAGAACTATCTCAACAATTCTCATTCATGGGGATTAAAAGAGAATGAAACCCCTAATTTTGCATTAAGTACCATGTTTTATGGTTTTAAAAAACAGAGTGATGGAAGTTTTAAAGAGCCTTTTTATATGGCCTTTGATGATTTAAACGATGCCATTTCAGGTCCCTTTGGACTTAGCTTTTTGAAACTTAGTGATAAAAAGTATTCCACTATATTTTCTCTTAAAGATATCTCAACCACTGACTTTGGTTTTGATGTTTATCAGTACAATGCTATTTTTGAAGAAAATAATATCTTAGGACATTATGAAAAAAGTGGTAATGGGAATCCACCTAATCGTACTCAAAATTTTGCATCCAAAGCCATTAATTTTGGAAATAACAGTGGTACACAAGGTAATCCATTTTTATATGCCAAAAATTCTAAAGCCCTCTCTATTTGGAGTGATAATGAGTATGATAGTTTATGCGATGAAAATAGTGATAGAAATAAAATTTCTGTTCAGGTATTAAATTCTGGGGAATACATTACCAGTAGTGATTGGACAAAAGTAGTTCTTCCCACTAACGTTAATAATACTAATTCTGAATCACGACAGCCTACATTTGTGAATAACAGACTTTACTTTACACAAAACATTAACATTGTTACCTCGACGTTTAATGCAGAACATACCGCCACGAATTTAGCCAATAATTCAAATTGGACAAAGTCAAAAATTATTTTGCAAAAAGATACTACCATTACTGCAATACAAGCTGATATTGGAAAAATATTTGTAGTAGGAGAGCCAACTATTGCAATTGTAGATTCAAAAGAGATTTTGTATTTTGTTTATGGTTATATTAGAGGTATTGATCCATTAACAGGAATTTTAGATGTCGAAACTCAAGCAGGGTATATTAGACATCGTTAAAATTTAAAACTATCATGATAGTTTTAAATTTTATCCAACATCATTACATTAACACTCATACCTGCTTCAAGATTACCATCATCTTCACCCGTCATCATAAGAGCACATTCTCCAAGCATATTAGTTAAGATAGCACTACTTCCTACTTTCTTACCTTCAAAATCAACCCAATAACGTCCCTCATCAAAAGTAATATTACAAGCAGTAAATTCACTTTTTCTAGAGCGTTTTTTAAAATTCTCTTTTAACGTTGCCTCAAAAATAAACTCTGAACTATTTTGACCTAACAATTTTTTAATAAGTGGCAATACATAAAGTATAAATGTCACTGTTGATGAGTAAGCAAAACCTGGAAGTGCTACAATAAATTTATTGTCTCGACGTGCCACCATAATATGTTGCCCCGGTTTGATATTAACACCTTTGTAGATGACTTCAGCACCTAAACGTGGAATAATGTCTTTTACAAAATCATAATCACCAACACTTACTCCACCCGTACTTACTAAAATATCGCTTGATGCTAATGCATTTTCAAAACTACTCATAATAGAATTTTTATCATCTTTTACAATACCAAGCTGTTTAACGTCACACCCTGCACTTTGCGTAATAGCTTGAAGTGTATAATTATTTGAACTTCGTATTTGAGAAGGGTTTTGAGCTTCTTCTCCAATTTCTAAGATTTCACTTCCTGTAGCAACAATAGCAATATTAGGTTTAATGGCAACACTTGGCATAACAACATTTAATCCTGCCATAACACCAATTTCGGCAAAACCTACTTTTGTGCCTTTTTTAATTAGAACATCACCCTTTGCATAACTCTCAGCAATAGGTCGTACTGCAAAACCCATAGCAACTTCTTCAGTAATGGTAATATTTGTTTTACCCTCATTTACTACAACATTTTCTATAGGAATTAATGTGTCAGCACCCTTAGGCATCATTGAACCGGTAAACGTTTTTATACAAATACCCGTCTTAACTTCTCGAGTCTCGTCATGACCTGCAGGATTGTCACCTAATATTAAAATTTCCGCACCATTTTTAATATCTTTAGCTAAAACGGCATATCCATCCATAGCTGATGTTGGCATTTGAGGATCATTTTTTTGAGCGACAATATCTTCAGATAAAATACGATCTAAAGCATCATTTAAAAAAACTTTTTCACTACATACATCTGAAATACTCAGAAGTTCTAACATATTTTTTGAAGTCTCATATGAAATAAATGCCATTTTAATCCTTGTGTTGTGCCGCTAATAAACCTGCACCATTAATGGCAGTAGATCTATCTTGTGCATATAGACGTTTTCCATCTTTCATATCATATTTCCAAATGGGAGCAGAAGCTTTGAAATCTTCAACAAACTCATCTATCATTTCTAACGCAATACGACGTTTTGGAGAAAAGACTGCAGCAATGTATGAAGACTCATGTAACAAAACATCTCCACGTGAATGGGCCATTTTAACAACAGCGCCCATTTCTTTAGCCTTTTCTTGCCAGTTACTAAACCATGAGTTTAAAATGGGTTCGTAAATATCAAAACTTAAACCATCAATCCCATCTTCGCTTCGTACCGTTCCAATAAAAGAGATATAAGCACCATAATTACTAAGAGATTCTTCATCATACCACTTCGCTAAAATTTCATTTACACGAAGTGCTCCATCATGAAGTTCTAAAGCATTCAAACTCATTTTCATCCTCCACAAACAGGAGGAAGTAAAGAGACTTTATCACCATCTTTTAAAGGTGTTTCTAGTGTTGCTACTAATGTGTCATTCACGGCAACCGCACAACTTTTCAACCACTCGGCTGCGACATCATCACTTTGAAGTGCATTAGCTACTTCTTGAAGTGTTGTTGCTTCTAACTCAATGGCATCTTTTTGTATAGGTCCTAAAAATTCAACTTTTATCATGGGGTTCTCCTTGAGGTATTCTAGTTTTATCTTTTCTTGTTTGTATAATTAAGTGATTATAGCAAAATAACTGTATAATCCTAAAATTTCAATGTGAGAGGGTTCTATAGTTTATGGTTTTTGGTAAAATTGAGTATCTAAATCTTCTTCCTTTTCACATTTTTATGAAACGTTATGCAAAAACGTCACGTCATAATATTACCCTTAACTATAAAAAAGGTGTTCCCTCAAAAATTAATGCTGACTTTTTAGCACGCCGTGTTGATGCAGCATTTATTTCAAGTGTTGTTGTACCCCGCAGGCAAAGAAGAGTTAAACATGCATTAGGAATTATTGCTAAAAAAGAGGTCTTAAGCGTTTTACTCATTCCAGACTCTTCGTTTAAAAGTGATAATGAATCAGCTACATCAAACCAATTGGCAAAAATTTTAAAACTTCAAGGTGAAGTTCTTATTGGGGACAAAGCACTTAAATACTATCATGATAACCCAGATAGTAATTTTATAGATTTAGCGGACTTATGGGAAGAGAAATACCACTGTCCTTTTGTTTTTGCTCAACTTGTTTCACATTATCATGATAAACATATTCAAAAACTTGCTTCACATTTTTTACATACAAAAATTCATATTCCTCAATACCTTCTTAAAAGTGCGTCCCAAAAAACAGGAGTATCCACTCAAAATATTTTGCACTATCTAAAACACATTAGTTACAATATGGATACAAAAGCACAACAAGGGCTTCTACGCTTTAAAAAACTCACAATGAGATATTAAAATAATTTTTTAGTAGTATAATAAAACTTATAACTTATTAATTAGGATTTTATTATGTCGGAACAACTCAATGCCGTATGTGCACAGCTTTTAACTTCGGATGATTTAACACTTGATGATGCACTTTTTAGTGCAATTATCTCAGAAAAAATTATTACTAAAATCGAGACTCATCATACTCAACCCTCTATAAAAATTTATTCTCTTAAGCCTATATATTTATCAAAAATCGCTCCTATTTTACATAATTTTGGATTTGAAATTATTGATGAAGTCATGTTTAACCTTGAAAACAAAAATATGACCATTCATATCAATAGATTTAATTTAAACCTTGAAAACCAAGAACAAATTAAAAAATCTCAAGCTAATATTGAACGCGTAATTTCACATACACTACGTAATCCTGTAGCAATATCTTCAAAACTTTTCTATTTAGTTTATAAAGAGAATCTTTCAGAACGTCAACTTGTGCTTTTAAGTGCTATTATTGAATATATTGACCAAGCCGTAATTACCATTAACCACACCAGTATTTTAAATACTATTACAGCACACCATGACATTTCACATCTTTTTATTCATTATTTTTACGCAAAATTTAATCCAAAAGTGTCAAAAAGAGAAAATAGTTTAAAAGATTTAGATCGTCTTATTACCGAAGCCATTAAAAATGTACCCAATATTATTGATGATAAAATTTTAAAACTTACATATGCTCTTTTAGATTCTATGGTAAGAACAAATTACTTTTTAGAGTTAGATACGGTCTCTTTTAAAATTGATACTCAACGGTACTCAGTAAACTTAAAAGGGGTTCAACCAAACTTAGAAATTTTTGTACATCATCCCGAATTTAGTGGTCTGCATTTACGAATGACGAAAGTAAGTCGTGGAGGCTTACGCTGGAGTGAACGTTATGATGACTACCGTCAAGAAGTAAAATCATTAATGACAACACAAGAGGGTAAAAACTCTATTATTATTCCCGATGGTGCTAAAGGGGGCTTTGTAATTCGTAAACAAAAGTCTGAAATTACACAAGAGTACTTTACAAGTATATATTCTAAGTTTATTAACTCACTTCTGGATTTAGTGGATAATCGAGTTGAGGGAAAAATAGAAAAAAATTGCGATATTATTGCCTATGATGATGAAGATCCTTATTTTGTTGTCGCGGCAGATAAAGGAACAGCGGCAATGAGTGATGTTGCCAATTCAATTGCTATTGAGCGTAACTTCTGGCTAGGTGATGCTTTTGCAAGTGGAGGAAGTAATGGTTACGGTCATAAAGATCTAGGTATTACTGCTCGTGGTGCCATTGCTTCATCAAAACGCTTTTTTATTGAAAAGGGAGTTGATATCTACAATGATGAAGTTTCTGTCATAGGAATTGGTTCTATGAAGGGTGATGTATTTGGAAATGGGCTCATCGAGACACAATACTTTAAACTTCTAGGCGCCATTTCTCATAAAGAGATATTTATTGACCCTACTCCAAACATTGAGAGTGCTTATAAAGAGAGGAAACGACTTTTCGGTGCAAAAGATGGAAGTTGGAGTGCTTATGACAGTACTCTCATTTCACAAGGTGGTGGTGTTTTTATGCGCTCTGATAAAGAGATTCAAATTTCATCTGAAATTCGTAAAATGCTAAATATTAACACTAAAATTCTCTCTGGTGAAGAGTTAGCTAAAAAACTATTAACGATGAAAGTAGATATGTTGTTTAATGGTGGTGTAGGAACCTATGTTAAAAGTTCTGAAGAGAGTAATTTAGACTTGGGAGATAAACAAAATGAAGCGGTTCGTATTGATGCAATTGATTTAAAAGCGGCTGTGGTTTGTGAAGGTGGAAATTTAGGATTTACCCATAAAGCACGTATTGATTACGCATTAAACGGTGGGAAAATCAATGTTGATGGTATTGATAACGCTGCGGGAGTGAATACCTCAGATCATGAGGTTAATCTTAAAATTCTTCTTCAGAACCTAAAAGAAAAAGGTCTTATCTCCCAAGATGATGCTAATACAATGTTACAAAACTTAACCGATCAGGTAGTCAATATGGTTCTCTGGAATGCCTATCGTCAAAGTTTAGCACTCTCTCGTGATGAACAACTCAGTGCAAATGAGTTAGATGAATTTGTTGTAACTATTGAACTTCTTGAAGAGCACATCGATATTTTTAATCGTCGCGATTTTATCATTCCTAAAAATGAAAATATTCAAGAAATTGTGACAAAAAAAGGGCAACTCGTTCGTCCTGTTTTATCAGCACTTCTTTCGTATTCTAAAATTTTCATTAAAGAATTATTAATTAAAACTTCTCTAATTGATGAAATTTTTGCCCTCGAATATCTTTTTAAATATTTTCCTAAATCTTTCGTTGGTGCGTATGAGCATGAAATTAAAGGGCATCCACTTCGTCGTGAAATTATTGCAACTATGATGGCTGACAGCCTTATCAATACCCAAGGCTCTACTTTCATATCAGACTTTGCTAATTATGGTGAAGAGAGATTTCTTCTTAAAATTAAATCGTACCTTATTAGTAACTCTTTATTTGGTGCTAATGATATTAGACATGAAATTTTTAGACAAGATTATAATTTAACCGCAAAAGAGCAATATCACTATCTACGAGAAATCGAAAAAACATTAACCTTTTCAACACGCTGGATGGTGAAATATCTTGATGATACACAAATTGATGCTACACATATATTAAGTGTTAAAGAGCAACTTTTTATACTCCTTGCAAAAATACATGATCAAGAGCCTAAAGAGCTTTTAGAAGGTAATGAAAAATTCAATCGTTTTTTTAACGTTATCAAATATTTACGCTTTGCGATTCCAACTATCATGATAAAAGAACAAACGCACCACACCTTTGAAAATGTGGCTATTATTTTCTTTTTAATAATTAGTGAATTTCGCATTATTGAATTAATGAACTCACTTGACGAAATTCAAATATATAGCGAAAATGATGTTGTATTACGTAAACAATCACTTCAATTTATAGAGTTTATTATTGTGCACTATACTCAAAATATTTTATCTTTTCAACGTACTGATGAGCTCCCACTTGAAGCATTTAAAAACTATCTAAGTAATGACAAAGAGACTTTTGAAACTATTCAAGAGCAGATTACACTTTTCACAGATAGTGAAAATCGTGATATTAAAGAGATTATGATTACTATTAATCAGCTAATGGCTTCGGCAATTTAATGATTGCCAATCATAAACTTTAAAGCATTACGTTTTAAAGTTTATGAATAAAAGTAACATCATTTCCAATATTATTATAGTAAATACCATATGAAGACTTACGACTTATAAAGACGCCTTTACCATTGAACTGTTCTCTGTTACGAAAAATTTTTGTCAAAATTTGAGTGTCAAATCCCGCTCCATCATCTTTAATATTTGTTACAATATACTCTTGATTATCATGATAAATAACTTTATATATTGATATCTTAATTTTTTTAAGTAAACATCGTTCTAGTTCTAACACTTCTAAAACATCCCAATAACTGCCATCAGAAATCATTTTATGTTTTTTAAGTGAATCTATTCCCATATTTCCATGTTCATGAGCATTTAGTATCATCTCAGTAAACGTTAATGTTGCTTTACTTAATAACACTTCATCTGTGGTAAAGGTTTCAAAAATTTCTTCATACCACTCTTGTGCTTTTTCAACGTTTGCCATACTACTGTTAATCTCTTTTTCAAAAAGTAAGTTATTTTTACAATCTAATCTATTAATAAAGATACATGTAATATCATCTTCTTGAACATGGATTTTTTCAAGAATTTTATTTTTAAAATCTTCACGTGTTAACGATGCTCTGAAATCATCTTGAATACATTCACTATAAATACCTTTACCCTCATTGATTTCACTCTCGTTTAATCCATCACTGTAAAAAAGGTATTTAGTAACATCATTAACGTTATAGCTATTAATTTCAAACTTTTCACTGTATTCACTAAGAGGAGGATTGTTAGAAATAATTTTCTCTACCGAACCATTATATTTTTGAATTAACAACGGAGGCATTGAGAAAAGAGCGTAATTTAGTGTAGAAGCAATCATATCAATTTCTATAAAACTAATAGCAAGCATCTCTTCATCTAACAAAATAGGCTTAATATATTTTGCTGCTTCTTCAATTAAGTATCCTAAATCAAATCCATGTTTACCCACAATCATTTTGTCAATTTTGTAATTAATAAATGCAGTGATTAAAATGGATGTAAATGACGCGGAAATCCCTTTGCCCATTCCATCAACAATAAGATAAAAATAGTGATTATCTCCAAGTTTTCGTGCGCTGTAAGCATCGCCACTTAAAGTATCCAAAGGCATATAGATAAAATCTATTAAACAGTTATATTCCATGCCTATACGCTGATAATAAAAGTCATTTCTTAAAATACTAAGCTCTTTTAAAAAACCTAAATCTTCTTGATAAGTGTTGTAGGCATCACGTTCTTGAAGTTGTTGAAGTTTAAATGTATTCTCTTTTTCAATTGTTTGATCGGCAATAATAATTTTAACGGTATTATCCATCACCTCTAAAAGAGATTCAACATCAATAGGTTTTTTTAAAAAATTGGTAACTTGTAAATGCAGGGCTTCAATAATAACATCACTGTCTTCAATTCCAGTAACAAAAATAATAGGAATTTTTTTATTGTTTTTACGAATAACTTGTATCATATCCAAACCATTCATGACAGGCATGTCATAATCAGTTAAGACAATATCAATTTTTTTATTTCCACACAAAGAGAGCGCTTCTTGACCATTTTTAGCCATAAGCACCTCTTTAAAAAGAGGTTCAAAAACAGCTTGATAAATAAATGAGGTTGTTTCGCAGTCTTCAACACACAAAAGTATACTACCCCAAAGTGTCAAGACAAGTAATCTAAAATCCTTATTCCACCTCTAACCTGCTACCCTAAGCCTCAACTTGTGTTAAATTTTTGTA
>Ga0233442_1002211_pt1 | contig 13262 bp, 15 predicted proteins | sample SI_123_September_3_FD_182789 | JGI IMG/M metagenome (GOLD analysis project Ga0233442, IMG submission 182789) | Seawater microbial communities from Saanich Inlet, British Columbia, Canada - SI_123_September2016_150_MG | ecosystem: Environmental > Aquatic > Marine > Inlet | place: Canada: British... | reverse complement strand
TACAAGGGTAAATATTCTACCAACAAGGGGCGAGGTCCCACTAAACTCATATCACCTTTTAAAACATTCCACAATCCTGGCAACTCATCTAAACTTGTTGATCTTAAAAATTTACCAAATTTTTTCAATCTCAAGCTATCTTTCAATAGCATATCGTCTGAATCTACTTCATTAGTCATTGTTCTAAATTTAACCAGTGTAAATGGTCTCGAATTTAAACCGGGTCTAACCTGTAAAAATAAAACTGGCCTGTCAATAAAAATTAACACTAATATTAAAACCAACACCAGTATTGGAAATAAAAAAATTAGTAGAAATACACTAAAAAAAATATCGAATATACGCTTCATAATTTAAGATAAATACACATATAAAAAAGAAACTAGAAATACGATAGAAGCAGCCAAATATGCCAACACTCTACCAATAAATATAGAATAAATACTCTCTATCCAAAGACTATTTTCCAAATTAGCATCTAAAGATTTACCTATCATTGGATCAATATACATAGCCAAAATTATAGCGCCAATTCCGTGAAATGCAGTAGAAAACTGACTCATCGTCATTCTATACTCTGGAATTAAAATAGCCAAAGAGAAGGCAAAGAAAAAACCTGTTGACAGAAAAAAATACGCCAAAACAGAGGTAATAATTTTTTTGAATGACAAGCTTCTTATTTTTGGAATAGTCACTATGTCTACCTGATTTGATTTGATTCTTTTACCAAACATTACCTTTACGATGGCCACTGGTATGGTATTCGATTTATACTGTATAAAAAGACTTTGAAACTGTAACTGAAAATAATTAAAATTAATCAGCACTATTAAGGAAGTAAAAAAAGCTGCAATTGCTAAAGAAAATGAAATTACTAAGAAAAGTTGAATACTTATACTAGACTCAATCATAAAAGACAAAGATATTAGTAAAGGAGGCAGAAGAAAACGGCTTGCTGTAAAAATAGAATATTGTAAAGTTGTTCCTAGCGAAAGATTATTAGTTAACTTTCCGGCCACTCTCGATCCAAAAGACACAGTCTCAACAAATTGCATAAAAGTATAGCAAAATAACGCTATTAGAAAAAAATAAATCATTTAAAAGTCAATAAAAAATACATTCAAATTAAATATTATTATACGAGAGGGTGATCTACACCATTTATATTATCAATACTATTAGGTACATTCTCTTTGGCAATGAAAATCATCTGACGTAGAGTGTCGCACCCTTTTGGACTATCGTCAACAAATTCAACAACTGCCTCTCTTCTAAAATTAAAAGGCTCGACAAATAAATTTATCATTCTATAATCTCCAGTAGCTATATCTTTGTTCACAAAGTCTTTGTCTAATATATGCGTTGTTGTGAGAAGATATTTATAGTCAATTCTTGCTATATTTTCTAAAAATTTATTGATATCTTCAAAAGACAAGTGGAATAAACAATCTCGAACCATCAATAAATCGCATCTTTGTAATTCATCTTTGCAAATATTAGCGACTTCAAAATGAACATTTTGGCCACTGTACATTTCTTTATTCTTGTTTACAACAGCCTTTACAATATCATAGCCATAATACTCAACATCCACTTCAGGAAGAACAAAACGCATCCAATTGAAATCTCCACAAGGTGCGTCTACAAATTTTCTAATCTGATACTTTGGTATCGCCTTAACTAGCCAATTTCTCAAAGGTTTAGTGTGTTCAACTTCAGAGCCCTCACCGCTACCAGATTCATCACTACCCCACAAGTTTTTCTTGTAAATATCACTAAACCGTTCCTGCAATGTTTCACGTTGCAACATTTTCTTATAGCTAAAGTGCTTCTGAATGGCTACAATAGTTAACCAAACTCCATCATGTTTAAGTTTATCCAATACTACATTAATACGGTTCATTTGTAATTCCTTTTATTATTCATACTTGGTTATCCTGTATATTTATTTTCAGCTAAAACTGAGGATGCTCTAAAAAATTAAATAGGTATAGGTTAAAGTTAGCTATTTTAAAATTCCCAATAACACTAAAAAAAAATAACAAATGATTCAGCAGGATTCCTTCTAAATGCACCCACCCCCCTAGAAAGTCTTTCAAAACGGGATTCACCGTACCCAAAATACTTCGCTATAATGGACTGGTCATAACGATACCAACCAAATAATAAACAAGTAATCCGTTTCAATTTTGCAAATAAACCAATATTCGCACCGACAACATTATTCGCATGTTGTCGGTAAAATATCATAGCCCTATCATCGCAAAACCATCTTTCACCATTAGATCTAGAATAAGCATAAATAAGCCAGTCATGAGAAGAAATATAATCTCTTTCACTACAAGATGCTAAAAAACTTTTAAAGCCATCATACAGTGTAAATGAAAGGCAAAAGGTGCAACCAGCACTAGCAGACTCATATAGAAAATCAAGACTTGTAGCGTTTCTATTTTTTACAATAAGTTCTTGCTGCCCATCTGGCCAAAATGCATTAAGATTAGATGAATAGCCAGAGCAATCTCTTTCCCTCATTATAGAGGCGGCACGATAAAGCTTTTCTTCTGCCCATATATCATCTTGATCAGAGAGTGCAATATATTGAAAATTGCTCGAAACATCTGCTTCCAAAATAAGTCTGAAAAAATTTTTTGCTGCAGAGCCATATACCTCACCATAAGGCAGGAGTGTAATATTGCTAAAGCTCTTCATATAAGATTTTACAATTTGTAAAGAATTGTCAGTAGACTTATCAATGCTAACAAAAATATGCACGTCTACCATTTTTTGAGAGAGGATCGAGTCAATTTGTTCGTTCAGAAACTTGGCGCCATTGTATACCGTTAAAAGCACAGCGAATGAATTGTCATGTGATAAATTAGACATAAGTAATAATTAGAAAGACACTGTTAGCGAAAAACACTTTTCTTAGATATTAAGATACGAAACAAAGAAAATACTAGTATGATCCTTGAAGAAAACACCCTAAACCTTAGCACTCTTTGACGTCTTCCAACATCAGAATTATTATTATCGTGCCTGCGAAAAAGAATGGGGGATCCGGGCAAAAAACAGACTCTATATTTGAGAAGTAACGAAGCACAGCCAATCCACACATCGTGCAGTATACCCTTTGGAAAAGGGTATATTTCCTCAAATACTTCTCTTTTAAACGCCATTGCAGCACCGGTAAATCGATTTCGAAAAATATTCAATGCCAGTGAAGATGATGGAGTGATGTTGTCCCACATAGAGAAACCTAAGGGAGAAAGCTTACTATCGACAAATTTAAGGTTACATACTACTAAATCATGGCGCTTTAATTTGTCTAAAATATAGGATATTCGCCCTATTTCCCAAACATCATCTTGATCTGATAGAACAATAAAATGGCCACGAGACTTTAAGATAGCATTCTCAAAATTTTTTGAAATTCCCAGATTACTTCCGGAGATAATTAGACCATTTTTCGGCATTAATGGTCTAATTATTTCAATTGTATTATCGGTAGAGAGGTCATCACTAACGATCAACTCCCAAACTAAATTCTCTACCGAATCACAAGCTTGAATAATAGATTTTATTTGATCGGCAATATACTTGGAGCCATTATAAGAAGCAAGACAAATAGAAACATCAGGAAGAGGAGTGTTGTTTTCGCTATTCATTGCAATAAGACTTCTTGCTAAAAATATTAACACAGATCATGCACAATAGAAGCCAGCCCAGACCCAGCGGATTATTTATAAATGGATTGGTTAAACTGATTAAATATACAAAACCCAAAGAAGTGAGTAAAAAAATTCGATACGGTCTAAACTCCTGTCGAAATATGGAACTCTTCATCGCTACATAAGCATAAGGAAGTATAGATACAATAACACCCACAACTCCAGTATGTGAAAAAAACCACAGCAATGAATTTTCAATATTTTGACGATTATTGACTGCCCACCCAAAGCCGTGACCGAAAAACAATTGAAAGATATCCGTATTGTCAACAATAAAATATATATCCTTAAATCTAACATTAAGAGAGCCTTCAGAGCCTGGAAGGCCTTGTCGATACAGAAGAATATAATAGAATGCGATCGACGCCACTACCAAGATTAAAAACGTTAATACATATTTTCTATTGAACAATAATACAAGTGTGGCTCCAATTAAGGTGGCCAAAATAAGTCCTTTTGTTAAAGTCATCAGTATAGAGATTAATGCAACCATGACAAATAGTCTTAAAAATGGAAAATGTATTATTTTATGCAGAGACAGTACCATGATGAACGCAATGCTTGTGTAAAGAACACCTTTGTAAAAAAAGAAACTAGGTCCTCTCCATACAAGCTCTTTAGAATAAAGAAAAAATTCGTAAATCGAAGAGAAGCTTACCAAATCAACATACGTTAAAAATAGAAGTAAGACATGCAATGTGGCTATAAAAAAAGCTGAGAAATATAGCAATTTAAACAATTTAATAACGCTCTCTTCTGACCTTATAAGTAAATATAATGACGGAAGCCATAAGAAAAACAACAAGGGCTTTATGTCAAAAAAGGCCTTACTTAAACTAAGACCATTTAACTGACCAATAAAAACGAAAAAAGTCACAAAACAAAGAAACATAATAACTGACTTGTATATGTAACCTGAAAATTTCACTCCCAAAGAGGCAAAATAGAAAAGGAAAAAAAACTGGAAAAAAAACAATACATAACGGGTGGATAATCCATTCCACTGAATGAATCTACCACCCCCACCTGCAAAAAGATCGAGCCCGAATAAGGTTAACAGCATAGTCTAATAAGCCTCTTAATCACCCTTAAAGGTAAAAATATTAACCCGGCTGGTCGACACAACAGGTCATAGAAGAATTCCGCTTGAATAATATTAATCACTCTACGCACTCCCAATTGACCAGGACTAGAAATGGATAGATTATGCCTCACCTCTACTTCCACTACAAAAATATTACTTACAAACCGGGTAAAAACATAATGATCTAAATAATCTAACCAAAATACACTAGGTATTGACACGCCCCTTACTATCGATGAAGGAAAAAATGATCCGCTTAGTATGGCTGAATTAGGGCTGGATAAAGTTGGCTTAACCGATCCAATTTTATTGATATTGCAAGGACTACACAACGTACCATTTTGATCATAAATTTTTGGCACCAGTACGCACTCCATCTTTTGATTAACCTTTTCTATAAAACTAAGCACAAAGTCACTTCTAGTATCATCATCAATAAAAAGAATGCCGGACCAATTAATATCCTTATTAGTTTTTATCACATTTTGAGCAAAAATAAAGGCGCCACGTGTGCCGGCATTAGCCCCATCCCAATGATAATAATACCCTCCACCTAAATATTCTTTTAAAAAATCAAGGTCTGATCGTGTCTTACTATTATCGTAAATAGCTAATCCTACACGATGCCCCGTACCTTTGAAAATTTCTGGGATTTTCTTTATTAAATCAACACTACAAGGGTCTTTATTGAAAAGGGTTAGTGATATCAAAATTTTCATACATTATCTTATTTAAATACGAGAAATCTGGACTTTCGACAGGTCTATATCCTGACCTATTTAAAAGCTCACATAGTAATCTAATCCTTTGGATTTCATCACTCGTAATTGAATTAAAATCAAAAACATTATCCAAATCTAAGTGTAAATTTGGATAACTATTTCTATCAAAAAAAATAACAGGCTTTCCTCTATAGGCCGCCTCCGCAACAGCTAGTCCATAGCTCTCGTATTCTGATGTGGCCAGCAATATATCATATTTTAAGTGAACCACTTCTCTAGGTAGCTCACCACAAAACTCAACCTCTAGATCCTTGCACTCCATCTCAACAGAGTTCTTATATACAGAATCAGAAGAACCTCCAATTATAGCAAGTGCACTAGGACTCAAAAGGCTTAATCGCCTATACATATCAACCGCTAGCAGTTGTCGTTTATTTTTATCAATTGTACCAATTATTCCATACCTTAACTTATTTGGGTCAAATGAATATTTACCATTATCAAATCCACCCAGTGGGACTAAGTTTCCAACATATTTGGCTTTTTTGTATTTTTCTTTCAGGCGTCTGTCAACCAATACAACCCTACCTCCAAGAAAATTAAGAATCATATGCTTTATTTTTCCATCTCCAATGAACTTCTCCGTTTCGTGCAAAATTATCAAAAAATCCTTGCCTAGCAACATTGCAATAAAGGCAAGATCTATATTATTGATAGTATTAAGGATATAAACTGATCTTTTACTTCTTACACAGTGTTTGGTAAAATAAACAAGCCTTAATAATCTAGACCTATAAAGTGGTAGATTCAACATTCTGCTTTCTACTCTACACTTTCTCATTAGCTCATACAAGGCTATACTTGCTCCTGTACTAGACGACCGCTCATGTGAAACAAAAAAAATATTACGAATAAACATACCTAAAAAAAATACATCAAGAAAATATCAACCAAAAGGTTTGCCATAACACTACTAAAGTAAGAAGCATAAGCCTAACACTGAAACGAAAGACAATCTTAAATGCAAAAACTCTTTATATATGGCAGGAACGATTAAAGATTTCAAATAGCAGATGGGGACTTTGTTTTCCAAGAGTAAGCCTGCATAATGATCAATCACAATCAACCTTGAAATAAAACCCATTTTACTTGTTGCTTGCTGCGAATTTCCCACGCGGTATTGAACAGAAATCCTCTGATCGCAAACTAACTTTCCTAAAATCAAAGAATGAAACATTAATGTAATATCTTCCACATCTATCGGTCGTTCAGATAGCCTGGTTAAAACATTTCGCCTGTAAATAGCCGAACATCCATTAAATATTACTTGATTTTTAGTTCCAAACAATTTGACAAAATCATCAAGACTATAAATTGCAGAATGTAAATTTCTATCATGTATTGTTTTTATGGAATCATCTGGAAATAATAGAGAAACATTTGAAGTGTAAGACATTACAAGCTCATCTTCAAAAAATGGAACTGCAAACTCCAATCTATTTGAGAGGGAGATATCATCGCCAGCAAACAATGCCACCAGCTCCCCCTGCGCTTTAGATAAGGCAACCTCTACATGTCTAGATATGCCGAGATTACTTGCATTTTGATTTAAGTGAGTAATTCTACCTCTAAATTCTTCTGAAAGAGAATTAATAAAATTATGAATCAAGGAGAAAGTCTTATCAGCTGAACAATCATCAGAAATAATAACTTCATAATTACTATAAGTTTGACTAAAAATTGACTCTAATGCCTGAATAATTGTATCCTCTTGATTGTATGAAATCAGAACGCAAGATACCAGCATCATAAACCCTCCATTAGGTCAAATTTTTTTTGCAAGCCTCTCAAATCAATATTCGTTGACAGTGAATAAACATAGTCATCATCATCTGACTTCGTATTTTTCAAAGATTTTTTTGGCAAAAATCTCTTGCTAACCTCTCTTCCAATCCCTAAACCAAATGCCTTAAAAAATAAATCACTCCTGTAAGCGTCGTCTAAAACAAATTTCTCAAAACTAACAAACAAGCATTGATAATCAATATTAAACTGATTTTGAAAAAATAAAATACTCTCTTGATGGTAAAAAAAACGCTCAATTCCATTATACTCATTTTCAATATATTTAATATTAGGGGCTTTTATTGATGAAAAATCTAGATCAACCCATTCGGAATACTGAGAAGAAAACTCCCTTCTGGTGAAAATAAAGACTGGAGAAATCCCTAAGCTATCTAGAAATCCCAAACTTTTATCATCATAGAATAGAGGATTGTTTAAAACAACCGCCTTTGACCTGGAAAGGGTTGCTAGATGGTTAGAACATAAAGTCAAGCGTATATTTTTATATGGCAGTAGCCCTTGACATGCAACACCTAGCAAGTAAAGTCTTAAATGTCTAAAAACTGAGTGTCGAATTTGCAATTCAGGCGAGCACTTTCTTTTTAAGCCACAATAAAATAAAAAACTACCTGCAAAAACCCGAACCTTGTGAATAATTAATTTCCAAATAATATTGAACTTAATTCTAGAAAAAAGACTGGGATCGCCTGACAAATCAATTAACCCTCCAGGCATTCTTATCTCCTCAAAGTCTCCTGAAAAAACAGAATATTTTTCACCCAAGTTGTCAGATATCCAATCTGTTATGGCACTATTTCCAGAGCAACCGCCCCCCATCACAAAGAAAAATTTTTTATCTTTAGCCGGCTTCAATACACACTCTCCCGTCATCTCCAAAATTTATATATTTATCAGCATGAATATACTTTATATCTTTGTGAAGAATCATTATTACAGCTTTATTGGTCAACTCTCGCTCAATAAAATTAAGAGCAATTTTTGAACTATACTTATCCAAAGAAGAATTTATTTCATCAAAAATATACAAGTCAGCCTCCCTTAAAACAGCTCTCACTATAGAGACTCTAAGCTTCTCTCCACCACTAAGCAGCCCCATATCTTTGTTCAGAATAAATTCCCCATCTTCTTGAAACAACTCATTTAAATATTCCTGCGTCAAATCCATGTCAAATCCAGGAACAAAAAAATTAAGATTCTCACGTACCGTGCCATCGATAAACCCCGGATTCTGAGTGGCAATTGACAACTTAGATCTGGATTTTCGACACATGGAGCCTTTTTTACTAGGAAAATCACCTAAAAGAAGGTCGATAAATGTAGATTTTCCAGAACCAGATTTTCCGGTAAAAACTATCTTATCTTTACAAGAGATTTGAAAATTTGGAATATAAATTTCCCTACTACCTATTTGAAAACTAAACCCTGAAGTAGAAAATAAAACGCCATCTTCTTTACATGGCAACTGGGTACTGGTTTTTTTGTGATAGCCGTCCATCTTTAAACCAAAGTCAACAATACGGGCAATTGATGATAAATTTGATGAGAACGCGAGATAGTTCAAAAAAGCTTGGTACATACTAGGTGCAATCTTTAAAAAGGCAACAATGACTACTATATCCAAGCCTATAAACTCTCCATATCCAACTGAAAGAAATATAGGTATCAGCAAAAACCCCTCCAGGATATTTTTTGAACTACCACTAATTTTATTTAAACTGGCCTGGCTATTGGCAATAGATTGGTTTACGTCACAAAAAATCTCTTTAACCCTTTGCTGAGCTTCAAAAATTTGAATCTCGCGCTTATTTACAACCTGGATATTAACTAGCCCGGTTCGACTTTTTGTTAAGTCGGTAACAGACAACCCTAATTCAGAAATACGCCTCTTTGTCAAAATCTTGTATAGTGCTATAACAAAGAATAGATAAATTGCCAATAACAAAACTAAATATCCAGAATAAAAAGAAATGCAAATCAATAGAATGACAGATGTTAAAGATTTGGTAATAAAGTTAAGTAACGGCACCAATACTGAATGAGAACTTCTCACGCTTTCATTTAAAGCCAAATTTAAGACCTCGGTCCCGATATTTATACTTCTATCTGAACCAGCACGATAAAAACTTTCTATTATCAACTCAGCTAAATTTCCGCCCATCATATAGCCAACCCTACTTTGCATATAATTAATCTTCCAATTTAACAAAATGGATACTGCAATAGAGATTATTCCAACCAACATAATGCCTTTTTGCTCTAGAAATGGCAGATTGATAGAGTTGCTTGTTACTGATGAAATTCCGGCCGATATGATCACAATAAGAATCAGGTCATTTAGAGAAGAGAAGAGATTGACACTACCAAGGACCCAAAAATTCTTCTTATTATTGATAATAACTTTTTTTAAAAGCCTTGATTTGGCTAAATTTGCTAACTTAATAACCATTTACAACCTTAGTTATATATTGATAGTCAATCTTCGACAATGCTGGATATATAGGAAGGCTTACCACTGTATGATGGATCTTTTCAGTTATCGGCAACTGCATGTGAGACAGTTCACTATATGCACTTTGCCTATGTGGTGCAATTGGATAATGAATTCCAATTTCAATATCATGTCTTTCCATATAAGCTATAAAAGCTTTTCTATCATCTACTCTAACAACAAACTGATGCCAAACCATATTTGAATTTAAACTCACATCTGTATATAAAGAATCGGAGATACTTATCTTTGTATTGTTTATGTTTTGTATGTAATAAGACGCAACCTCTCTCCGCTCATCATTATCCTTGTCCAGGTATTTTAATTTAACCCTTAAAATTGCAGCCTGTATTTCGTCCAGACGGCTATTCACACCTTTGTGTATATTTGTGTATTTTTCAATACTGCCATAATTTCCCAAAACTCTAACCATATCGGCCAATTTTTTATCATTGGTAGTTACCACTCCAGCATCTCCCAAAGCCCCAAGAGGCTTCCCTGGATAGAGACTAAACCCACTAGCGTCGCCTAAATTTCCACATCTTTTATCTTTATAATATGCTCCATGTGATTGAGATGAATCCTCAATTACCTTTAAATTATATTTTTTAGCTATAAGACCTATTTCGTCCATTTGACATGTTTGACCATAAAGATGTACAGGCATTATAGCTCTTGTCTTTTCTGTAATCCTTTCCTCTACTTTAGCTGCATCTATCAAATAGGTGTTTATATCTGGATCCACCAAAACTGGAGTCAAATTATTCTCAGAAATAGCTAAAATAGATGCTATGTATGTATTTGCCGGTACTATCACCTCATCTCCATTACTAATAATACCCATCTCTTTATAAGCCCTTAATATTAATGCGAGCGAATCCAGGCCATTCGCAACACCTACGGCATATTTACTGCCACAATAAGATGCAAATTCATTTTCAAATGCTTTGACTTGCTCACCTTGAATATACCAACCTGAGTCGATTACATCAGTTGCGGCTTGGATTAACGCTGCTCTGTATTGGGCATTAACACCTTTTAAATCTAAAAATGGAATCATTTTAAATGCCTACTAAATTTTTCTTTAACATGCTATCCACTACTTCATATTGCGTGTTGCAACTTGGACAAATTAAATTATTGAGTTTGGTGCCACACTCACAAACATAACCATATTGCTTGGCTGGATTACCGTACACCAAGGCGTGTGGTAACACATCTTTGGTGACCACACTGCCAGCTCCTATCATGGCATAGGCGCCAATGGCGAGTCCACCAATAATGGTGGCGTTTGCACCAATTGAGGCATGGTGATCAATGGTTGTTTTTAAAAATTCCGTTGGCTGCTGCTTTGACCTTGGTGTAAAATCGTTGGTAAAGGTAACATTGGGACCAATAAAAACATCATCACCAATACGCAATCCATCCCAAATTTGCACGCCAGATTTAACCGTGACGTTGTCACCAATCTCGACATCGCTCTCGATTAGCGTAAGTGCGTTAATATTGCAGTTTGAGCCAATTTTTGCGTCTTTTAATACCACACTAAATTGCCAAATGGTCGTGCCTTCGCCAATCATTTTAGTCTGTACATCTGCAAGCGGGTGGATTTTATAACTCACCATTGGCGACCTTTAGAAATTCTTGGTAATCATGAATGTAATCATCTTCAACATAAACTTCATCTGCAAGCACCATTAATACGCAATTAGATGAAAAATTTTTCATCTCTCTCCAAATAAGCCCCTCTATCAAAATCCCTTGATCTGGGCTGTCTAGGATTACCTCTTCCCTTTTTAGGCCATCATCCATTACAAAAGTGCAACTTCCTCTTACAGCTACTACCAATTGTTTAAGGTTTATATGTGCATGAAATCCTCGCTTAACGCCCTTTTTAGTGTCAAAAATATAGTACACTCTTTTTATCTCAAAGGGTACATTGCAACCTTGTTCTATTGCTATAAGAGAGCCTCTTTTGTCTCCTAATATTTTTAAATCTATTTTCTTATATACACTCATAGAATTAATCCCAATTAATACTATGGCTTTCAAATAAAAAAGTATCTGTTTCTTTTATTATTTTTTGTATAGTAAGCGGAAAATATTGCTTCAAAGTTTTGATATCACCATAATCATAGTTCAGTGTATTTAAGCCTATTACATCTAGTTTTAACAATTCCATAATCTTGTTTTTATTTTATTTATAATCATTGTGAAAAATCCTATTATTTTTTTAACATCTTAATAAATATAATTGAGTCTGAACTGGTTAGGCAATAATTAAACAAGCCCAAGCTTTTTTTTAAATTCAACCATTTATCATAATCTTCATACTTAAATCAAGAGAAGTCTTCCATTTAGTAATGCCTGTATTATATATTTTTACTATTTTCTCTTTATCCATAAAAGTATTTCTCGGCCTCTTTGCAAGCGTTGGATATTGATCCGTTGTTATAGGATTAACCTTGCAATTTATCCTTGTCAATTTAAATATTTCTCGTGCAAAATCATACCAACTTATCTCACCCTCATTTGAATAATGATATATTTCAGTGGAGCACTCTTTATCTTTATTATCTATTATTTCTAATATTACTCCTGCTAAATCAGTTGCATACGTAGGCGAGCCTATTTGATCACTGACTACATTTAGTTCATCTCGCTCTCCTAGCCTCAACATGGTCTTAACAAAGTTATTTCCAAACTCTGAATACAACCAACTGGTTCTAATGATAATAGCGTTAGTTGGCATTATTTCTTGCAGTGCCTTTTCTCCAGCTAGTTTGGTTTTTCCGTAGACATTAATAGGGTTGGTTGCATCTGTTTCTTTGTAAGGCTTATCACTCTCTCCATTAAAAACATAATCAGTTGAGATGTGTATTAACTTTGCTTTCTGCTCTTTGGCAATCCCGGCTAATTGTTTAACTGCTAAATGGTTAACTTGGTTAGCAAGCTCTTGCTCTTCTTCTGCTTGATCGACTGCCGTATAGGCTGCACAATTAATGATAATATCAAACTTATCATGATTATCAAAGTAGTTGATAATACTACTATTGTTACTCAAATCTAGCTCTTCTCTACCAACAAAGATGAATTTACTAGAGCTTAAGTTATTCTCTATTTTGGTTTCAATATTAATAAGTTTATTAATAGATTGCCCTAATTGACCATTTTTACCAGTGACTAATATTCTCATAACTATTAACTACTCAAATAGATCTTTAGCATTTGCTAAAGATGGGTGGGCTTTATCTTTATCTGAGAGTTGTAACTCTTCTGCTGATAATTGCCAATCAATTTTAAGTTGGGCATCATTAAAAGCAATACCTCGATCATGCTCAGGTGCGTAGTAGTTATCTACTTTGTAAGCAAAG
>Ga0233442_1002210_pt1 | contig 13262 bp, 11 predicted proteins | sample SI_123_September_3_FD_182789 | JGI IMG/M metagenome (GOLD analysis project Ga0233442, IMG submission 182789) | Seawater microbial communities from Saanich Inlet, British Columbia, Canada - SI_123_September2016_150_MG | ecosystem: Environmental > Aquatic > Marine > Inlet | place: Canada: British... | reverse complement strand
CAATCATCATAAAATCAACAGTACCAGTTGGATACACAGAAAAAATCAAAAAAAAGTTTCTGGCACTAAATGCCGATACCCCCGGTTCTAAAGAACAAGTGGGGTGCAATACTACAAATATTATATTCTCTCCTGAATTTTTAAGAGAAGGAAGTGCATTATATGATAATCTTCATCCAAGTAGAATCATAGTAGGTGAGAAATCAGAAAGAGCTCAAACTTTTGCAAATCTTTTATCGCAAGGTGCTATAAAAGAAGATATAGATATTTTGCTTACAGATTCTACTGAAGCTGAAGCTGTAAAATTATTTTCTAATACTTATCTAGCTATGAGAGTATCTTATTTTAATGAATTAGATTCTTATGCTCAAACACATAATCTTAATTCAAAAGATATTATAAATGGAGTTGGACTAGACCCAAGAATTGGAACACATTATAACAATCCTAGTTTTGGGTATGGTGGATATTGTTTACCAAAAGATACAAAACAACTAAGAGCAAACTATACTGATGTACCTAGTAATATCATAGGTGCTATAGTAGAATCAAATAGTACAAGAAAAGATTTTATAGCAGATAGTGTTATTGCTAAAAAGCCTAACATTGTTGGAATATACAGACTTGTGATGAAATCAGGTTCAGATAACTTTAGAGCTTCAGCTATACAAGGTATAATGAAAAGAATAAAAGCAAAAGGTATAGAAGTAGTTATATATGAACCTGTTATGGAAGAAGATGAATTCTTTCATTCTAAAGTGATCAAAGATTTAGAAAAGTTTAAAAATATGAGTGATGTAATCATTGCAAATAGATTTGAAACTATTTTAGAAGATGTAAAAGATAAAGTATATACTCGTGATATATTTAATAGTGATAGTTAGAAGAAGATTAATGATATCAAAAATTAAAAACCTACCAAACCATCAAGGCTTTATGAAATACTTTAAAAATACTTCATGGCTCTTTGGTGAAAAAATACTTCGTATGGTAGTAGGGCTTTTTGTAGGTATCTGGGTAGCACGATATTTAGGTCCTGAACAGTTTGGACTTTTTTCTTATGCTCAAAGCTTTGTTGGACTTTTTGCTATTGTTGCAACATTAGGTTTGAATAGTATTATTGTTAGAGAGTTAGTAAAAGATAAAATTGATAAAAATACATTGATTGGCACGGCTTTTTTTATGATGTTAGTCGCAGCATTTTTTGTGATATTATTACTTGCCATTGCTATAAACTTTACTTCAAATGATACCTTTACAAATATATTGATTTTTATCATTGCATCAGCAACTATTTTTCAGAGTTTTAATGTAGTCGATTTTTATTTTCAAGCCAAAGTGATGAGTAAATATGTAGTTTATTCAAATATTGTCTCTTTATTTATTTCATCAATTATTAAAATAGTTTTGATTTTAAATGAAGCTTCCCTGATATATTTTGCATTTACAGTTTTATTTGATTCTATTATTTTAATGGCAGGTTTTATTTATTTTTATAAAAAACATAATGAGAATTTTGCAAATTGGAAGTTTGATAAAAAAATTGCGATTAGTTTATTAAAAGACTCAAGCCCATTAATTATTGCGGGGGTAATAAATTCGATTTATATGAAAGTAGATCAAGTTATGATAAAAGAAATTTTAGGGGTAGTAGAAGTAGGATATTATTCTGCGGCTGTTAGACTTAGTGAAGCATGGTTTGCTATAGGAGTTATTATATGCAATTCATTATTTCCAGCTATAGTAAATGCAAAAAAAATATCTGAAGAACTGTATTATCAACGAATTCAAAGATTATTTTTATTTTTAGTAGTTATTGCTTACAGTTTGAGTGTTTTTGTGTACTTTTCATCAGATTACATTATACTTTTTTTATATGGAAAAGAATTTATAGAAGCTTCTTCTGTTTTATCTATTCATATATTTTCAGCTATATTTGTTTATTTAGGTGTTTCAAGTGGAAGATGGCTAATTGCAGAAAATAAAACATTATTAAACTTGTATAGAAATATTTTTGGAATGGTAATGAATATTATACTTAACATAATATTTATTCCTAAATATGGCATTGTAGGGGCAGCTTTTGCATCACTTATTGCATATATATCAGCTTTTTATATCATGGATCTCTTTCAAAAAGATACAAGATATATCTTTTATTTAAAAAGCAAAGCACTTTTATTATTTAAGGAAAAAAATGAAACAAAAAATAATTAAACTTATTAAAAGAAACAAAAAACTTTTTTTAATAGTAAAAGCATTACGGTTTTTACAAACTTCTTCATTAACAAAAATAGATGGTAGTGAAAAGAAATATCCAAAAGTAATACAGTTACCTATTACATATAATTGTAATGCAAGATGTGTGATGTGTAACATTTGGCAGATGGATCATAGTGGTGAAGCTACAGTAGAAGAGTTTGCAGGGTTTATGCAAGATGATATTTTTAAAGAAGTTGAAGCTGTAGGTATAAATGGTGGCGAACCTTCACTTGTACCCAACTTGTATGAATATGCAGAAGAGATTTTAAAACTACCATCTTTAAAAAGTTTAAATATTATTTCACATGGTTTTAGTCCAAAACCTCTTTTTAAAAATGTTGAAAAAATCTATGCTTCATGTAAAAAAAGAGGAATACAGTTTCATATAGCTATCTCTTTAGATGGTGTAGGTGAGATACATAATACTGTAAGAGGTAGACCAAAAGTATTTGAAAAAACAACAGGAACTATCGATGAAATTATTAAAAATCAAGATAAATATTGTGATAGTTATGATATTGGATGTACGATAGTAAATCAAAATATTGATTATCTTATAGAACTTGATACTTATGCAAAAAGTAAAAACTATAATATTAAATATCGTTTAGGAATTGATAATAAAAGAATAGAAAGTGATAAACTAAGAGACCAATACTCTGTAATATATAGTCCCCTTAGACAAACTGCAGTAGAGTTTTTTCATTATCAAATGTCCCAAACAAAAGATTTAGCAAATAGATTTAAATATTATTCTATTTTTATGTGGCTTAACTCAAAAACTCCAAAGAGAATGCTCGGTTGTACTTGGAAAGATGAAGGGGTTACGCTTGATAGTAGAGGAGAACTTTATTATTGTGCTGTTGCTAGTGAATCTATAGGAAGTTTACGAAAGAATAAAGGTGAGAAGATATTTTTTGAAGAAAAAAACATAGATTATCGAAAAAGTATTATCAAACATAGTTGTGATGGTTGTATTCATGATTATAGTGGTAAGCCTGAACTCAAGAATGTATGGAAGATTTTAAAAGATACACTTAAAAATAGATTGGCACTAAAGATGTATGAACTAAAAGTAAGGTTTATGTAATGAAAATAACAATAATAGGTTGGTATGGAACAGAAACTATAGGAGATAGAGCGATATTTGCAGGACTTATTTCATTTTTTAATAAGTCGTATGACAGTTTTGAAATTAAACTAGGTAGTTTATATCCATTTTTTAGTCAAAGAACTATAAATGAAGATTATTCTTTTTACAAAGAGATAATTGGTAAAGATGTAAAAATAGATATATTTAATTCAAAAGACTCAAAGGAGCTAACAGCAGCGATTAAGGATTCAAATTTAGTTGCTATGGGTGGTGGTCCTTTGATGGATTTAGGTGAACTATTTATGGTAGAATATGCTTTTAAAAAAGCTAAGAAATTAGGGAAAAAAACTGCACTTTTAGGATGTGGAGTAGGACCTTTATTTCATAACAAATATAGAAAATCAGTTTTAAATATCGCTTTAAAAAGTGATATTATTATTTTAAGAGATAAAAAATCAAAAGATAACCTTGAAAAGATTTATAAAGAGTTTAATAAGTTTTTTGATGATAAATTGATTGATACTAGTTTTGATCCTGCTGTTGAGTGTACATTAGAATACAGTAAACAAAATACGAAAGTAGAAGATGACTATATAGCTGTAAATCTAAGGGAGTTTCCTTTAGAATACAATAAGCAAAACGATTCTAAAAATATAAATGATGATTTAAAAGATTTTATAAAAGAACTAACTATGAAATATAGTGATAGGAAAATCAAATTAATTCCTATGCATTATTTTTATATAGGTGGAGATGATAGAGTTTTTTTAAATTCTATTGCATTGGATTTAAAACTAGAAAATATAGAAGTACAAAACCCAAATCTAACACTAAAAGAGACAATTCAAGTCTATCAAAATGCTTATTTTAATGTGGGAATGAGATTTCATTCTGTGGTACTTCAAACAATTTCAAGTGGTAAAAACTATGTGTTGGATTATACAGAACCAAAAAAAGGTAAAATCTATGGATTTTTACAAGATATAGACAAAGACTTTTTTTACGAAAAAAGATATATATCATTACAAGAGGATGAAATTTCAGCTAAAATACTACAAAATGAAGAAAAAAAACTTGAGTTTAATAGAGATGAAATAACAAAATATTTAAGTGTTTATATAAATAGATTGAAAGAATTAAAATGAAAATTTTAATAGTAAATACATCAGATATACAAGGTGGAGCAGCTAGGGCTGCTTATAGACTTCATAAGTCACTTTTAGCACAAGATATAGATAGTCAGATGTTGGTTCAAAGTAAAAGTAGTGATGATTTTACGGTGGTAGGTCCATCTACAAAAATGCAAAAACTTATGGGTAAACTCTATCCTACACTTGATAAGTTACCAACAAAGTTTTTTAAACATAAATCAAAAATGTTGTTTAGTTCATCGTGGATTCCATTTTCAAGTATAGTGAATAGAATAAATGAGATAAATCCTGATATCGTTCATTTTCACTGGATATGTAGTGGCATGATGAGAGTAGAAGATATAGCAAAGATAAAGGCTCCTATAGTTTGGTCTCTTCATGATATGTGGGCTTTTACCGATGGGTATCATTATGATGAAAGTTTTGATATTTGTAAAAATGGTTGTATAAACGAGCCTAAAAATTTTTTATCTAAAAATATCTTTCAAAGGAAACAAAGAACTTTTAATCACAAAAAAGATATCACAATAGTGGGGCTTAGTAATTGGATTAATGAGTGTTCAAAATCTAGCGTACTTTTAAAAGATAAAAAGCACATAAACTTACCAAATCCTATCGATACAAATATATTTAAACCATTTGATAAAGAAAAAGCAAGAGAACTTTGGAATTTACCACAAGATAAAAAACTAGTACTTTTTGGTGCAATGGGAGCTACTAGTGATCCTCGAAAAGGTTTTGATGAACTAAGTACCGCTATGAAAAAGCTAAAAGATATAAATATAGAGTTTGTTGTGTTTGGAAGTAGTGAACCACAAAATGCACCTGGTTTTGGATTTAAAATTCATTATTTAGGAAGTTTAGCTGATGATGTTAGTTTAGTAACTTTATATAGTGCTGTTGATGTAATAATAGTACCAAGTCTACAAGAAAATCTTTCTAATGCTATTATGGAAAGTTTAGCTTGTGGTACTTCAGTAATAGGATTTGATATAGGCGGAAACAGTGATATGATAGAACATAAAAAAACTGGTTATTTAGCAAAACCATTTGATAGTAAAGATTTAGCTTATGGCATAGGGTGGATTATAAATAATGAAAACTATGCAAAGCTTTGTTTAAATGCCAGAGAAAAAGTTGTGAGAGAATATGATAGTAAAGTTGTAGCTAAAAAGTATATAGAACTTTATAAAGGAATATTAAAATGAATAATTTAATAAATTTAAATGAAAAATACAGTACGACAAGATTTCTAACAAAAAAACAACCTGTAATAATAAAAGAAAATAAAGATCAATTTGAAAGTATATTATTTTTTCCAAATGAAATAAATAGAAAAGGTGAAGGTGGTTTAAGAAAAAAAGGATATTTTAAGAAATCTCAAAAAAACAAACCACTAATAAGTATTGTAACTATCGTTTATAATGGGGAAGAATATCTTGAAAAAACTATTAAAAGTATAATAAATCAAACTTACAGTAATTTAGAATATATTATCATTGATGGAGGTTCTAGTGATAAAACTATAGATATAATTAAAAAATATGAAGGAATGATTGATTATTGGATTAGTGAAAAAGATAAAGGGATTAGTGATGCATTTAATAAAGGAATAATGACATGTCAAGGAGAAATAATAAATTTACTAAATGCTGGAGATACTTTAATAAATGAATCAATTTTAGAAAATAATGTAATTCATTTTAAACATGGTATTAATATAGCTTCTACTTTACTTAATAATAATATTTTAAAATTAAACTATTCATATTATAAATTTGGAATGTTTTTGCCTCATCCATCTACCTTTATTTTATCAAAAGTTTACAAAGAAATTGGATTATACTCTATTAAATATAAATATGCTATGGATTATGAATTCTTTTTAAGAGCAATAAAATATAATATTACTTTTGATAAAAATAGTACTATTACTACTATAATGGATGATCCGGGTCAGAGTTCAGCACTATTTAAATGTTGGATAGAAGAATTAAAAGCAAAAAAACAAGTACTACATAATTATTATTTAATATTTTCTATTTATAAAATTGTAAAACAAATTGTTTATTCTCGTTTTTCTAAATTTTTAAAATGATTATTTTATTAATATTTTCTACATTATTTATATTAATTTTATTGAATTATATATTAATTAAAAATTCAAAAATAAGAATAATATATAATATATTTATAGTTATATTTTTTCTTTATCAATTTTCTTTTTATTTATTTTATAATATAAATATAAATTTTGGTTATTCATTTATAAATACTTCAAAAAATAATATTTTAAATTCTGTTTATATTTCTTTAATATATTCTTTTATTTTATTTTTGAGTTTAATAATTTTTACAAATTTAAAAATTATTAAATATAATATTTTAATACTAAATAAAAATATCAATTATTGGATGATAATATTATTTATTTTAACTAATACTATTTTTTTATATGCTTATTTTAAAGGTGCATATAATGAAATATATCATAATAAAGCATTAGCTGCTGTTTATTCAACATCTTACTTATTTTTAAATTATACAATAATTTATATGATTTCTGTTATTTCTGTCAATTATTCATTATTATCTAGAATAGGTAAAATTATATTTATTTTTTTAATTATTGAATTTATAATAATGCATATTCTAATTATGAATAGAAAAGAAATTTTATTTTTACTATTAATTTTCTTTACAGTTTATATAAATAAATATAAACCAACAATAAAAATTTATTTATTTTCAATAATTTTACTATTTATACTTTTTATTTTTGGTTTTATTCGAGAAATGGAAGACTTTACAATTTTAGAATTTATTAGAGTTATAAGTGGTGGAAATGAATTTATTATGCCTATTCAAACACTTTTTTATGCTGTTTTTAATTCTATACATTCACCAGAACATATTTTTTCTTCATTAACTTCATATATTCCTAGTTTTATATATCCAAATAAAATTGATTCTATAGGTGCTTTTATTAATGGGTATTTTAAAAGTTTTTTTAATGGGTTTACTGTTGGATTTGCATCTACTCCAGTAACTGAAGCATTTATTATATATAATTATTATTTTATATTACATATTCCATTTGTTATTTTAATAATTATTATTTTTTCAAAATTAAAGAATTCTTTAATTTTAGTATTAGGTATGTCTTTTGAATATGCAAGAGGTGAATTATTAAGTATAGTAGTATTAATTATATATTTTAGTATTGCATATTTATTTACAATTTGTATAATTAATTTATTTAATAAAAGGAAAAAAATACAATGAAATTTTCAATAATTTTTACAACAATTGACAACACAAGAAAAAAAGAAATATTAAGATTATTAGATAGTTTAAAAAAAGTTAATGTTAAATTACAAATTATATTTATTTATCAAAAGAATAAATTTAATATTGATAAAATGATATTATCAAAATTATCAACATTTAGTGAAATTATTAAAAAAGAAATTTGTGTTACTTCTTTATCAAATGCTAGAAATATAGGATTGAATTATGTAACTGGAGATATAATAGTATTTTCTGATGATGATTGTTGGTATAATGAAACAATATTATCAGATGTAGAAAAATATTTTTTTACATCTAATATTGATATATTATGCACCAATGTTTATGATCCAATTATTAATAAATATTATGGTAATAGACCAATTGATATAAAAGAAATTAATTTATTCAATATTTGTAAATTACCTATATCTGTAGGTATTTTTGTAAAGAAAGAAACTATAGATAAAATAAGATTTAATGAAAATATAGGTGCTGGTACTAATATTGGATCAGGTGAAGAAACATTTTTTTTATATGAATTATTTAAAAAAAATAAAAAAATTATTTATGATGGTAATTTAAATGTATATCATCCTGCTAATTATAGTGATAATTATAATATAGATAAAGCTTATTTATATGGAATTGGGTTTGGTTATATAAATGCATTAATTTTAAAAGATAAAAATTTTAAACATATGTTTTATTTTATATATATAGTTTTTAGATCAATGTTAGGTATTTTTATTAAATTATTGACATTTAATAAAAATTATAATATTTATGTAAAAAGATTTAAAGGTATTATTAAAGGATTTTTTAATGAAAATATATCTAGATAATACAATATTTTCTCTTCAAAAAGCAGGAGGTATTTCTATATATTGGGCAGAATTAATAAAACGATTAGCATATAAAAATAATAATATCTTTTTTGAATCTGAAAATAAAAATATATTTAGAAATGAATTAGATATAAAAACTCAAAAAGAGAGTAGTTTGAATATAAAATTTCTTAGATACTTACCTTTTATAAAAAGAGTACCTAGCCGTTCTATCTTTCATAGTAGTTACTATAGGGTATCTTTACAGAAAAATATAATAAATATAACTACTGTTCATGATTTTACTTATGAGTATTTTAGAAGTGGGATAGCCAGATATATACATATATGGCAAAAAAACTTTGCTATCAAAAAAAGTGATGGTATTATCTGTGTATCTGAAAATACAAAAAAAGATTTACTTAAATTTTATCCAATGATAAAAGAATCAAAAGTAAAAGTTATTTATAATGGTGTAGGTGACGAATTCAAAAAAGTTGATAATCCAGAAGAACATTTAACAGGTGAATTTAAAGTATTAAAAAATAAAAAATACATTCTTTATATTGGAGATAGAAGTAGTTATAAAAATTTTGATATTGCAGTAGAAGTTTTGAAAGAGTTAAGTGATTATAGTTTAGTGATAGTTGGTGGTCAAGAATTTTCTAATTCTGAAAAAGAAGATATGCAAGATATAGAAAATAGAGTTTATCATTTTAGAAGTATAGATGGAGATAAACTTAATACACTTTATAACAATGCTTTTTGTTTACTCTATCCATCAAGTTATGAAGGGTTTGGTATACCTATATCTGAAGCTATGAAAGCAGGTTGTCCTGTAGTAAGTACAAGTATATCTTCTATTCCAGAAGTTGCAGGAGAAGCTGCTCTTTTAGTTGATGATATAAAAGTAGAAAATTTTATCAATGAAATTAAAAGAATTGAAAATAATGAATTTAGAAATGAACTAATTAATAAAGGTTTAAAACAATCTAAAAAATTTAGTTGGGATAAATGTTTTGAAGAAACATACAGTTTTTATAAAGAAATACATAATAAGAAGTTTGGAGAATAAAGTTTGAAAATATCAATCATAACAGTAGTCTGGAATAATAAAGAAACTATACAAAATGCTATAGATTCTATATTAAATCAAACTTATAAAAATATTGAATATATTATTATAGATGGTGCTAGTACTGATGGTACTATAGAGATAGTGAAAAGCTATGGAGATAAAATTACTAAGTTTGTAAGCGAACCTGATAAAGGTCTTTATGATGCTATGAATAAAGGTGTTAGACTATCTACAGGTGATGTAGTAGGTATACTTAATAGTGACGATATATATAATAATAAAAAAGTAATAGAAAATATTATGGATAAATTTATAAATTTAAACATAGATAGTTTGTATGGAGACTTAGAATATGTAGAAGCTGAAAATACTGATAAAGTGGTTCGTTATTGGAAATCATCAAAATTTATTGAAGGAAGTTTTTCTAAAGGTTGGCATCCTCCTCATCCTTCTTTTTTTGTAAAAAAAGAAATATATGATAAATATGGTGTTTTTGATGACAGTAATAAAATTTCTGCTGATTTTGAATTAATGTTAAGATTCTTAGAAAGATTTAAAATTTCAACTACTTATTTACCTCAAGTTATTGTAAAGATGAGAGAAGGTGGAGCAAGTAATCAAAGTATTAAAAATATAATAAAAGGAAATATAAACATATTAAATGCTTTTGATAAAAATGATATAAAAGTAAATAAATTTACATATTTATTTTATAGATTTATTCCAAAAATATTACAAAAATTAAGAAGAGGTAGATAAATGATAAAAATAATAGGTGGTAGTGGTTTTATAGGAACAAGACTATCAAAAAGATTAAATAAAAATAATAGTGAATTTTTAATAGTTGATAAAGTTATGAGTAAAACATTTGAAAATATTTGTAGTATTGCAGACGTAAGAGATACAGGTAGTTTATCAAAAGTGCTAAATAGTAATGATATAATTATAAACCTTGCAGCAGAACATAGAGATGATGTAAGTCCAAAAACTCTTTATGATGATGTAAATGTACAAGGGGCTAGAAATGTTTGTGAAGTAGCAGAACAAAAAGGTATAAGTACTATTATATTTACTAGTAGTGTTGCAGTATATGGTTTTGCACCATTAGGAACTAAAGAAGATGGTAAAATAAATTATTTTAATGATTATGGTAGAACGAAATATGAAGCAGAATTAGTTTATAAAGCATGGCAAGAAAAAGATCTAGAAAAGAGAAAATTAGTTATAGTGAGACCCACTGTAGTATTCGGTGAACAAAATAGAGGAAATGTTTATAATCTTCTTAAACAAATAGCTAGTGGTAAATTTATGATGATAGGTGATGGAACAAATAGAAAATCTATGGCTTATGTAGAAAATGTAGCAGCATTTTTAGAATATAGTTTAAAATTTGAAAATGGTGTTCATATTTATAATTATATTGATAAACCAGATTTTGATATGAATACACTTGTAAAGAATGTAAATAGAACTCTTGGTAAAGATGAAAAAGTAGGATTTAGAATGCCTTTTGCTATTGGATATAGTATTGGTAAGATATTTGATTTAGTAGCTTTAATAACTGATAAAAAATTTACAGTTAGTTCAATAAGAATCAAAAAATTCTGTAGTGATAGTATGTTTGACACAAGTATAGAAGAAAGTGGTTTTATAAGACCAGTAAAACTTGAAGATGGACTTGCAAATACAATTAAATATGAGTTTGTTGATAAAACGCAAGATGAAGTATTTTATACTGAATAAAAAAGAGAAAAAGGAAAATTAATAATGGAAAATAAAAAAGTAGCACTAATAACAGGAATCACGGGCCAAGATGGATCTTATCTTGCAGAATTCCTTCTTAAAAAAGGATATATAGTACATGGAGTAAAAAGAAGATCAAGTTTATTTAACACAGATAGAATAGATCATCTTTATCAAGATCCTCATGTAGAAAATAGAAACTTAATCTTGCATTTTGGGGATATGACAGATTCTATGAACTTAACAAGAATTATTCAAGAAGTACAACCAGATGAAATCTATAATCTAGCGGCTATGTCTCATGTTGCAGTTTCTTTTGAAACACCTGAATATGTAGCAAATGCAGATGGAACAGGAACTTTAAGAATTCTAGAAGCTGTTAAATTATTAGGTCTTACAAATAAAACTAGAATCTACCAAGCATCTACTTCTGAACTATACGGTAAAGTACAAGAAACACCGCAAAGTGAAACTACTCCTTTTTATCCAAGATCTCCATATGCAGTAGCTAAAATGTATGCATATTGGATAACTGTGAACTATAGAGAAGCTTATGGGATGTACGCTTGTAATGGAATATTATTTAATCATGAATCACCTGTAAGAGGTGAAACATTCGTAACTAGAAAGATCACAAGAGCAGCTTCTAAAATAGCACTAGGATTACAAGATAAACTATATCTAGGAAACCTAGATGCAAAAAGAGACTGGGGACATGCCAAAGATTATGTACGAATGATGTGGATGATACTGCAAGCTGATGAACCAGAAGATTGGGTAATAGCAACTGGTCAGACTACAACAGTAAGAGACTTTGTAACAATGGCATTTAAATATGCTGGTATTGAACTAGAATTTAAAGGTGTTGGTATTGATGAAAAAGCATATGTAGTATCTTGTTCTAATCCAGACTATCAAGTAGAAATAGGTACAAATGTAGTAGCAGTTGATCCTAAATACTTTAGACCAACAGAAGTTGACTTGCTTTTAGGAGATCCTACAAAAGCTGAAACAAAACTTGGATGGAATAGAGAATATCAATTAAAAGAGTTAGTAGATGATATGATGCAATCAGATCTTAAACTTATGACAAAAGATGTTTATCTTCAAGATGGTGGATATAAAACATTATCTTACTTTGAATAAGAAGTTTTAGATGAATTTAAATTCTAAAATATATATTGCAGGACATAGAGGATTAGTTGGTTCTGCAATAGTTAAAAATCTTGAATTAAAAGGTTATACAAATTTAGTATATAGAACACATAAAGAATTAGATTTGTTAAATCAAAATGATGTAGAAGAATTTTTTGAAATTGAAAAACCTGAATATGTAATATTAGCTGCTGCAAAAGTTGGTGGAATTATTGCAAACAATACTTATAGAGCTGATTTCATATATGAAAATCTTCAAATTCAAAATAATGTAATACATCAAGCATATAAAAATAATGTGACAAAACTACTCTTTTTGGGAAGTACTTGTATCTATCCTAAAAATGCTCCTCAGCCTATGCCGGAGGATTGTTTACTTACTGATACTCTTGAGTATACAAATGAGCCTTATGCTATAGCTAAGATAGCTGGTATAAAGATGTGTGAGTCTTATAACTTACAGTATGGTACTAACTATATATCTGTAATGCCTACAAATCTTTACGGACCAAATGATAACTTTGATTTAGAAACTTCTCATGTGTTGCCTGCACTTTTAAGAAAGATGCATGAAGCAAAACTAAATAATACACCACAAGTAGAAATATGGGGGAGTGGTAAACCAAGACGAGAGTTTTTATATAGTGAAGATATGGCTGATG